>JAEEGK010008940.1_pt1 | contig 23537 bp, 14 predicted proteins | sample 8958771 | NCBI WGS metagenome assembly JAEEGK01 (sample SAMN16246547, study PRJNA631951) | gut metagenome | biome: gut microbiome; feature: rumen; material: SC-attached | host: Bos | place: Iran: Karaj | collected 2018-10
ATCAGAAGTGGTACGAAAACTATTGCCACGATGGATTCAGCAGGACGGGGTCTTGCTTGAAGCAGTGGGCTAATGAACGCGATCCGAAAGTACTTCAGGAATATCAGGAAGAATTCGGCTTGAGCGGCACGGTCTCTGTGAGCATCAAGGCTAATGGAAACGGTTCTGTGCTTATGGAAGGCATGACGCTTCCGAGCAAGGATTTCAAGGGCAAGTTCTTTGGTGGCGTGAAGATGGAACTCAAGGCTGTTCCGGCTGAAGGTGCTACGTTTACGGGCTGGAGCGATGGCGTGAATGACAATCCGCGCATGGTCAGCCCGACGGAAGGAGCGTCCTTTACGGCTAACTTCATTTAGCTTAGCTGTGATGCTTAAATGAAATTCGCGGCCTGGATGAAAATCCAGGTCGCTTTTTTATTTCTACATTTTACTATATGATAAGCCCTGTGCGAAAAATGTTCGATGGCATTGCAAGCCGTTACGATTTCTTGAATCATTTCTTGAGTTGCTATCAGGATGTGCTGTGGCGTAGGTACTGCTGCAAGTGTTTGAAGAATTTTATTGCGGTGGATGGTGCGAACGCCGTGTCGGAAAATGCGCCGGGGTCAGTGCGGATTGCAAGGAATGCGATGGATGATGCTGAATGCGCGGCAGGTGCTGCGCGGATGGTCCGCTTGCTGGACTTGTGCGGCGGCACGGGCGATTTTGCGAATACGTTCCGCAAGATTTTTGAGCGGAATTGCTGTTGCTTGCCGCGAACGCTGCGCGGGAATGCGTGCGAGAATGCTTCGCAAAAGGGTGCTGCGCAAGTTTCGATGCAAAATGGGGCTTCGCGCGATTTTGTCGTGGACCCTGCGGTGATTGGCGACTTTTCGTACGGGATGCTCGCCGAAGTCAAGCCGAAAAAAATCGATGCGCATGCGGTGCAGCTCGACGCGATGAAAATGCCGTTTGCCGAACGCCAGTTTGACGTGATTCTGAACGGCTTTGGCATGCGCAACGTGCCTGATGCTCGCGGTGCTTTGATGGAATCTTACCGCGTGCTCGACGCTGGCGGCTACCTTTGCGTTCTGGAATTTTTCTCACCACGGAACTTATTCAATAAGTTCTTCTACAAAGTGCTTGCTCCGCTGTTCATTCCGGTGATGGGGGCGTTTTTTAGCGGCAAGCGTGACGCTTACGAATATCTGGTGAACTCGATTATCCGCTTTTTGCCGGTCGATGAATTCTGCAAGATGGCCGAAGAATGCGGCTTTGAAGTCAAAAAAGTCAAGATGTTCGATGGCGGAATTTCGTTTGGCGTATTCTTGCACAAGTCGGGGAACGCATGAGTCGTTTTGTTCTTGGTGTGACGGGGGCGAGCGGCTGCATTTATGCGACCCGTACGGCGATGTACTTGCAACGTTTCGGCCATGAAGTGACGCTTATCGTGACGCATCCGGGCAAGCAAGTGCTCGAATACGAAGGACAAAGTGCACTTTTCGACTATTGCAAAGACGTGTGCAACGTGGATGATTTTTTTGCGGAATGCGCAAGTGGTTCTAGCGATATTGCGGGCATGGCGGTGGTGCCGTGCTCGATGGGAACGCTAGGCCGCATTGCCGCTGGAACGTCGGACAATTTGCTTGTGCGTTCGGCAGATGTTTGCCTCAAGGAACGCAGACCGCTTGTAATCGTGCCGCGAGAAATGCCGTACAACTTGATTCACATCGAAAACATGAAACGCGTGACGTTGGCCGGTGCGGTCGTGATTCCTGCTTCGCCGCAGTTTTACAGCAAGCCTACGAGCATTGAAGAACTTGTCGATACCGTGGTCGCGAAAATTTTAAAACACTTGGGAGTGGAAGCATCGCAAGTGGCAACTGTCGCACGTGCATGGGGGATTAGCAATGAGCGGTGAGTAGTGTGCAGAGAGCTGAGGGCGGCAAGGACGCTGTCACTCTGGAGGCTTGGAAAGCCGATAGAGTCCATAAAATGCTTGTGGATCCTATCGGTCCCCTAGCGGCTCCCTCCAGGATGACAAAATCAATAGTTCCTCGCGACGATACTCAAAGGCACGAAGTGCCGACCCCATACCTCAAAGCGAAGCGACCTCAAAAGCGTGCAAAACGAGTGTCGCGAACGACTGCCAGCAGGCGTTCATGACCGAGTGCAGCCGCGGACGCCATAGGCGTCAAAGTGCCAACGGCACGACCTCACACCCCCTAACCACTGTTTACTAACTTCTAATCTATCGTCTTTCGTCTAACCTTAACCCCTAAAACCTATTACCTACCACCTTAAAATGAATAAACTTCTCGAATTTACACATCTTGTTCGTCTTAGCCATTCGCTGTTTGCGATGCCGTTTGCGCTTGGTTCCATGTGGGTGGCGGCGAACGGTTTCCGCGATATGAGCGCTTTTGAAACCGCTCGCATTATTGTGCTTATCGTGCTTTGCATGGTGACCGCCCGTAACAGCGCCATGAGCTTTAATCGCATTGCAGACGCCAAGTTCGATGCGGAGAATCCGCGGACGGCAAAGCGCCATTTGCCCTCTGGGCGCCTGAGCCGTAAATCGGTGATGGCGTTCTTGGTGTTGAACGGCGTTTTGTTCGTGGTGTTTGCGTGGATGCTCCAGCCGCTGGCGGGTGCGCTTGCGTTCCCGGTGTGGCTTTTGTTGCTCTCGTATTCGTACTGGAAGCGTTTTAGTTGGCTTTGCCATTGGTTCCTTGGTTTTGCGATTGGCATGAGCCCGCTTGGCGCCTGGATTGCCGTTCGCGGTGAATTTGCCGTATTCCCGATTTTTCTTTTGTTCATTCTGATGCTCTGGATGGGCGGTTTCGACATCATTTACGCGACGCAGGATATTGAAATTGACCGTAAGCAGGGGCTGCATTCCGTGCCGGCTCGCTTTGGCCTTGAAAAATCGCTGCGCATAGCGCTTGCTAGCCACTTGGCGATGCTTTTGCTTTGCGTGGTATTCGGGTTCTTCTGGAACATGGGCTGGATTTGGTGGACTGTTACTGGGTTTATGACGGCTGCCATAGTCTATATTCACTTGTTCAGAAAATCTAACGATCTGGACGCGATGAACCGCGACTTTTTCCTTGCGAATGTCGCCATCAGCGCACTCGTGATGGTGGGTCTCATTGTCTGGATTTGCATGGGAGGTGATGTCAATGCCCTTTACTAAAATGCCAAAAGGAAAGTTCACGAACGAAGATAAAGTGAAGATGTTTCATACGATGGGGGCTACTGCCGCCGTCATCGCTCTCGTGCTCGTGATTCTCTTGGAAACCGGGCTTGCAGGCGAACGCCGGGAACTCGTTGATATGGGACTTTCCGCAATGATTGTCGTGCTTGCCGTATCGCTTGTGGGCGGGATGTATTTTAAAAAGTAAATGAAGCAATTTTAAGAAATCTGCTATTGCAGGTTGAAATGGAAGGGGGCTGCTTTTGCAACCCTTGACATTGTTTCTTTTTTGTTTACATTTGACATGTAGAATTTTACAGAGGCTTATTATGTTGAAAAAAGAGTTCTCGCGAACTGTGCTGTCTGTTGCGTTTTCGCTCTTTGTTTCGGTCCCTTCATTTATTCTCGTCGCTTGCGGCGACACTGACGGCGACTCAAAAGGAACTGCTCCCGAAGGCGGTAATGCAGCGGTTCCTGCAGAAGATGTTTATGAAAGCGAAGACGATTTGCCGGGGTGCATGGAAAAGTTCGAAGGCAAAGTCGCTTTTGTCGAAGACGGTTCTGTCGCATTCAAGTGCGAAGATGGCCGTTGGGAAAACAAAGGGACATTCTATGCGACGAACGACGACATCAAGAACTGCACCTCAAAACGTGAAGGCGAAACAGCCTACATCGTTGATGAAGACAAAAGCCTCGTCTGTCAAGACGGCAAGTGGGTGAAGGCAGAGATTGCTTCGAACTCTTCGAGTTCTCGCAATGACAAAAATGTGGGCGAATCCAGCTCTTCGGGAAAGGTCCCTGAGCCTGCCGAAGGGACTAGTTCTTCTGCGAAGTCTTCCAACTCGTCAAAGTCGAGCAGTAGCACGAAGAACGGCTCATCATCTTCCGTCATTCTAAGCAGTAGTGCAAAGAGCGGTTCCTCATCTTCCGTCGCCCAGAGCAGTAGCGGCATAAAGAACGCATCTTCTTCCTCCGTCATTCAGAGCGAATGCGATGATTCGACAAGCTCATCAACCAAATCCAGTAAATGTTCTTCTAACTCCGCAAAGTCGAGCAACAGCACAAAGAACGATTCCTCCTCTTCCGTCATTCAGAGCAGCAGTGCAAAGAGCGTTTCTTCTTCTTCCGTCATTCTGAGCAGCAGTGCAAAGAATGTTTCCTCCTCAAATTCCGCGAAGTCGAGCAGTTCAGCAAAATCAAGTTCCTCTGTAAAGTCATCCAGTTCTTTGGCGGAGTCGAGCAGTTCGGTAAAATCATCCAGTTCTGTGAAGTCTTCGTCTTCCGTCGCTTCTAGCAGTTCCGTGAAATCGTCTTCTGGCATGAATATGAATGCTGGTAGCGAATACAATGCTGCTTCAAATACATTGAAAGATTTGCGTGATGGCAAAACTTACAAGACGACAACTATTGGAACGCAGGTGTGGATGGCGGAGAACTTGAATATTGAAGTCGCCGATAGCTACTGTTACGCGAATAAACCAGCTAACTGTACTGTGTATGGACGCTTGTACAACGCTAAAACCGCTCAATCTGTCTGCCCAAGTGGTTGGCATTTGCCTAACCAAAATGAATTTCAAGAACTTCTAGACAATACAGGAAATAACTTTAAAAATTTGAAATCGAAAGAATGGGACGGCTTGGACAGCTATGGCTTTGCTGCATTGCCTGCAGGAAAACAAGATGCTGTTAAAGGAAAATCCTCTTTTACCAATACTCAGTTTGCGACGGGGTGGTGGTTGAGCACGACATCTATTGGAACATGGTCTCCTCTTTACGGTGTTTATCTAGGGACAGCAGGTTTTGATCATGACGATAGTGTGAATGGATTTTCTGTGCGTTGCTTGTATGACAAACGTAGTCCTAAGTCGAGTAGCTCTTCTATCGCCTCTAGCAGTTCTGTAAAATCGTCTTCGAGTATTAATGTGAATGCTGGGAGCAGATACGATGCAGCATCCAATACATTGACGGATTTGCGAGACGGCAAAATTTACAAGACTACGAAAATCGGAACGATGATCTTTACGGCAGAAAACATGAATATCGAATTAGAGAATTCTTACTGCTATGAAAATGATTCTTTAAATTGTGTCAAATACGGACGACTCTATGTGTGGGACGCCGCGAGTAAAGCGTGTCCGTCTGGTTGGCATTTGCCAGAATCGGCGGAATGGAGTGCTTTACTTGACGAGGTTGGTGGAAAAAAGATAGCAGGAATAAAGCTTAAGTCTGCGGATGGCTGGAGCAATGGAGGAAATGGCACGGATGATTTTTCGTTCAATGCTTTATCTGCTGGTGGGCGTTATCCTGATGGAAGGTCTTTCTCCCAAGGAATACTAGCGTCATTTTGGGGCTCTACAAAGAAAAGTAATAGTTATGTTAATCTTTATTTTATGGATAATACTGATGTGGGGTATATTGAGTATTCGCCAAAAGAGTATGGCATGAGTGTACGTTGTATAAAAGATGGGTCATACGTTCCACCGCCTCCGAAAGATTCAAGCGTATATGATGCTTCGGCAAATACCTTGAAGGATTTGCGAAATAATAAAACTTATAAAACGGTAAAAATCGGTTCTCAGATTTGGATGGCGCAAAACCTCAACTATTCCGATAGTGTCCAGACGCCCAGTTTGAAGGGCAGGAGTTGGTGCCACAACAATTCTGCAGATACTTGTGCTAAATATGGTCCCTTTTACAGTTGGGCTGCTGCCATTGATTCGGTTGCGTTGTATGATGGAGGTCGTGGAATAGATTGTGGACATGGCAAGGAATGTGTGCTCCCTGACAAAGTTCGAGGGATTTGTCCTAGTGGTTGGCATTTGCCTGATTCGGTGGAATGGAGTGCTTTACTTGTCGAGGTTGGTGGAAAAAAAACTGCAGGAGTTGCTCTCAAATCTAAGACGGGTTGGAAGGTCCGTAGTGATGGCAGTAGCGGCAATGGTTCAGACCTTTACGGCTTTTCCGTACAGCCTATGGGTTCCTGGAGCACCAATTACAACGGTTTTCATTCTGGCTTTGGCAGAGATGCTCTCTTCTGGAGTGCTACTCAATCGGGGCCTGGTGGATCCTTTGGTCTTGTTGTGCAATCTGAAGGCGACATAGTGTACCTTTCTTGGTATTCGAGTGATGCAGGGTATAGCATCCGCTGCTTAAAGGACTGATTTTGTGCAAATCTTTACCAAAAGTGGGTGCAAAAGGGTACTTTTGGTCATTATTTTTTTTGCTTCGGATGATTCTCTTTGTTCTTTTATCCGGAACTCGTCGGTGAACGTCAAGATTTGGCGGACACAGGCCTCACCGCAATGATTGTGATGCTAGCCGTTTCGCTTATCGGCAGCATGTACTTCAAGAAGTAGCAGTAAACAATACAAGGATATTCCCGATCAAGTCGGGATTGACGCTGGAGCCGAGTGATGCAGAAACATGCTTGCATGTTTCTATATCCGAGGTGAACAAGTCAAGCCTCGTAGGGGAACGACAATGCCCAAAGGCACGGAGTGCCGACCTCATACCTCAAAGTCCGCGACAGCGGACGATCTCATCGCTCACTGCTTTTCGCCATTCTTCCGCATGAACGCTAGCGCTTTGGATTTGCGGCGGGCGGTTTCTTGGAGGTTTACGGCGACATCGAATTCATCGACAATTTCGCGGCCAAGGATTTCTTCGAGAACGTCTTCAAGACTTGCAATACCGGCAATGGCACCGAATTCATCAACAACGCCGACCATGTGACCACGCTGCTTGAGGAATCGCAGCAAGAGTTTGTCCGTCATGAGGCTGTCGGGCACGAGCTGCATCGGACGCATGAGTTGACGCAATTTCACATCGCGTTTTCCTTCAGCAAGTTTGTTATAAGCATCGCGACGGAGTACAATTCCAATCCAATTGTCCTTATTGTTGTCATAGAGCGGGACACGCGAAAACGGCCAGTTGCCGCGTTCATCCAAAGTCTCACCGATGGTGCTATCCGCAGAAAGCGAAAAGACAACTTGACGAGGCGTCATCACGCGGCGCACGGGGAGCGACTTGAGCGAAAGAATGTTCTTAATGACAAGCGCCTGCTGGCTGTCAATCACATCTTCGCGGAGTCCGAGGCTCACAAGGCTATTGATGTCCTCAATGCTCACGTCCTTCTTTTCTTTGTCTTCTCGCGTCCAATGTTTCGTCAGCGTGAGGCAAAGCCAAATGATTCCCGTCCAGCCGAGGAATTTCGTGATGTAATAGAACGGCACGGCAACAAGCGGCGCGCAGATTTTTGCCTGCTTCACGCCCAAGGTTTTCGGGGTGATTTCGCCAAAGAGCAAAATGAGAACCGTGAGCACAACCGGGAGCATCATCGCCGCCGAAGGTGAAAGACGTTTCACCGCAAGGGCAGTCGCAAGCGACGCTCCAATGGTATTCGCGACAGTATTCACCACCAGCACAGATGCAATGTAGCGGTCGATATTGTCCTTCACGTGTTTCAGATAACGTGCTGTAAATTTCTTCTGCTTTTCCAGCACTTCCACCGTCGAAGGCGGGACACTATAGAACGAAGCTTCTGTCACGGAGCAGAATGCCGACGCGGCAAGGCAAGCAAGTACTGTAATTACAATTTCAAGCATTTTGAGGTATTAGGGGGTAGGTAATAGGTTTTAGGGGTTAGGTTTTAGGGTTTTCATCACATATCGCACTGGATCCTTCGACTGCGCCTTACGGCTTCGCTCAGGATGACACTATTTATTCTTTCATTTTCTTTCGTCTTTGTACATTCGCTTTGCTCATGTACCAACTGTTCGGCTCGGTCATATCCATGCAAACATGGCTGCGACTCTCGCCTTGTACGGTTGTCGTCTTTCGTCTAATACGCTCATCATTCACGGTTCACATCTAAAAGCATCGGTTCAATAGCCCAGAATTGCGTGCGTTCGATATTGCGGAGCAAGTCGCTGAAGGCTTTCGCATCGGCAAGCGGCACGACAAAAGAACTTTCCGTATTCAACTGCATCAATTCAATCTCCGTCGATTTCGGGATTTTAGCGAGATTGCGAACTTCGTCAAGAGCAACATCTAAGCCGCCCAAACCTTGCACGAGTCCCGCTTCTTTCGCCTTCCAGCCGACCATCACGCGGCCGCCGCCATACGCCGTATCCACAACGACTTGCGGAATTCCAGTCGCCTGCGAGACCACACCGGTAAAGCGTTCATAGAAATCGTCCATGTATTCCTGCAATGCGGCCTTTTCCGTATCCGTCCACGGGCGCGCAAAAGAACGCGCATCGGCATAATCGTTTGTCTTCACGGGCTCATTGCGCAGTCCAATTTTTTGCATCAAGCCAGAAACATCAATTTTACCGCCATAAATTCCGATACTCCCTACAATCGAGAACGGTTCTGCAATTATCTTGTCTGCACCGCAAGCGATGTAGTAAGCACCCGACGTTCCGCTACTCCCGATACTAGCCACAATGGGAATATCGAACTTCTTCAAATTCTTGAGCGCTCCCCAGATTTTATCGGACGCAATCGCATCCCCGCCCGGCGAAGATATCCGCAAAAGCAAAGCCTTTACGCCCATCGACGGCAGACGATGCAAACTTTCCATCACAGACGCTTCCATTTTAGAATCAATTGATCCATTAATGTTCAAGAGTGCGACCTTTGCGCGGTGGCTCCAGCTCTCGTCAAAAATTTTCGTATTCGAGGGCGACCACGTCCTAAAACCGGCATACGGAGCATCAATATCAAAGAACGTCTTCAACGCATAACTCGGCACTTGGTCTATATAAAGAAGCGTATCCACAAGGCCCGCCTTTTTCGCCCCGATTGCCGTAATCACCGGCTTTTGTGCAAGCGAATCCAACAAATCGGCATTTGCAGTAGGCTGCCCCTTCATTCGAGTAGCGACATGCATCCGCACGATTTCCCAGATGTCCTTGTAAAGCGATTCTATGTTACTGCGAGCATTGACCGACATGGAATCGGCCATATAAGGTTCTACCGCCGACTTGAACGCCCCATGGCGCAAGAATTCCACCTTGACGCCGAGCTTATCCAGCAAGCCCTTGTAGAACGTGAAACCGCCGCCAAGCCCGAGCCAAGTAAAATGCGCCGACGGCTCCACGACAATGCGATCCACGCTTGAAGCCGCCAAAAGCACCGCCGGGCGGACATCATCCATGTAGGCAATCACCATGCCGCCACGCATTTTCAGCTTTTGTACGTAACGGTTAATTTCTTCGGAAATGGCAAGATTCCCCTGATAGCCCGAAAAGTCAAGCACCACAAGCCCCGCCGACGGGTCACGCAACAGATGTTCGAACAAATTGCGAACCTTCATGAACCCGATGGAAGACGGCGGCATAAACGGATAATTCTTTTCGACTTCGCTCACAGTCATGTCCAAAGGCACACGGACAATCTGCGCCGAACGCGACGCCCGCGGATTGCGGGCCGCATGGTAGCCGATACTCCCGCCCTTCGGCAAAAAATCGTCATACACGCGGAGAGATGCATCCAAGTAGCCGCCAAACGAAGAAGAAAGCGTCAACGTGTATTCATCATCTTCACCGTGAATCGGCATCTTGAACCCGAAACGCATTCCGTAAAGGCCGAGTTCAAAAAGCAGCCGGTGTTCTTTCCAGTCTTCGACATCGTAGCTTGCACTGAAAAAATCGCCCAAGCGAATCGTCGCGCCCGCATTGTGGATGCGCTTCATGGAATGCGGCCCCAGATACAGCAAATTATCGCAGGAATACCCCAGCGAAATCGCACGGAACGGTCGAATCAAAATGCCCGGCGAATAAGTCCATTCCGTCCCTTTGAAATCCGCACTGCGGAATGCCGTAATGCGGTTCCCCCAAAAAACGCTGCGGTCAAAAAGCGGAAAACCATGCGTCAAATTCCAACGCGACTCATCCATCCCCTTGCCGTCAAAGCGGTACTCGAAACCCGCCCCAACGCGGTCCAAATTGCCGCCCACGCGGAATTCGGTTATGCCGTCATCGAAATAGTACGAGGCCAGAGCACCCTTGGAATCCAGTGCCGAGAGCCCCGCCGGGTTCCCGAAGACCCCATGAGCCCCGTCAAGCGAAACAAAACCGGATTCGCCGGGGAGGTAGGCGTAAGAAATTGCGGACAATGCGGTAAACGCAACGGCAAACGAAAGAGACTGAAAAAAATTTATCTTCATCGTCAATATTTTAGTAAATTTAAAAGGAGGTAATGATGCCAATAGGAGGAAACCGTGAAAAACTTAGCCATTCTTTCTGTTCTCCTTTCTCTTTTTCTCGTTTCCTGCGGGGATGATTCCAGCAGTTCCGCCGATGATTTAAGCGAAGAAACCGAGCTTTCTAGCAGTTCGGCAAGCGGCTCCAATGAAGAAACCGAAATTTCTAGCAGCTCTAGCAAAAAAGCAAACAATAGTTCCAATTCGTCTAGCAGCTCCAGCGAAAAAAACAAGTCCTCCAGCAGCTCCAGCGAAAAATCCGAAAAAAATACAGAAAATCCCCCAAAACTCATCAACAAGACTATTTCTGGAATGGCGCAAGGGCCTTTTGAAAAAGGGGCTACAGTTTCTGTTTATGAACTTGACGAAGAATTCGAAGAGACGGGAGTCAAATACGAAACAAAAATCATGAATGACTCAGGAAGTTACTCCATCCAGTTGAAAGATTTCAAATCACAATACGCTTTGCTTAAAGTGGACGGTCGCTACATCGAAAATATTACCGGAGTAAAATCAGCCTACAGAATCAAATTATACGCCTTTACAGATTTAGACAAGCACGACAAAGTAAACATAAACTTCATTACCCATTTATCGTACAAACGCATATTGAATTTGACCAATAAAAAAGATACCTCTGTGGCAAGCGCAAAAAAACAAGCAGAAACTGAAGTTTTAAGAGCATTCGATATTGAAAACGACGGATTCGATGATGCTGAAAACATTGACTTCTTTGGGAAAGACAAACAAAGCGCAGCTTTACTTGCTATATCGGTACTCTTGCAAAGTCACCTCCTTGATGAAAATTTAAATAACCGCTTAACAGACTTTACGTCATATATCGAAACATTTGGAACCTGGAACGACGAAGAGGTTAAAACAGAAATTGCCGATTGGGCAAGCTACTTGAGTCAAAACACAGCATTCGAAATAACAAAGGGTTATATAAAAAAATGGAACCAAACCGTTAACTTAGCAGCATTTGAAAAATACGTGGAAAATTTTTGGCAACAAAATTACGATCTTGGAGAATGCACCGACAAGCGCGAAAACACAATTAAAGAAAATAGAAATAAATTAAGTTCTTTTAGGGAAGAATATTTCATTTGCCGATCCAGCAAATGGAAAATAGCCACATCAAAGGAAATAGACGAACATCCAGATATAGATACATTAAACAGAGAAATTGCAAAAGATGGTGACACCCGTTGGACAACATGGGAAAATCCCAACGGATATGTAACGAAATCATGCGAAGTTTACGACGACACGACTTGGCGCACCGGGTTTTCCTCGGACTGCGATTATGGTTTTGGAGGCTGCACAAGGAAACGAGAAAACGTAAAAGTAAAAAACGGCGATTTGTATTATATTTGCCAAAACAAGCTATGGAGGGCATTCGGAAACAGTCAAACAGATTCCTACCCCATCGAATACGAATTAGACACTTTAGGTTGGAAAGACACAACCGAAGGCGCCATCCGCAAAGGCAACATAACGGATGTTGTCTATATTTTTGACAACGAGAAATGGCGAGTAGCAACGAGCCCCGAAGCCTCTCTTGGAGCGTGTAACGAAAAAACTGTAGGAAATTTTGGATACGCAGAAAGTCGCAAAAAGCAGGTTTTATCTAAATTAGAATGTATATACTACCCCGATGGTGATGGTGATTGTGTTCGTTTCGTTTATAACCCAGGCTATTACATCTGCAAAGAAATTGGACCAAAAAGAAATCCTTCCTGGGACTGGGAGCACATAAGATTTCCTGACTATACCAGCATTTGCGACAATCTAAGTGATGATGCAAATAGCAAAAAAGTCAATCCTTACTGGGGCAATTTTACCCCCGTAAAGGAAAAATGCATAAATTGCAATCAAGAAAATATTGATCATTTTGAAGATCAATGCAAAAAACGTTGCTACGTGTCAGGAAATATAGCCCATGCGTCCGCATGTGTATTGGGTATCGGATGTATGTACGACTTTTACGGTACAATAAAAGAAGGCCCCTCCATGGAACTAGCCTCCGATACCATATTCTATGAAGACGAATATAATGATGAACATTTGTATCACTTATCATACCCTATTTCAATAGACAGTACAAAAAAAACAAAATACATCTGCAAAAATATCTCCTTAGGGGGTTTATACTATGGATGGAATGTCGCCACAGATATCGAAATTGACCTCGCTCCAACCATATGTGCTTATAGTAAAGGTGGTAGTGGATTTCAAATTCTTACAGGAACATCGGGAACAAAATACGTTTGCGACAACGGCAAGACTAGATTAGCCACTCAAGAGGAAATAGACGCGTGGAATCTCCTATGACTTTAGCAAGAGTTAAATTTACCAATAGGAGGAACCCGTGAAAAACATAGCCATTCTTTCATTTCTCCTTTCTCTTTTTCTCGTTGCCTGCGGGGATGACTCCAGCAGTTCCGCCGACGATTTAAACGAAGAATCCGAACTCTCTAGCAGTTCCAGCAGCAAAGCAAACAAAAGCTCCAATTCGTCTAGCAGCTCCAGCAAAAAAAACAAGTCCTCCAGCAGTTCTAGCGACAAAGCCGAAAAAGTCACTATAATCAACAAGACTATTTCCGGGATGGCGCAGGGTCCCTTTGAAAAAGGAGCAACTGTTTCTGTTTATGAACTTGATGAGAACTTCGAAGAAACGGGAGTCCATATCGATTCAAAAACCTCAAACGATAGTGGTGCATTTTCGATAAAAATAAAAGATTTCAAATCACAACATGCATTGCTTAAAGTGAACGGTCGCTACATCGACAACATTACTGGAGCAAAATCAGCCGACAGTATCACATTGTATGCCTTTACAGATTTAAACAAATACGACAAAATCAATATAAACTTCCTTACCCATTTATCGCACAAACGAATTCTGTATTTGGTCACAAAAAAGGACAAATCCGTAGACAAAGCCTCAATGCAAGCAGAAACTGAAGTTTTAAAAACATTCAACATTGATGAAGACAAATTCAATGCTGCCGGAAACATTGACATTTTTGGGAAAAACAAACAAAGCGCAGCCCTGCTTGCCATATCAGCACTCATTCAAGGCAATCTACTCAAAGCAAAACTTAACGACCGCTTGACAGATTTTGTATCAGATATTGAAAAATATGGAACCTGGGACAACGAACAGACAAAAACAGAAATTGCCGATTGGGCAAGCAACGTGAGTCTGAACACAGGATTCGACAAAGTCAAGGGTTATATAAAAAAATGGAACCAAACCGTTGACTTATCAGCATTTGAAAAATACGTAGAAAACTTTTGGCAACAAAATTATTCCCTTGGGGAATGCTCCGACAAAAATCAAAACGAAATCAGGGGAAATGGAAACGAATTAAGTAATTTTAGGCATTTCATTTGCCGTTCCAACAAATGGATATTGGACAATGACCCAGCAAATGATGGAGATACCCGTTGGGTTACATGGGTTAATCCCAACGGATATGGAAAAAGTAAATCATGCGAAGTTTATGATGACACGACTTGGCGTGATGGAGAATCAAACGAATGCGGATCTGGTTTTGGAGGCTGTACAAAAAAACGTGAAACAAAAAAAATATACCATTCGGTTGGGTATTATATTTGCCAAAACAAGGCCTGGATGTGGGTTAGCGTTCCAATAGATTCCATCAACCCGGAGATGAATATCGAGAACGAATCAGATACTTTAGGTTGGAAAGATACGACAGAAGGCGCTATTCGCAAAGGCAACATAACGGACGTCATCTACATTTTCGACGATAAACAATGGCGTGTAGCAACGCTCCCAGAAGCTTCTCTTGGAGGGTGTAACGAAAAAACTGAAAACGTTTTTGGATATGTGGAAATGCGCATATGGCAAAATTTTATTCCCCCCACATGGTTCGAATGTAAGAAAAACTCCGATGAATGTCCTAATGCTACTTACAGTCCGGGCTATTACATTTGCAAAAAAAATTACGATAAGAAATTTTATTGGAGTAGATTAGGCGTCAGCAACCACAACCATCTATGCAATGATTCCAGCTATTACGCAAACAGCAAAGAAGGCGATGCCCATTGGGGTAGCATAGAACCCATAAAGAAAAAATGTATAAATTGCAAACAAGAGAACATTGATTATTTGGAGAGCACCTGCAAAAAACGCTGCTACGTGCTCGATGGTGGATGGCGTTTAGGATTCGCAACTGAATGCGCATTAGGTGGAGGCGGATGCACAGAATCCCGTATCGGTACAATGATCGAGGGTCCCGCCATTGAAACAGAAATCCATCACGATGATTTACCTTATGATAGAACAATTTCCTATACATCCGTGACATCTATCGATAGCACGCAAAAAAGAAAGTATATCTGCAAGGAATCTGATTGGTTGCTTGGTCCAGAATATCCACCCCGAAACTGGAATGTAGCCTCGGATATTGACATCGAATTATATCCCGTATTTTGTAACTATGCATGGAGTTGCAAGGGAGAAATCATTTCGGGAAAGAACAACAATAAATATGTATGCGATGATTACGGGTTTAGAGAGGCCACCCCAGAGGAAATAGAAGCGGGTAACGCCTGTACAGGATGCATGCGCATGCACGAAAAATGCGGTATAGTGCAGGACAATAATCAATAGGAAGAACCCATGAAAAACACAGCCCTTCTTGTTTTTATCCTTTCGTTTTTGCTCGTTTCCTGCGGGGATGACTCCGGCAGTTCCGCAGGCGATTCCAACGAAGAAGCCGAAATTTTCAGCAGTTCTGCAAGCGATTCCATCGAAGGAATCGGAATTTCTAGCAGTTCTAGCGAAAAAGCTAACAGGGATTCCAAATCGTCTAGCAGCTCCAGCGAAAAAGCAAACAAGGATTCCAAGTCTTCCAGTAGCTCTAGTGAAAAAGCCGAAAAACTTTCTGTCATCAACAAAACAATCTCGGGCATGGCGCAAGGGCCTTTTGAAAAAGGGGCGACAGTTTCTGTTTATGAACTTGACACAAACTTTCAGCAGACGGGAATCAGTTACGAAACAAAAATTAAGAATGATTCAGGAAGTTACTCCATCAAATTGGAAGATTTTAAATCACAATATGCATTGTTTAAAGTGAATGGTCGCTACATCGACAACATTACTGGTGCAAAATCAGCCTACAGTATCACATTGTATGCCTTCACGGATTTAGACAAGCACGACAAAGTTAACATAAACTTCCTTACCCATTTATCGTACAAACGCATATTGTATTTGACTAATGAAAAAGATATTCCGGTGACAAGCGCCAAAAAACAAGCAGAAACTGAAGTTTTAAGAGCTTTTGATATTGAAAACGACGGATTCGATGATGCCGAAAACATTGACATCTTTGGGAAAGACAAACAAAGTGCAGCCTTGCTTGCCATGTCAGTACTCTTGCAAAGCCACCTCCTTGATGAAAACTTAAATAACCGCTTGACAGACTTTACATCATACATTGAAACATATGGAACCTGGAACAACGAAGAGACTAAAACAGAAATTGCCGATTGGGCAAGCTACTTAAGCCAGAACACTGCATTCGAGAAAATCAAGGGTTATATAAAAAAATGGAACCAAACCGTTGATTTATCAATATTAAAAAAATACATGGATAACTTTTGGCAACAAAATTACGATCTTGGAGAATGCACCGACAAGCAAGAAAACAGAATTAAAGAAAATAGAAATAAATTAAGTTCTTTTAGGGAAGAACATTTCATTTGCCGATCCAGCAAATGGGAAATAGCCACGTCGAAAGAAATAGACGACTATCCAAATATAGATACATTAAACAGCAAAATTGCAAAAGATGGCGACACCCGTTGGACAACAAGGGAAAATCCCAACGGATATGTAATGAAATCATGCGAAGTTTACGACGACACGACTTGGCGCACCGGATTTTTCTCGGACTGCGATTATGGTTTTGGAGGCTGCACAAGGAAACGAGAAAACGTAAAAGTAAAAAACGGCGATTTGTATTATATTTGCCAAAACAAGCTATGGAGTGCATTCGGAAACAGTCAAATAGATTCCCCACCCATCGAATACGAATTAGACACTTTAGGTTGGAAAGACACAACTGAAGGTGCCATCCGCAAAGGCAACGTAACGGATGTTGTCTATATTTTCGACAACCAAAAATGGCGAGTGGCAACAATCCCTGAAGCATCTCTTGGAGGGTGTAACGAAAAAAATATAGGAAATTTTGGATACGCAGAAAGCCGCATAAAGCAGGCTTTATCTAAATTTGAATGTATACTCTATCCCGAATCCCCCGAAGATAATGAATGTTTTAGAATCGTTTATAACCCAGGCTATTACATTTGCAAAAAAAATAGACGTGAAAGCCCCCAAAATAGATATGAAACAATTTTTTCCTGGGATTGGGAGCACATAAGATATCGAGAATATACCAGCATTTGCAACAATCCAAGTGATGACGCCGACAGCAAAAAAGTCAATCCTTACTGGGGCAACTTCACCCCCGTAAAGGGAAAATGCATAAATTGCAATCAGGAAAGTATCGATCATTTTGAAGAACAATGCAAAAAACGTTGCTACGTGTCAGGAAGTATAGCCCATGCGTCCGCATGTGTATTGGGTTTCGGATGTGACAATGACCTTTACGGTACAATAAAAGAAGGCCCCTCCATGGAACTAGCCTCCGATACCATATTTTATGAAGACGAATTTTATGATGAGTATTTATATTACTTATCATACCCTATTTCAATAGACAGTACAAAAAAAACAAAATACATCTGCAAAAATATCTACTTAGGGAATTTATACTATGGATGGAATGTCGCCACAGATATCGAAATTGACCTCGCTCCAACCATATGTACTTATAGTAAAGGTGGTAGTGGATTTCGAATTCTTACAGGAACATCGGGAACAAAATACGTTTGCGACAACGGCAAGACTAGATTAGCCACTCAAGAGGAAATAGACGCGTGGAATCTCCTATGACTTTAGCAAGAGTTAAATTTACCAATAGGAGGAACCCGTGAAAAACTTAGTATCGCCACCCAAGAAGAAATAGACGCAGGATTTGCCTGCACAATCGAAGCGATCGACCAGGGAAAATGCGAAGCCAAAGAAAATGATTGAGCCAAATACAATCCGCACGAAAAAAATGTCAATAAGAAGCCAATACCGAGAATCACCTCATCCCAAACACCTTTATTTTTCTAACTTAGTATAGGAAATTTGGATATTTAAGGTACATTACATGGCATCTGCAAAAAAAGAAGAAACAGACCTTTTCGACTTATTAAAGGATCTCGTCAAGAACTGGCGAATCATGTTTCCATGCATTTTCCTTGCAGGAATCATCGGCGTATTCGTCGCCCTTTGGATTCGCCCCATATACCAGGTAGATGCTCTGCTCCAAATCGAATCCAAGAGCAACAAGAGCGTAGGCATGATGGGCGGCCTCCCAAGCCTATTTGCCACGTCAAGCCCTGCCGAAACGGAAATCGAGCTTATCAAGAGCAGGCACATCATCGGCGAAGCCGTCGAGAAGATGCACTTGCAATACAAGGCCACTCCTGTAAATGGGCTTGACCGTCTGTTGCATCGCGAAGGCCGTATGGAGCTTAGCCTATACGAAGTACCATGGGAGAACATACCTGCAACCGAGAAAATAGTTCCTTGGATTGCCGAAGCCGTCGATAGCACCTCATTCAACTTGTACGACCACAACAAAAAAGTTGTCCTCTCGGGAAGTGTCGGCACTACATACCATTTCCCGTATGCAGGCGACACAGCTCTTTTCTGCGTCCACCACATGGAAGCCGAACCTGGGCAGAAATTCGAGCTTCTTAAACTGAACCGCCTTGACGCTATCGCCGCATTCAAGAACGCATTCAACATCAAGGAAAAAGGGAAAAAGACCGGCATTTTGGAATTCAGCTACAAGGACATCTACCCAGATCGTGCGACACTGATTCTAAACGAAATTGCCACAACGTATTTGCGTCAAAATGTGGAACAGCGCAATGCCGAAGCGCAAAAAACTTTGGAATTTTTGGAGAAACAGCTACCCGACGTCAAAGCGCAGATGGACAGTTCCCTCCTCAAGTTCAACACCTACCGCAACAAGGTCGGTTCTGTCGATATCGGTGCGGAAACTCAAATCATCTTGGAAAAGCGCAACGTCTTGCAGCAAAAGTTGCTCGATCTGCAACAAAAGAAACAAAGCGCAATCCGGTTGTTCCAGCCGGAGCACCCGACTATCAAGACTCTCGAAGAACAGGAAAACAACCTGAAGCGAGAGCTCGCCAACAACACGGCAGCGACCAAGAAGCTCCCGAACACGCAGCAGGAAGTGTTGAAGCTGACAAACGAAGTGGATATGAGCAAACACATGTACACGACGATGCTCAACAACATCCAGCAGCTGAAACTCGTGTCCGCTGGCGAAGTGGGCTCCGTGCGTATCATCGACTTTGCCGAAGAAACGACCCAGCCGGTTAAGCCAAAAAAATTGCTCATTATCTTCGCGGCGCTTTTCATGGGTTTGCTTCTCGGATCAACTATCATAACGCTCCGCAGCAAGTTCAGCAACGGCGTACGAGATGCAAGTTTCATCGAACGCGAAACGGGATTCAGCGTCTATGCCAAGGTCCCGAAGGGCAATCCCAACGGCACCAAGGGCACTCGCCCCCTTGCCGTGGTCGAACCCGACGATGTCGCTGTCGAATCGCTCCGCGCCTTGCGCAGTTCGCTGGAATTCAGCATGGAAGAAGGTTCCAACCCGACAATCGGCATCAGCGGTCTCATCCCTGGTGTGGGCAAGAGCTTTATCTCCGTAAACCTCGCTGCCCTTTACGCCGGCCTAGGCAAAAAGGTTTTGCTTATCGACGCCGACCTCCGCAAGGGCCGTCTGCACAAGGAATTCGGTATCAAGCGCGGTAAAGGCCTTTCGCAAGTTCTCTTGAACGAAGTATCCGTAGAAGACGTAATCAAATCGACCGAAGTCGAGAACTTGTTCATCATGCAATGCGGAATGGTGCCGCCGAACCCGTCCGAACTGCTCGGTTCCAAGCACTACGCAGCAATGATTAGCGAGTTGGAAAAGATATATGACCTCATCATCGTCGATACGCCGCCTATCATGCTCGTGACAGACGCAGCACTCGCTTGCCGTGTCGCATCCCAGATTGTCATGGTCATCGAATACAACAAGCACAGCATCGATGCTATCAAGGACGGAATGAACCAGCTTTTGAAGGGCAATACAACCGCCCATGCAAGCGTTGTCATCAACAAGTATGTGCACAGCCACAGCGATGGCTACGGTTATAAATACGGGAAGTACTAAACAGCCTTGTTAGCAATATGCCATCCAAAGCATCCATAATCTCGTCGCTGATATGGAAATTCATGGAGCGTATGGGAATTCAGGGGACACAGTTTGTTGTCTCCATAGTTCTCGCGCGGCTTCTCGCCCCGGATGATTTCGGACTAATCGCACTTGTGATGGCGGTAATTGCCATTGCGAACGTTTTTGTACAAAGCGGACTCGGCACAGCCTTAATTCAAAAAAAAGACGCTGACGAAACGGATTTTTCCTCTGTATTTTATGCAAGCCTCCTGCTTGCCACAATCGTCTATGCACTGATTTTCTTCACAGCACCGCTAATAGCCGATTTCTACGACAAACCTACGCTCATCCCCGTCATCCGTGTTTTGACGCTAACCCTGTTTATCGGCGTTTTCAATTCCATACAGTACGCCTTTGTCGCACGCCAAATGATGTTCAAGAAGCTCTTTTTCAGGAGCATCGGGTCGATGATTCCATCGAGCATTATCGGCATCGTGATGGCATTCACAGGATTTGGCGTGTGGGCCCTTGTCGCACAGCAACTTTCGAATACCTTTCTCGCCGTAGTAATCATGTGGTTCGTCGTTCCGTGGCGTCCACAATTAAAATTCTCTTTTGAAAGACTGAACAAACTTTTTTCATTTGGATGGAAACTTCTCTTTTCGTCGGTGATTGACACGGTCTATTCACAAATACAAAGCATCGTTATCGGAAAGATGTTCTCGCCCGCAAGCCTCGCTTTTTTCGACCGAGGAAGCCACTTCCCCTACATTGTCGTAAACAACATCAACAATTCAATCCAGGCTGTCATGTTGCCCTCGCTTTCTGCACACCAAGATGACAAGCCCCAAGTGAAGAAGATGGTACGGCGAGCCATCGTGACTAGCTCATTCTTGATCATCCCGATGATGGCAGGCCTTGCTGCCGCAGCAGAACCCATCGTAAAAATCCTATTAGGGGATAAATGGCTCCCCAGCGTTCCCTTCGTCCAGATATTCTGTTTCATCTACGCCTTTTATCCAATCCATACGTCTAATTTATCCGCAATCAATGCCTTAGGACGCAGCGATATTTTTCTAAAACTCGAAATCATCAAAAAAATTTTCGGGATATCCATTCTTGTCGCAAGTATTCTCTATTTCAGGTCGCCTATCGGTATCGCCTACGGTGTCGCCGTAAATACAATCATCGCCTCATTCATCAATGCCAGCCCGAACAAAAAGCTGCTCCATTACAGTTACCTTGAACAAATCAGCGATATCGCGCCATCGGCCATTTTAGCCTGCGCCATGGCCCTTGTCATTATTACAGTGAACCAACTGCAATTGAATATTTATTTGACTCTAGTTTTGCAGATTTTAACCGGAGCATTATTCTACTTCGGACTCGCCAAATTACTACATTTTGAAAGTTTAGAATACCTGATAAAGACAATCGCCGATTTCAGGAGAAGACATGCAAAATAAAGAAATTACCGTTACATCGCCGCTGTTTCCATCGTTAGACGACTTTATCCCGATGCTCAAGGACATCTGGGATCGCAAATGGCTCACAAACAACGGGCATTATCACAAGGAACTTGAAAAGGCTCTCGCCGAATATTTGGGCGTGGAATACCTAAGTTTATTCACAAACGGGACTTTACCTCTCATTACGGCACTCCAGGCCATGCGCATTACCGGCGAAGTCATCACAACGCCGTACAGTTTTGTCGCAACGACTCATTCCATTTGGTGGAACGGACTCAAGCCCGTTTTTGTCGATGTTGACGAAGAAACGGGAAACATCAATCCTGAAAAAATCGAAGCAGCCATCACTCCGCATACGACGGCCATCATGCCTGTCCATGTGTATGGAACTCCCTGCAACACAAAGCGCATCCAGGAAATTGCCGACATTTACGGTCTCAAAATCATTTACGATGCGGCACACGCATTCGGCGTAAAAATCAACGGTGAATCTGTACTCAATGCCGGCGACATGAGTACACTCAGTTTCCATGCGACGAAAGTCTATAACACCATCGAAGGCGGAGCATTAGTTTGTCACGACGCAGCCACCAAGAAACGCATTGACTATCTCAAGAATTTCGGTTTTGCTGGTGAAACAACGGTCGTCGCTCCCGGCATCAACAGCAAAATGGACGAAATCCGTGCCGCATACGGTCTCCTGAATTTGAAGCAAGTCGATAAAGCCATCGCAAGCCGCAAGGTCGTCGCCGAACGCTACCGCGAAGCGTTCAAAGATATTCCCGGCATCCGCATGCTCAAAGATATCGAAGGCGTTCGTCACAACTACGCTTACTTCCCCATTTTCATAAGCGAAGAATACGGCATGAGCCGAGATGCGCTCTATGAAAAACTCAAGGAATACAATATCTACGGACGCCGTTACTTCTACCCGCTCATCAGCACGTTCAGCGCCTACAAGGGCTTGGAATCGGCAAATCCGTCGAACCTCCCTGTAGCCCACAAACTTGCCGACCAGGTACTTTGTCTGCCGATGTTTGCCGACTTGGACGATGAAGGTGTCAACCGAGTCATAAATGTTATCGTCAATCGAAAATAAATTCGAGCATCTATGAAGAAGAATATTCTTGTATTCCCCTGCGGTTCAGAAATAGCGCTCGAAGTGTATCGTGCAGTCAATCATTCGACACACTTCAATCTTATTGGCGCAAACTCCATAGACGACCACGGTCAATTTGTATTCGAAAACTACATCGGCGGCTTGCCCTTCATTACGGCCCCGGACTTTCTTGAAAAATTTGGGCAGGTCATTCGCGAAAACAACATCGACGCTGTCTATCCGGCAATGGATTCCGTCATCGAACTTTTAAAGAACAACGAAGATTTGTTGGGATGCAAAGTAGTCTCCTCCCCCATAGAGACAACGCAAATCTGCCTTTCAAAATCCAGGACGTACAAAGTCCTCGAGAATATCGTAAAAGTCCCTAAAACATACACTGCCAATGAACTTGTCAAAGCAGGTGGACCGTTCCCCGTTTTTGCTAAACCCGATATCGGTTACGGTTCCCGCGGCGCAAAGAAAATTTCAAGCGTCGAAGACCTCAAGGCACACTTGGCCCTGTACCCGTCATGCATCCTTTCGGAATTTTTACCGGGCAAGGAATACACCGTCGATTGCTTTACAAACAGCAACGGGAAATTGCTTTTTGCTGCAGCACGCGAACGTTGCCGCATCATGAACGGAATCAGCGTCAACACGAAGCCTGTCAAGGAAAATGCCGAAGAGTTCATGGATTTCGCACAAAAGATAAACGAAACCATAAAATTCCAAGGAGCTTGGTTTTACCAAGTCAAACGCGATGCAAACGGCAGCCTTACGCTTCTCGAAATTGCAAGCCGTTTCGGCGGGTCTTCTTCGTTGTTCCGCGCACAGGGTATCAACTTTGCGCTGATGTCGCTATTCGATGCATTCGACATTCCCGTATCCATACTCCGCAATGGCTACGACGTCGTCATGGACCGTGCGCTTGACAACAAGTACAAACTGGACTTGAAATACAGCGAAGTCTTTATCGATTTTGACGACTGTATTTATCTCGAAAAGAAATTCGTAAACGACGCCATGATGGCGTTCCTTTACCGGTGCGTAAACAAAGGAATCAAAGTTACTTTGCTTTCCCGTCATGACGACGAAAAACTTGGCAAGTTGGACGAACTTTTGGACAAATTGCGTATCCGTCAGGTATTCGACCGCATCATCCATCTTAATCCGAGCCAGAAAAAAATCGATTCCATCGACAACACGGATTCCATTTTCATTGACGACTCTTTCGC
>JAEEGK010008943.1_pt1 | contig 23533 bp, 20 predicted proteins | sample 8958771 | NCBI WGS metagenome assembly JAEEGK01 (sample SAMN16246547, study PRJNA631951) | gut metagenome | biome: gut microbiome; feature: rumen; material: SC-attached | host: Bos | place: Iran: Karaj | collected 2018-10
GGTATCAGGGGTATGCCTTCGATCCGGAATGGCTGATAGATTTCGAGAAGGGAGAACTCAGGCACAGGTTGTTCGTGCTTCACAGGCGTTATCTCTCCGACAACAGCCGTTATGTGCCGGAGACTGAGGATGACGAGTATGAGATCCATGTCGGCGACGAGAAAGCATATGCCGTCGCAGACTCCATCCAGGCCGTGCGTGAGGCTGAAGCCGAAAGGGCAGCTGCCGAGGCTGCTGCCGCCAAGTATCATAAGGTAAGGTCCGGAGACACCCTCTACGGGCTTGCCAGAAAATACGGCACATCCGTGAATGCAATATGCCGCCTGAATTCAGGAATGACGGCAAAGAGCACTCTCAGGGTAGGAAAGACTATAAGGGTAAGATAAAAGTTACCTGAGCGATCTGACAAGCTCGAGGTCTTCGGCGTTGTATAGCAACGAATCCACGAAGTCCGGAGCAAGCCTGCCAAGGATGGCGAAGGTTATGAGGCAGAACGCCAGTATTGCCAGAATCGCTATTATCCATACAAGGGCCTTCGGGGAAGAATCTTTTTCCGGAAGGCTCTTTTCTGTTGGCTTGGACTCTGCGATCCCGCCGGCGACCTGCGTCGGAGAGGTCTGAACTGGCGCTTTCGCCGGCTCCTCACTCTCTAGCTGAAGGTCTTCGATGGCTATCGGTTCCTCGACCTGCGGCTGCGGCTCCGGTTCCGGCGCTGGCGCAGGTTCTGCTGCTGCAGGTTCTGCTTCCGGTTCTGGTTCCAGAAGGCCTTTCAAGTCGCTTATGGCTGCCGTTACTTCTTCAGGAGTCTCCTCATGGGTCTTGAGAGAAATCGGCTCCAGTCCGAAGCCGTCAGGGTAGATGTCCAGGTCTTCGTCGGCCACGAAGAAGAAATTGTTCTCCCTTGTTGCGCGGAGACGTCCAAGTCCCGGGAATACTATCGTCTTTTTCTGCTTGAGGACCTCTCTCATCTCCTCGAGGAAGTTCTCTATGATCATCACGGCCTGCCCGAGCTCCACGTTGTTGCTCTTTGCATACAGTTCTGCAATCGCAGTGTCGTTGTCATTCTGCCTTTGGCGGAAATACAGTCTTCTGTATGGCGGATTGATGGTATATCCTTTGTCGGAGAAGGTCGCAGGGACGATCTCAGTAACGAAGGATCCTACGCCCGGGAGCGATACTTCATCATTGTCAAGAATCAGCTCCTTGACCATTTTGGAGAGCAGGTCGATATCCATGTTCAGTCGAAAATAATGGTTTTCAGTAACATCAAACAAAGGTAATGAAAAAAATGCAAAAAATATTTGGAGATACGTAAAAATGTAGTACCTTTGCAATCCCGAAACAAAATTCCTCTTTAGCTCAGTTGGTTAGAGCACCTGACTGTTAATCAGGGGGTCGTAGGTTCAAGTCCTACAAGGGGAGCTAAAAAAAGCCGGCTGAAAAGCCGGCTTCTTTTGTTTCATGTCTTGTCTTATTTGACGAAGAAGTAGTCTTCTGTCATCCTGGCGAAGGCGTGGTTTCTCTGGGTCTCAGAGTTCCATTTGAGAGCCATCTTTGCGATTGTCTCATAAGGAGTGCCGGCGAGAACGTTGTCGTTCGTCGCATGCTCGAGCATGCTTGCGAAGGCCTCCATCTTGGTCATAGGCCTTGGGTAGCTCTGGATGCCCCACGCATCGATGTTGCTGTCTCCGGCTGCTTCGGCGGCGAAGAGGAGTGCGTCGGTGAGACCTCCGATCTCATCGGCAAGTCCGATCTCGATGGCCTGTGCGCCTGTCCATACGCGGCCCTGTCCGAGCTCGTCAACTTTTGCCTTGTCCATGTTCCTGCCTTCGGCGACGATGGTGACGAAGTTCTCATAGATGTCTTCGATCAAAGCCTGTATGTATTCTCTCTCTTTGTCGTTGAGAGGCTTTGTGATGTCCAGCGGGTTGCCGGCGGCGTTGGAGTTGGTGGTGACGACGTTTACATGAAGCTTGTCACGGAGAGTCTTGCTGATATCAGGTATCATGCTGAATACTCCGATCGAGCCGGTGAGGGTGGTCTTGTCGGTGAAGATATGGTCGCAGCTGTTGGAGATCCAGTATCCGCCGGAAGCGGCGTATGAACCATATGAGGCGATCACCGGCTTCTCGGCGCGGAGTCTCTCTATCTCTGCGCGGATCTTTTCGGATGCGAAGGCGCTGCCTCCAGGGGAGTTGACGCGGAAGACGACTGCTTTGATATTGTCGTTGTTGCGGACTTCTTCGAGGATTGAGACGAAGCGGTCTCCGGAGATGTCGGTCGGTTTGTTGTCATCTATGATATCTCCGTCAGCATAGATGACGGCAATCTGGTTCTTTGCCTTGAAGCTGGCATATACTTTCGATTTTGCGTATTCCGTGAACGGGATGGCCTTGAGTCCCTTCTCGTCCTCTATGCCGGCAAGGTCGGCGAGCTTGCGGAGAAGTTCGGCCCTGTCCATGAGCTCATCGACGAGACCGTTCTCCTTGAGGTCTCCTGCTGTGCGGAGCTGGAGATTGTCCACCAGCGAGTTGAATTTGTCCTTGGAAATCTCCCTGCTGCTGCAGATTTCGCTTATGTAGCTGTCCCAGATGGAATTTACCATCTCGGAAGTCTGATGCTGGTTCTCAGCGCTCGGCGCATTGCGCACGAACATCTCTCCTGCGGATTTGTATTTACCGTGGCGGATGAGCTGGACGTTTACTCCGAACTGTTTGAGCAGGTCGGCCAGATATACGTTCTGTACGCTGATTCCATGGATCATCGGAGAAGCGGCACAATATGAAGTCATATAAACCTTGTCGGAAACGGAAGCGAGGTAGTAGCTGCCGATGGTCGGGTTTTCGGTATATGAGACTATGGCCTTTCCGCTCTTTCGGAAGTCATCGAGCATGGCGCGGAACTCTTCCAGGGCGGCGATTGAGGAAGTCGTGCCGTCAGGTTTGAGATAGATATACTTGACGGAAGGGTCTTCGGCAGCGGTCTTGAGGGCCTGGGCTGCTCTCCAGAGGCTAAGCTTCGGAGTCTGGGCGGCTCCGGACGTGAGGGCAGATAGGTCGAAATCCTCGTTTTCTTGCTCAGACAGGACGAATTCTGACATGTCGATCTTGAGTATGCCGGAACGGGCGAGGACCGGCTTGGCTCCGGACTCTGATGATAAGCCGGCAATCATGCTGCCCAGCATCATGAATCCGATAATCGTCATTATAATGAGGCCGCAAATTACGGCCAGCACCATTTTAGCAAATTGTTTCATCTTGTTGTACTGTTAATTGAAACAAATATAGTGAAAAATCAATATATTTGCAGGATAAATAGACATTATGGCACAGAAACCATCGATACCAAAAGGAACAAGAGACTTCGGCCAGCAGGAGATGGCCGAGAGGAATTATATATTCGACACGATCAAGAGCGTATTCAAGACTTATGGCTATGCGCAGATTGAGACTCCGGCAATGGAGAACCTTTCTACACTGCTCGGAAAGTATGGAGACGAAGGCGACAAACTGCTTTTCCGTATCCTGAATTCCGGAGACGCCTTCGGCAAAGTCAATTTCGACGCATTCCGTTCGGAGGAGGGCATCGACAATGCCGGCCTTACCAAGGAGGTCTGCGAGAAGGGCCTCAGGTATGACCTGACCGTTCCGTTCGCCCGTTACGTGGTCCAGCACCAGAATGAGATATCATTCCCGTACAAGCGTTTCCAGATCCAGCCTGTATGGCGCGCTGACCGTCCTCAGAAGGGCCGTTACCGCGAGTTCTACCAGTGCGACGCCGATGTTATCGGAAGCCGCTCGCAGGTGAATGAGCTTGAGCTCGTGCAGATTGTGGACAGGGTGTTCACCATGTTCGGCATCAATGTGCTCATTAAGATAAACAACCGCAAGGTGCTGACCGGATTCGCCGAGATAGCCGGATTCCCGGACAAGGTGGTGGATATCACCGTCGCTATCGACAAGCTCGACAAGATAGGCCTTGATGCCGTCAAGGAGGAGATGATCGAGAGGGGACTGACCCCGGAGGCCGTGGCCGTGATCGAGCCTATCCTTTCTCTTTCCGGCACTGAGGCTGAGAAGATTGCCGTGATGCGCGGACTCATGAACGGAGGCTCTGCTTCGGGCGTCGTGTCTGAGACCGGTCTCAAGGGTCTTGATGAGCTTGAGGAGCTCTTCGGCCTTATCGATGCCGCCGGCGTAAGCCAGAAGGTCGAGATAGACCTTTCTCTTGCCCGCGGCCTGAATTATTATACCGGAGCCATCTTTGAGGTGAAGGCCTGCGACTTCCCGATCGGAAGTATCTGCGGCGGCGGAAGGTACGACAACCTTACCGGCATCTTCGGTCTCCCGGACATGTCCGGTGTCGGCATTTCCTTTGGCGCAGACCGTATCTATGATGTGCTCAAGGGCCTTGAGAAGTTCCCTGAGGGCCTCCGCAGCTCTACCACTCTGCTGTTCGCAAACATGGATTCCACGGTGCTTCCGTATATCATCCCTGTTGCGAGGGCTCTTCGAGAGGCCGGCCTCGCATGCGAGATTTATCCGGACTCCACAAAGCTCAAGAAACAGTTTGACTATGCGGACCGCAAGGCCATCCCGTTCCTGTCCATCACGGGAGGAGACGAGGTCGCTGCCGGCGTGATCAATGTCAAGAATCTTGCTTCGGGAGAGCAGAAGCAGTTCTCTAAGGACGATATTGCGGGTATTCTGGCGTTTGTCAGGTAGCCTCGGACGCTATCCGGTGGCAGATTTTCAAAAAAAATTTGCAGTTAAAAAAATAATGCTTACCTTTGCAGTCCCAAAACATCGCGGGGTAGAGCAGTTGGTAGCTCGTCGGGCTCATAACCCGGAGGCCGGAGGTTCGAGTCCTTCCCCCGCTACTAAATAGGACATTTCTTCGGAAGTGTCCTTTTTTCGTGTCTACGCCATTGCAGAACCTTTATTCTGAGTTCGAAATCCGCCTTTGGACAGGCAGTTTCCCGAAAAAAGACTATATTTGAACCCGTAATAAGGGCTTATTATGAAACGGATATTGTTTGCTTTTCTTATCGTGCTTTTCGGAATTACTTCAGGCTTGAATGCTCAGAGTCGGTTATATCCGTCAAGCAACCATATTGGAGATAGCTATTATTCTATAGTCGACAGCCTTCTTTTGAAGGGGAATGATTTCATAGAATTTGCATTCGAAATCAGACCATCTTTTTCAGGGGAGACAGGGTGCTATTATGATGTTAAGGACTCAGTTTTAGTGTTAAGGACTGCTAATCAGAACATATGGTACTATGGGGGGTATTATGGGAGGAATAATGGGTCATTTAAGCAACGGAAACACCAAGAAAAACTTGTAATTTCTGAATATCGTTGTCCAATATCGCAAGTGGCGAAACAGAGTCTTAAGCGATTATTTACAGCAGCAGTTTTTTCTTCTTCTTTTTTGGCACAACCCTTAGGCGCTGATGGTGTTACATATGAAATTTTAATTCGAGGAGGCGCATTCGCTGCCTGTTGTTGGTCCCCTAAAAAGGGCAGCAATTGTGGTCAGATAGTAGAACTCCTCACATGTCTCTCAGACGCAATCAAAAATAATGATTCAAAGAGGATTGAAAGTCTTATCCCTTCTGCAGATGAATTATCTCGAAAATTTGAAGCTTTGTACCCTGATGATGTTAAAGAGGGTAGTGTATTTCTGCTGTGGCAATAGGCATTCATTGTTATTTATCTGAGCGAATGAGCCTAAACCCTATCACGGCTTTGAATCCTTCTATGAATTCGTTCGAAATTTCTAACACCTGTTCTACAAAGAAAAACAGACGGTCTTGTGCCGTCTGTTTTTTCTTTGTGGCGCAGCTTGCTTAAATTACCGAGGCTCCGGCTGCCGTGGAGGAGTTTTCTTTTTTCCATTTTCTTTTGTAGATGTTAACTAATTGGTTAACTTTGTGCGTGAGATTTGTGCTGTATGAAAAAGAGTTCGTGAGACAAGTGGTCGTATTTGAAGATCACTTCAAGCGGTTCAGAAAGACGCTTGACAGAGAAGCGCTGAAGAAACTGTATCAGGTGCTTACCCTGATTATGATGATGGAGGTGGTCCCTGTCAAGTATCTAAAAGCCATAGAAGGAAGAAAAGGGCTTTTTGAGATACGAGTAGAACAGGGGAATAATATATATCGGGTTTTTTGCTGCTTTGACGAAGGGCGTTTAGTCATTCTCTTCAATGGATTCCAGAAGAAGACTCAGAAGACCCCCGTTGAGCAATTGGATAAGGCAGAAGCCCTGATGAAGAAGTATTTTGAGCAGAAAAAGGAGCATAACAATGGATAAGATAACCCTCAAGAAGATGGATTTGACCCCTATTGAAGCCCTCATCACTGAGGATTTCGGGGAAGTAGGCACTCCCGAACGTTATCAGTTCGAAATGGAGTGTGATGCCTTCATCATTGGCGAGCAGCTAAAGGAAGAGCGTCTCAAAGCGGGTCTAACCCAGGAACAGTTGGCCGATAAGATAGGCACAAAAAAGAGTTTCATCTCCCGGGTAGAAAGAGGACGTACGGATATCCAACTCTCGACCTTAGTTAAACTCTTCAGAGGGCTTGGCCGGCAAGTAAGCGTCAGAGTTCTTTGATAACCATCTAAATTATCCTTTCTGCCTGAAGCCAGCGGCTACGTATCATAACAAAAAAAGACTGACGCGATAGCGCCAGTCTTTTTTTGCATTCGAAGGGCTTGCTATTTAGCCTCCTCAAGATAGTAGGTGAGGGCGGTTCTCATACTGTGGGAGATGTAGCCCTTGAAGAGTTTGTAGCGTTCCATAGTGGTTTCAAAGGAGTGGACGATGGTGCAGGTGGCGGGGTCATCTTCCGAAACATCCACTGTGAGACCGCCGTGGAAGCGGTAATCCTTGAAGTGAGACTTGTACTGCTCGTTCCATTCACACTTGAGGGAACCGTCTGCGGTGTTTTCCCAGGCCCAGGAACCTACATTGACCTTGCCATTGTCAAAGAGTACTGCGTAGGTGCCTGATTCGGTGAAGATGAGGCCCTTGCATTCCTCTTCCAGCTCCTCTTCGCCCTCTTCGTCACCGGTTTTCTCGAACCATTTAGAGAAGTCGCAGCCGGGAAGTTCAAAACTGAAATCCAGGAAGGGCAGGTCGCTGAATGCAAGCGAGAAATAGGTCTTTTTGAAGTTCCAATGGCGGCAGAGGCGACGGTTGATGGTCGTTTCCTGGACCGTGGCTGCCTGCTGTGCGTGGACCGTGAAGGGGTCCCAGCCGTTACGGTCAATCAGAATCTCTGCGGCACCGCCTCTGAGCAGATTGATTGCGATCTCTCCGAATCCCTGGAGGATGTACGCACCGTCCACGAAGGTGAATTTGCCGTAAACCCAGACGTCGTCCAGATCCAAGTCGCTGTCACTCTTGGTCTTGGCGGGGTTCTTGGTGATGATGTATTCACCGGCTCTTGTGAGCTCGATGCACTGTATGGGGCTGGAAGCATCAGTAATCTCATATTTTCCGAGTGCTTTGTCAGCATCCTTAACTGCATTGGCCTTGTTGCAGGAACTCAATCCTGCGATGAAAATAATAAGGGCGCTTGCCAGCGCAAACCATTGTCTTGTCTTCATTGCTTTTTGTTTTTATTTTCTATTGTTTGCCGCAAATTCTGTGCCGACAACTCGTCTTGGTGTTTCTTGGTGATTCCCTCAAATTGTCGTACATTTGACACTTCTGTCAAAGACTGATTTGAGTAGGGCATTAAATATCATCCTTGCGTTATTCCTGTTGCTCTCCTGCAGCAGGGATAATGTTGTAGATACCCCTGCAACCGGCAAGGCGGCGGGTCCCGTCAAGGTTGGTCTTTATATAGACGGGGAGCCACAGGATATTATCTACACCAAGACATACGCCACAGAAGACGGTCTCTCGTCCCTCTGGGAAGCGGGCGACAAACTGGCCGTATGGGCCATAGATGCGGGCGGCAACGCCTCGCTTGGCGCCGTCCCGTTTTCGTTGTATGCCTCCGACCGCGGCAAAGCGTTCTTCTCTGCGACATTGCCCGAGGCTATGCCGGAAGGCACCTATACATACTATGCCGCTTACCCTCTGCCTAAGTCGGTCTCGGGGACGAATGTTTCTTATACATTGAGTGATTTCCAGGACGGGATCTCGTCCGGCGGAGAGGACATTATGGTCTCTTCTGCCGCAGTCGGCGGCCCCCTGGAGGCGATAGACTGGAAGCTGTACGGCCACGAAGAGGTGCATCTGTCTATGGACCATTTGCTCCACCGTCTGCGCTTTTATACCGAGGCGGCTGATGAGCTGGGCGGCGAGCCGGTGCGGCGTATTGTGGCAAGTTTTCCCAAGGCCGTCACGGGCGACATTTCTTTTGATGTCACGCAGCCGTCCGCGGCGGTGGTAAGCGCAACCGGCGCCACCATTACCATTGAGCCGGAGACGCCCGTGGCCATATCTTCTGCAGGCGGCCGGCACTACCTTGCGGCATCCATCTTCCCTACGGCTTTTGCTGAAAGCGATGTGATGACAGTGGCGCTGTACACCGACACCAAGGTGGCGCGCACCACCATCCCGCTCCGCGGGCGCACCTTTGCCGCAGGCCATTCCACGCCGGTGAAGATTGTCCCTCAGACGGTCGGCAGCCACTATCAGATCAGCCTGAATCTGGCCTCGAACAATCTGGGCGAGGACATACAGACCATAACCCTCACGGCGCCGTCGGGCTGCAAGTGGGGAGACAATTTAAACAATGTATACGTTTACTCTCCCGGCAGGGAATTCTCTGCAGGAGAGACCTTTGTGCTGGAATATGAAGACCAGGCGGCCTTCCAGTCACTGAGTGGCAAGGAGATAACCGTGACCTACGATTCGCAGCACGTCACCATCAGTGAAACAGTCACTGTAGAATCCCTGGCCGGCAAGAATTCCACCGCCCTGGCGCTGAATGTGCCGTATCTGCTTTATGAGGATTTCTCTGGCGTAGGGTCATTCTCTTACGACGACCAGTATTCCAGCGGCTTCAACTCCGGTTCCAAAGATCCGCACAGTTTCCTGAACGGATGGACCGGCGCCAGAATAGGTGCGTCGGCAGGCCAGAGCATTCGCATTGCCTGCCGCAGGGAGACTTCTGCCGACTATCCTGCCCGCGTGGATGCTGCGCCGCTGAATGGCACCATAAAGAGCCCCGTGAATCTCAGCGTGGAATTCGACTACGGCGCCAACAACCAGTTTGGCGGTATTTCCATCATAACGAACCCCGATGTCGGGCAGACCTGCTATGTGGGTTATGTGACCAGCACCCAGGGCTACAAGAGCGGCGCAACCGACGGCACTTTTGAAGATGGCAATTCCTTCTATGTCAAGGAATACAGCGGCAGCTATACCAGCACGCCCAACACGGCGCAATACACTATATACAACGTTCCCGCAGGCGGAGTGTTCAGGCTCACGATACGCACCGAGATAGAGCATCATGCCGGCACAAACAACACCACCGCGTGGTTATATATCGATAATGTAAAAATCAAGATAGCGAAATGAAAAAAACAGTTTTGACTCTGATTGCCGCTATGGCACTCCTGGCCGCATCCTGCGCAAAGCAGGACAGGACGGCCGGCAGCGTCTCCTTCTCTTTGGAAGAGGGTGCCGTGGCGGAGGTCCTGACCAAGGGCAGCGTGTCAGATTATGCCAGTCTGCCCTCTGCGGCAGATTTCTCGCTGACTGTGAAAAACAGCCTTGGCGCGACAATCTACAACGGCCTTCTGGGCGCCTGGAACGCCGATGCGCCGCTTGCGGCGGGCAATTATTCGGCCGTGGTGAAATATGGCGACCCGTCGGCAGAAGGTCCCGGAAAACCCTGCTTTGAGGGTTCCGTCAACTTTGGCGTGCTTGGCGGCCAGACCACAGCTGTGAAGGTGACGGTCAATCTGGCCAATTGCATTGTGAAGATTGAATGTACCGACGCGTTCAAGCATTATTTTCCCCAGCGGAGTTTTGTGATAACCACTCCCGAGAGCGCAAGCGGATTTACGTATAGCGACAAGGCGATATTCGTTGCCTATCAGTGGACTGTCACCGGAACTCTCAAAACCCAGACGGGAGACGACTATACTCTCCCGGAGCGTTCGTTCAAGGGCGATGCCGCAACCTGCTATACGGTGAAATATGATGTATCCAATGTGGGCGGCGTCACAATCACGATATCGTTCAACGACAATGTGGAGACGGTTAAGCTTGGTGATATAGAACTCAACTCATAACAACTGCAGATATGAAAAGAACAATTGTGTTAATTATGAGCGCCATCCTGATGGTTTCGATGGCATCCTGCAAGAAATATGAACGCAATGTGCGCTCTGCTGAGGGCGTGCTCTCTCTGGAGGGTTTTGAACTGCAGTGGGATGAGACTCTGCTCACCAAGGCGGCAACTGCCGCCCCCGGCACCTACTCCATATTTATAAAGAACGCGTCGGGCGCAAGTGTGCTTGAAACCACTTATGCTCAGATCAAGAGCGCCGGCGGCAAGGTCACCCTCCCTGCCGGAGATTATACCCTTGAGGCCCGCTCTACGGCAGAAGAAGTGCCGGTTGCGGAGTTTGACAAACCCGTATACGGCGTCAAGGAGAGTTTCTCGATAACGGCAGGCGAAACCACCAGCCTGGGTTCGCTGGTGTGCACGCTGCTGCAGGTGAAGGCCACCGTATCCTACGACGATGCCTTCCTGGCAATGGTCACCGGAAACGGCAAGGCCACCGTGACCGTAAATCCCGCCGCGCCGCTGGATTTTGACCTGTCATATTCGGGCGGCCGTGCCACCTATACCGACAAGGCCGGCTATTATGCCGTGAATGAGAGTGGCAACACCACTATGAATATCGTCTTTTCCGGCAGCATTTCTGGCAAGAGCCAGAAGATGGTGGCCAACCTGACCGGCATCCAGGCCCGTCAGTGGCGCCAGATAAAGTTTGTGAAGAAGACCGACGAAGAGGGCAACGCCACATTTGCAGTGGAAATCAATTCTTTTGTGGATGACGAGGAGTTGCTGGTCACTATGGAAGTGGTGCCCGAGTCGGTGATAGGCGATGACCCCAAGGCGCCCAAGGGCGACGGCGGCATCAGGATAGATTTTGCCGAAGACTGCACTATGTACAATGACCTGAACAACATTGTGGTTCCGGCCGGTGCAACCGGTATGGACCTGAGGGTTGTGGTCACGGTGCCCGGCGGCATCAAGAAATTCCAGGTGCAGATGGCCTCTACCAGCGACGCCTTTCTGGCTTCGGTGGCCCTGGCCGGCGGCACCACGCTGGATCTGATAAACCCCGCACCGGAGCAGGACATCGTGTTCCAGATTGTCCCTTTCCCGCACGGCAGCGACCTTGCGGGGCAGACGCTGCTGCAGTTTGACCTGAGTGGCGCGCAGGAACCCATCAACGCTTTCCCTGGCCGCCACACCTTCACAATGGAGGTCACCGATATGGCGGGCTGCAAAAACAGCATTCCTGTAACATTGGTTGTAAACGAATAGGAGGGAGAGAAGATGAAGAGACTGTTTACAATAATATCCCTGATTGCGGCGGTGTTTATGGCCGGCTGCTCGCACGACGAGTATGTTCCCGACGGTTCATTCTCTGTTAAGGCGGGCATATCGCAGACAGAAACCAAAGCCGGCGCAACCGAAGCCCAGCTGCTTGCGGGCGCCAAAATAAATCTGTACTATGCCGATTTCTCGGGTCTGGTGCGTTCTTACAAATATTCCGAGCTTCCCGAAGTCATCTGGCTCCCGGGCAACAGCTACAGGGTGGATGTGATAGCCGGCGAGGCGGCAAAAGACTCCCCGGCAAAGGCATCCTGGGACAGTAAGAGCTATGCCGGCAGCACCGAGTTCGAAGTCGTGGCGGGCACCAACACCGATGTTGAGGTAGAGGCGGGTGTCAGCAATGCCGTCACCAAAGTTACCTTTGGCAGCGGCATCGCAGATAACTTCGCTTCCGGCTACACCTTTACTATCGGCGTGGACGGCAACAATCTTACATACAACGCCGCCAAAAGCGGTGCCGAGGGCTATTTCATAATAGACGGCATAGAAGAGCCGGAGTTTGAATGGACGTTCAGCGGCACTCTTAACGGCTCCAGCTTCACCAAAAGCGGCAAAGTAGGCTCTATTGAGGCGGGCAAGATGTATTCTATGACCCTGAAGTATACCGTGACCGACGGCGAGGTATCGTTTGCCCTTCTGGTGGACGAAGGTCTTGATATAAAAGAAGATATAATAGTGTTCGAGCCGGTATCCACAGGTCTTTCGGAGTCTGCCGTATATGAAATATGGGCGGGACACGCCACTGTCCACGCAGATGTGGACGAGAGCGAGTACAGCAACCCTTCTGCCATAAAGTTTGCCTATCGCACCGGCAGCGGTTCCTGGACAACAGTCGCTGCCCAGCGTGTTTCTGAGGGCACATACAAGGCCGTCCTTACAGGCCTGACTCCCGCCACCGGCTATACCTATAAACTGGTGATAGACGGTACTGACATAGGCGATCCCAAAACATTCACCACAGAGCAGGCTCCCGCCATTCCCAACGGCAGTTTTGAGCAGAGCAGTACGTCGGCTTCGGGCAATTACACTGAATTCTACGCTTCCGGCGAAGACCCCTGGTGGGGTTCCGGCAACGGCAGCAAGGGCATCAACGGATCGGCAGACTTTGGCGGATTCATAATCTGCGCCCCCGACAAGTCAGAGAAGCACGACGGCAACCAGTCGGCCTGCCTGTCATCTACCTGGGCCCTTGTTAAATTTGCCGCCGGCAACTTGTTCTCCGGCTATTTTGCCGGGCTGGTTGGCACCAAGGGCGGCAAGGTGGCCTTTGGCCGCGCTTTCACCGGCCGTCCCACCGCACTCAAGGTCTGGGTCAAATATTCCACCGGCAAGATCAACAGGATAGATTCGACTCCCGCCGGCGAAAGCATAACCACCAGCGACTATGACACCGGCCGCATCCAGATTGCCCTGGGCACCTGGGACTACCGTGTATACGGCGGCACCAGGGAGTGCCCGATACTGGTGAATACCACCGACACCGGCACTTTTGTGGATTTTGCCACCGACGCATCTACCATTGCCTATGGCGACCTGCAGCTCAAGGGCAACGCCTCCAATTCGCACAATGTCTGGAAGGAATATACCATCCCCATTGAATACAACAGCGAGATGGACTTCCCCACATATATAGTGGTTTCCTGTGCCTCCAGCAAGTATGGCGACTATTTCACCGGCTGCGATTCCAGCAAGATGTGGATTGACCAGATGGAACTTGTATACGAATAGTATGAAAAGACGCATTTTAGTTTTGACGGCATTGCTGCTTGCCCTGAGCCCGGGGGGCCTGGCCAGGGACAGGGAGAAGATTGTCCGCTACGATGACCTCAGGCCGGTAGTGGCGCCCAAAGGGAGTTTCCTGATAGGGGGCAGCGCCTCTTTTGCCGGCCATACCAACGACAACTACGATTTTGCAATAGTCAAGGGCATCAATTCGGTGGGCTACAGCATTGCGGCAACTCCAGAAGTCTGCTACTTCTTCTCCGATAATCTGGGCGTAGGCGCCAGGGTAGGGTATGGCCGCAATATGATGGACATCTCCTCTGCCAAGGCAGAGCTTACCAGCCTTTCTATGGGTCTTGAGTATTACTATCTGGAGAGCAGGAATATTAACACTATGGTATTCCTGCGCTATTATTTACCGGTGGCCGACTCAAAGCGCATAGCGTTTCACGTGGATGCCGGCCTTGGCGCCAGATTCGCGCAGTCCAAAAACTCCGAGGAACACACCGGCGCGGTTGTGGGCACCTGGGAGAACAACAACCGGTTCGGGCTCTATGTAAATCCCGGCGTGACCGCCTTCCTCTCCAACAGGGTGGCATTGTTCGCCTCGGTGGGTATGGCCGGAATCAGCTACAGCAGAAAGAGCCAGATACACAATCAGGTATATAACGGCAAGGCCGGGTCCTTTGCCATAAGCTATCTGGTGGATGTGTCTGCGCTGAGTATTGGTATTGATATATTTCTTGGGAAGCGATGAAGAGAGTAAGAATAATAATAGCAGCGGCTGTGATGCTGCTCTGCCCGCTGATGAGCCGGGCGCAGGAGAGGCCGACCTTCATTCCCAAGGGCACCTTTGGCGCCGGCATACAGTTCGGCACACTTGACCTGAATAGCGACAACAGCGGTATAATGCTGGTGCTGAACCCCATTACCGCCAAGGGCCGCGTCTCTATGATTGCTCCGTTTGTGGAGTATGCATATAACAATGACAGGGCCGCCGGCGCCCGCATAAGCTACACCTCCGGCAATGCTTCGGTGGATAATATCACCATAGACCTGCTTAACGAGGGTATGGCCTTTGACTTCAGTGATGTCAGTGCCGGAATCACTATGTTGAGCGCGACGCTGTTCCACAGGAATTATTTTGCCCTTGACCCCAAGAGCAGGGTGGCGGTGGTTGCCGAGTTTGCCCTTTCGGGCGGTCGCGGCCACAGCGAGTTCAACACCGGCGGAGAGGCTATGACGCGTGCCGATTATCTGAACGCAAAGCTCAGCTTCAGCCCCGGCCTGTCGTTCTTTGTTATGAACAATATCTCCATCACCGCGACGCTGAGTATGGCCAACCTCTCCTATAACAGGGTGGAGTGCTTCAACAACAACGAGCAGACCGGCAGCCGCGACAAGTTCGGGGCCAATGTCGGCCTGGACCTTCTTGGGACCTGGTTTGGCGTGGCCTTCCATTTTTAATTATTCAGGATGAAACGCATCTGTTCATATATATCCCTTCTGGCAGCGGTGCTGACGATTGCTTCGTGCGTCGCCAATGACCTGCCGGACCCCGTCATCAAGGGCGCTTTTGCCTCGCTGGACGTGGCTGGGGCCAGGGAGGTGATCATAGATGAACAGAATGCTATAGTTACGATATCGCTGCCCGAGGAGGTCGATCCGGCTGCGGTGACCATCAGGTCGGCTACCTATGTCCATCCCGAGACCCGCTGCGAGCCGCAGATAGAGGGTGTGTGGGATCTTTCTTCCCCTCAGAAAGTTACGCTAAAGACATATCAGGATTATCCCTGGACCATTCGCGCTACTCAGGATATAGAGCGCTATTTCACCGTGCAGGGGCAGGTGGGGAGCACCGTGATAGATGCCCCCAACCGCAGGGTCATTGCCTATGTATCTGCCAAAGAGAGCATCCGAAACATCACCGTGACCTCGCTAAAACTGGGGCCGGTGGATGTCACCTCCATTTCGCCGTCTTTGTCGGCTCTTAAAGATTTCAGCCAGGGAGTCTTGGTTGAGGTCAGCTACAGGGGCAGGACAGAGGTCTGGTCGCTCTATGTAGAGCAGACAGAGTTTGCCGTGGACCTAAGTCTGGTGGATCCCTGGACCACAAAGGCCCGCGTGGTAGCGCAGGGCAGCGCAGATGCTGCCAACTCTTTCCGCTATCGCAAGGAGGGTGAGCAAGAGTGGCTGGAAGCGGATGAGGTTACCCAGGACGGCGGCCTGTTCTATGCCTTCATCGGCCCGCTGGAGCCCCTGACCCGCTACGAGTGCGTTGCCACAAGCGGCAGCGACGAGTCGGCGCCGGTTGTGTTTGAGACAGAATCGGCCGCGCAGCTGCCCAACGCCGGCTTCGAGGCCTACAGCAATGCAGAGTCTGCAAACTTTTTCTCCTGGTATGATCCATCATCGTCCGATCCTCTGCACAATTCCAAATGGTGGGATTCCGGCAACGTCGGGTCTACAACCCTGGGGTCTTCATATTGCATTGCCCAGCCCGATACCGAAGAAAAGGTACAGGGGCGTGCCAGCGCCCAGCTTGTATCGCGCTATGTGGTGATCAAGTTTGCAGCCGGCAACACCTTCTCCGGCGAGTTTGTCCGCATAGTGGGCACCCAGGGCGGCGTGCTGAACTTTGGCCGTCCGTGGACCCTGCGGCCATCCGCCATACGTCTTTGGGCAAAATATGAGTGCGGCGAGATAGATGTAATAGATTCATATCCAGACGATTATCTGGTGAAAAAGGGCGATGCCGACTGCTGCCAGATCTGGCTTGCCCTGGGCGACTGGGACTACAAGAAATACGGCGGCACATCGCAGTGCCCCGTCCAGGTGAACACAACCGACAAGAGCACCTTCTTCACTAAAGACGACGATTCGGTTATCGCCTACGGCGATTTCACCGCAAATACATCTTCCGACACCTGGGCTGGCAAACCGCAGGTGATCCAGACCGGCGAAAACGGCTGGATGCAGCTGGAAATACCTATAGAATATAAAGATGTCTCCCGCCGGCCCACACACATCATCGTTTCTTTTGCCGCCAGCCGCCTGGGCGATTATTTCACCGGTTCTTCCAAGAGCAGGATGTGGATTGACGATGTTGAAATGGTTTATTAGGAACTTCTGTTTGCTTACAGATTTAATGCAATATTTTGGTTTTGCTTTCGAAATGAAAGCGAGGTGGCGCAATGTGCTCTTAAATTCTTAGCGATTTCGTTTGCTTTCAGTCGCTTATAATCAACGTGTTGCCCAAGCGATATTTGTTTTTTTCAAAAAAAATTCCGACCTTGCGCCGAAATGTTCGTATTTGAAAACTACTATTCAACCAATTATAGTTTACCAAAAAAAGTATCAGCTTATGAAAAAAGTAAAACTTTTTCTGACAGCACTTGTGATCGCTGCAACGACTTTCGTTGCTTCGGCACAGAATCAGGTATCCGGTGTGGTAACAGACCGGAACGGTGAGCCTGTAGCCGGAGCTTCTGTCGTAGTTGACGGTACGACCATCGGTGTCATTACCGGCGCAGACGGCGCTTACACAATCAGTGCTAAACCTGGTCAAACCCTTTCTTTCTTGTTTTATGGTATGAAGTCCCAGAAACAAGAGGTTTCCGGTTCGACCTTGAATGTTGTGATGGAAGAAGACTTGATGCTTCTGGACGAGGCAGTGGTAACCGCTATGGGTATCACCCGTAGTGAGAAATCCATCGGTTATGCCGCTACCACCGTCAAGAACGAGGAGATTGCTGGTCAGCGTGCCACAAACGTTACCAACACCCTCGCAGGTAAGGTTGCAGGTCTGCAGATTAACTCGACCTCTACCGACCCTGGTGCAGCAACCAGCGTGGTTATCCGTGGCTACAGTTCTATCGCAGGTAGCAACCAGCCGCTCTATGTTGTAGACGGTATCCCTATGACCGGCATTACCAGCATTGCTCCGGATAACATCGAGACCATGACTGTCCTCAAGGGTGCAGCCGCAACCGCTCTCTATGGTTCACGTGCCGCCAACGGCGTCATCATCGTGACCACCAAGCAGGGTAAGAGAAATGCTGACAGGAACTTCTCCATTGAGTACAATGGCGGTGTTCAGGCTCGTCAGCTGGCCAACCTCCCTATTTTCCAGAATGATTTCGGACAGGGATGGAACGGTACCCAGACTTGGATTGAGAATGGTTCCTGGGGTCCGCGTCTTGACGGTTCTTATCAGGTTTATGGTCCTGTATGGAACGGTAAGCAGCGCTACGGCAAGTTCGAGGCTCTCCCCACCAATATCCAGGATTTCTTTGAGATTGGATGGAGCCAGAACCACAGTGTCGCTCTGAGCGGTATCTCCGATGACCAGAAGATGACATATTATCTGTCTTATGCAAATTCGAGCGATGATGGTATTATGCCTTACAACAAGGATAAATATACCAGAAACACCATTACAATGAGCAGTTCTTATGCTCCTGTATCCTGGCTCAAAGTAAGCTCTACCATCAACTTTGCACTTTCCAAGACAGATGCAGTCCTTATGGATCAGGGCGCATTTGCTATCGACGGTCTCCTTGAGTTCCCTCGTAACATCTCCCTTGTTGACCTTAAGGATACATCCAACCCCTTCAATACTCCCGAGGCTTACCTGACTCCTTACGGTATCACCAACCCTTACTGGGCAGTTGAGAATAACTACAATCATACCGACCAGAAGAGTCTCTTCGGTAAGGTTCAGGCCGACGTGATGCCTTTTGATTTCCTCACCTTAACTTATAGGTATGGTTTCAATTATGGCGATTTCGACTTCAAGAACGGTGTTCCTCAGATTAGTCTGACAGATGCCCTGATCTACGATGATAAGGGTTATGCACCCTCCAGCATGAACCAGGATGGTTCTGTAGCAACCCAGTACTACCGCAACTATGAGTTCAACCACGATTTCATGGCTACCTACAACGATGACTTTATTGATGGTGACCTCACAGTGACCGCTATTCTGGGTACCAATATCAACGAACGTGCTTCGACTTCTATGAACGGTGTCGCCACCGGTCTTGCATTCTATTCCGGATTCTGGGATCTGAGCAACGGTGCAGACTGGACTGACCTCGCAGAGGCTCAGACAAAGCGCCGTCTGGTCGGTGTGTTCGGCGACGTTACTCTCGGTTACAAGGATACATTCTTCTTGGATCTGACTGCACGTAACGACTGGTCTTCTACCCTCCCTATGGGTAAGAACAGCTTCTTCTATCCCGGTGTTACCGCCAGCTTTATCTTCACTAACCTGATGCCTAAGAATGACATCCTCTCCTTCGGTAAGATCAGAGCTTCCTATGGTAAGACTGGTAACGATGCCGGTGTATACCGCACCAACCCCGCCTATGTTCAGGCTGCTTATCGTGGATATTATGGCTCAGGCATTGCTTCTTTCCCTATGAACGGTGTGAACGCATTTGCCCGCAGCGCGCGTAACAACTCTTCTTCTCTTCGTCCTGAGATGACAACTGAGTTTGAGGTTGGTACCAACCTGCAGTTCTTTGAGGGCCGTATCGGTATTGATGCAGCTTACTACAATAAGCTTACTTCAGACCAGATTTTCAACGTGACCGTTGACCCCGGTACCGGTTACACATCTGCAGTGACCAACTTCGGTGTTGTTCGCAACCGTGGTGTTGAGTTGCTCTTTGACTTCGTTCCGGTACAGACCCGTGACTTCCGTTGGGATTTGAGCGTCAACTGGGCAAAGAACTGGAGCAAGGTAGTGTCTCTCCCCGAGAACTTCGGCGGCAGGGTTGCCATCAATGGCTTCAGCGCTGGTAACGATGCTGTATATATGTATGCAGAAGAAGGTCAGCCTATCGGTACTTTCTGGACTTATCAGTCAAGATATTATGATGATCCTGATAGCGAATATGACGGATGGATCATCGTTGACGAAGAAGGTCAGCCCAAGCAGACCAAGTCCGTACAGCCTACGGGCAAGGATATGAACTTCAAGTGGACAGGCGGTCTGACAACTCAGTTCGCATACAAGAGCCTGGCTCTGAGCGCCACCTTGGATGTTCGTTACGGTGGATACATGTTCTCCCGTACCCGCAACATTATGCAGTTCACCGGTAACGGTATCATCACTACCTACAACGACCGCAGGCCGTTCATTATCCCCAACTCCATTTGTGAGTATGTCGACGATGACGGTAATGTTCTTGGCTACGACGAGAATGTTGTTCCTCTCTACCTGAGCAACAGTTCTTACCAGACCTATTTCAACGATCACGGTTACGGAATGTCCGGTGAGGCTTATCTGATGGACCGCAGCTATGCTAAGCTCCGCAACATCACCTTGACCTGGAACCTTCCTAAGAAATGGATTGGACCTTTCTCAAATATTGGTCTTTCTGCATTTGTCAACAATGCATTCACCTGGACAGCACGCGACAACTACTATGTCGATCCTGAGGCTACTACCGAGGGTACAGACCTCGTAGGTACTTTTGGTGAAATGTACAACAATCCTTCATGCCGTATCTATGGCTTCAATGTGAATCTTAAATTCTAAGGAGGATTCGAATCATGAAAAAGATTATAGTTACATTAGTTATTGCAATAGCTACTCTCTCGCTGGTGTCCTGCAAAGATTGGCTTGACATCAACTACGATCCGAATTCGGCTACACCTGCAATGGTGACTAACGATAATATCTTCCCTGCTGCAGAAATGGCATTGTGCGCAAGCTACGGTGACTTCTTCAGAATTACAGGCGGTTATTTCGCACAGCAGTATGCTCAGTCGTTCGGTACTTCCAACTACGTGGACTTCAGTCAGTTCACAATGTCTCAGACACGTTCCAGCAGTTTCTATTCCCAGATTATGCAGGGTTGCATCAGCAACGCTACCGTAATCCGTGACAATGCCGCTGCTGACAGCCAGTGGGGTACTTACCTTGCAGCCACCACTCTTCGTGCTTTCGCTTTCCAGGCTCTTGTGGATGCCTATGGCGAAGTTCCTTATACCGAGTCAATGGATGCAGAGAAATATCCGAACCCTCACTTTGACGAAGGTGCAACAGTTTATGAAGGTATCCTGGCAGAGCTCGACGAAGCTCTCTCTAAGGTTTCCGAAACAGATGCCGTAGCTACCAACTTCCTCTATACAGGACAGTCTGCAGCTAACTGGATTAAGTTTGCAAACGCCCTCAAGCTCAAAATACTTATGAGAGAGAGCGGAAAAGTAAACGTTGATTCACAACTCGCTGCTCTCATTAATCAGGATAATTTCCCTACTGAGGACGTTGCTTGGAAAGGCTTCTGGGCAAATGCCAGTGGTAAGGCCAATCCTTTCTATCAAGAGGAGTTTGCAACCTATTTCGGTTCTACTCAGATTAATGTTGCGCTCAATGTCGCTCTCTTCAGAACAATGAACGCGTACAATGATGCACGCCTTGGTGCTTTCTTTGATACCAATACTTCAGGTCAGTACTGGGGCAGTATCTCCGGTGACAACCTCTCGACATCACTCAACTACAAGAAGTCTTTCTGCCGTCCTAAGATGGCGTACAACACTCCTGTAGTGCTTATTTCTGTCGCTGAGGTGAACTTCTGGCTTGCTGAGTATTTTGCATCAAAAGATGCAGCTAAAGCAAAGAGGTATTATGAAGCAGCCATTGAGGCTTCCTTCGATGCGGCTGGTGTAGATGGTGCGAGCGCTGCCATCGCTGCTTGGCCTTTTGACAATTCAAATGCAGCCAAGTGCATAGGTGTCCAGAAGTGGGTTGCACTCTCTGGCGTCAACAACTATGAAGCTTGGTGTGAGCTGCGTCGTCTTGGCTATCCTGCTTTCGGCAATATGACAGCTGATGACATTTATGACCGTCAGGGTGATAATTTGAACGCTTCAGCTCTGCCTGCAGGTGAGCTCTATACCCCTTACAAGTATGATACAGAGGTAGGGCAGCGCACCACTATCCAGCGTTGGCCTTATGCATTGGTTTCATCTCAGTCAAACATCAATTGCCCTGAGGTTAAACTGCCTAACGTTAAAGTATTCTGGGCTAAATAATAAGACACAGATATGAAAAAAATCATTTACATATTATCAATAGCATTTGCCGCATTTGTTGTTGGCAGCTGCGAGAAGGCCTCCGCAGACAAGACCCTGGAGACAGAGTACTTTACCCTGAATGGCGATATGGCTATGTACGTTGAGATGGGTGATGAGTTTGTTGAGCCCGGTTATACCCCTTGCGAGGGCGCTAGCGAAGTAGAGGTCTACATTATAGATCCTAACGGTGATCTTGTAGATGAGGTTAACACCAGCTCTTCCGGTTTCTACGAGATAGTATACTGCAACACCAGCAAAGAAGGTTTCTACTTCGAGAAATCACGTATGGTTTATGTTTATGACCCGACAATCGAAGTGGATATGGCCGGTGGTTATTCCCTTGATGCTAAAGCATCGTTGTTTGCCGGTGACACATATCTTGAATACGCACAGTACTATTCTGATCAGAGCAATTTTGATCCTAGCGTACAGGCTTGGGCAAGAGCACCGTTCGTGACCCCCAGCGTTTCTATAACAATCTCCAAGGTTGCGGGTAATATCTATTCAGTCAGTGACCTTATTGGTGGTTGGTACACCAGCATCCAGGGTAGGGGTGGCTACTATGTGGATCTGTATCAGAGTGGTGCGTATGCTACCCACTTTGATATGACTGGTAATCTGATTCTTAATGCAGACATGTCAGTCACTCTGTTGTCATCGTTTATTTCAGCCTGGAAAGACGGTCTGGACTACCTTAAAAATGGTGTATATGACCCTGAAACCAAGACATTGACATACGATACATGCTATGCCGGTGGTCAGGTTGGTCCTATGCACATTGTAATTAAACAGGAATAACAGGAGGATACATTAATGAAAAAAATTATAGTTTTTGCATTGATTGCTATTCTTGCAATCTCTTGCCAGAAGGATCCTATTGGCTCCACTGTTGCCAAAGATGTTGCAGGTGAGTGGTCTGTAAAATATAATGCCGTTAACGACAATGGCGAACTGGTAGATACCGATGTGTTGGGTGGGTACTCACGTGTTTTTACATTTAACACTTCAGCCAATGCTACCGACACGATATATATTGCCGATGAAGATTACTTCATTGGATATCAGGCAAAGATTCCCTGCAAACTTGAGCAGAAGACTTTCGGTAGTGAAGATGTCCTGGACAACCTGTATGGCAGTTCAGCATACCATGGCCCTCAGATGATTGTTGACAAAGGCATAATTATCCCCGGGGCAGCAACTACTCCCAGCGGAATGCCGGCTGATTCAATTTATTTTGAATTGACTTTTGTCGGAGGAGACTACTTTACTAGTATGTATGCTTCGTATGGAATGGAATTTACCCATTACCAAGTTGGTGGTTTCCGTTTCACTGGTTTCGAAGGAGACCAGGACGGTTTCTAATAGTCCCACCAATTGATAATAAAAGAGGGGAATCCAAACGGGTTCCCCTTTTTTATTCCTTGATATTCTCAATTTGGGCGTAGCCTTCCAGAATCCTCTCTGAGATTTGCTTCAGCGCCAGGCCCTTTTCGGTCAGGGCCACTGTGCGGCCGTAGCGGACAAACAGGGCGGCGCCTATCTCAGCCTCCAGGGCGGCGATGTGCTTGCTCACCGCCGGCTGGCTTATTCCTGTCTGGCGGGCGGTCTCGCTGAAGCTCAGAGTGCGGGCGAGAATTGTGAAAACAAGCAGTCTTTTGTCTGTCATACAGTGCAAAGTTATAAATTAAGTTGCTTTTTGGCGAAATTGTTTTATCTTTGCAACCCATTTTAACAAAACCAATTATTAACAAAATGCTTAAACAGTACGAAACCGTTTTCATTGCAACTCCCATTTTGTCTGAAAGCCAGATGAAGGAAGCGGCTGCTAAGTACTCGAGCTTTATCACCGACAACGGCGGTGAGATCGTGTACGAAGAAGATTGGGGTCTGAAGAAACTTGCTTACCCCATCGACAAGAAGACCACCGGGTTCTATCACCTTATCGAATTCAAGGCTGAGCCCGAATTTATTGCAACTTTTGAGACTCAGTTCAAACGCGATGAGCGCATCATCCGTTTCCAGACTGTAGCTATGGACAAGCACGCCATTGCTTATGCAGAGCGTCGCCGCTCCAAGAAAGCAGAGGCTCAAACAGAAACCAAGGAGGACTAATTATGG
>JAEEGK010008946.1_pt1 | contig 23527 bp, 11 predicted proteins | sample 8958771 | NCBI WGS metagenome assembly JAEEGK01 (sample SAMN16246547, study PRJNA631951) | gut metagenome | biome: gut microbiome; feature: rumen; material: SC-attached | host: Bos | place: Iran: Karaj | collected 2018-10
GGAAATTAATCATCCTTTTCAATGTTTTGCAATAACTTTAATTAAAGATAAAGGAATATTTTTAGTTGGAGGTAAAAGTAAAGATATAATGATATATAAAAATGATAATTATAAATGCATTCAAACAATTAAAGATGCTCATGAAAATGATAATATTTATGGTTTTATTGATTTAAAAAATAACACAATGATTTCATATTCTAATAAAGTAATAAAAATTTGGAGTTTTTAATTTATAAAGTATTATTCTATTCATTGAATTTTAATTTAATGTTTTTTTAAAGTTATTCTATTTAAAATAATTATAATCTAAAATTAATTTTAATAACAAATTTGCTTTAATTAAAATTCAATAAAATTGAATATAAATAAAATATTTTCAATTTTAAAAAAAATATAAAAAAAAATATAAAAGATAAATGCAAGATAATAATTTATTATCTCCAATAGGAAGTTTCAATCCAGATGATGAACTAAAAATGGATTTCTCAAAAAATCAATTAAAAATAAATGAACAAGCAGATTTAACAGATTCAGATATTGATGATCCAAAATATGTTCCATCATCATTTAATCATCAACAAATTAATTCAAAACAAATTATAAATAATGAAAATAAATTTCAAAGTCCAATCACAAATGAAACTAATTTTCAAACTTTTTCACCAACTAATAATAATAATTTAGAAAATCAAAATTTAACATTAAGAATTAGTGAATTAAATAAAATTAATAAAAATTTAGAAACAGAAAATTCAATGTTAAAAAATTCATTAGAACAATTACAAGAAGATTTAAATGTTAAAAATAATATTATATGTGAATTTCAAAGTTTAGTTAAAATGTCACAAGATAAATTTAATAAATATGAACAAGCTAATTTAGATTTAAAAAGAGAAATTGAAAATTTAAAAAAACAAATTGAAATAAAAGAAAATGAAGTAAATGATGTTAAAATAATATCAAATAGACAAGAAACAATAATTAAAAATGCAGAAATTTATAAAGAAAATATAAATAATATGCAAAATGATTTATCAAATAAAGAAAGAGAATTAATTAAAAATTTCCAAAATAGAGAAAATAAATTAAGAAATAATTTCATTTCTGAAAATAATCAATTAAATACAAAATTAGATGAATTTAGAGTAGAAAATGAAAAATTAAAATTTGAGATTTCAAATTTAAAATTACAAATTGAAAATTTACAAAGTCAAATTGAAGAAAAAAATTTTGAATATGATTCAGATTTAAAGAAATTAGAAAAAGAAAATAAAAAACAAAGTGAAAAAATAAATGAATATGAAAAAAAAATTCCAGAATTAGAATCAATAATAGAAAATAAATCAATAGATTATGAATCTTTAATTTCATCTTTAAAATTAGATAATTCAAATTTATTAAATGAATTAAATGTTTATAAAGAAAAATTAGTAGAAGCACAAGGACAAATTTTAAATCAAAATCATGATATTGAAATTTTATCAATTGAAGCATCACAAAATAAAATAAATTTATCTAATAAAGATGCTATAATTGAACAATTAAAAAGACAAATTGAAGAATTAGGAAATGAAATTAATGAAAAAGAAAATGATTTAAAATTTCATTATGAAAATAAAGAAAATGATCATGTTGATTTTACAAAAAAAATAAATGATATTATGAAAGAAAAAGCAAAATTAGAAACTGAGAAAGTAGAATTAGAAAATAATTTAACTATTGCTACTGAAGAATTAAAAAAAATGAAAGATTTTATTAATCAAAGTGTATTTAAGGAAAATTTAAAAAAAGAAGAAATTGAAAAACAATATAAAAATATAATTAATCAAATGAAAAATAAAGAAAAAAAATTATATCAAGAAAATTTATGTTTAAGAAATACAATAAATGAAAAAGATTGTAAAATTCAAAATATGAATATGTCACTTTATAATTTTCCTTTAAATAATAAAACAAATTTTAATAAAACAAGTTTAAATACTCCAAAAAGAGTTGAAAATATTTTTAATTATAATGAATTTAGTAAAATTAATAGTCCTAAAATAAGTAATTCTTTTAATATTAATAATATTCCAAATAATATTATTCAAAATGTTCATGAAACAAATACTTATGCTTTTAATACTATTAATCCTAGTAATCATCCAACTTCTAGAAATAAAAATATTAGTCTTAATTATAAAAAATTTGAGGATCCTAATGAAGAAAATCAATTGAAAACTTTAGAAGAATTTAAAAAATTATTGGAAAAAATTGATGAAAAATTGGATAAACCACTTATTTTAAAAGGTGAATGTTGTTAATTCAAATTTTATTATTTTTTTTAATTTTATTTAATATTGAAAATAAGGAAATAATTTTTAATTAAACTAAAAAAATTTTTATTCTTTTTAAAAGTTTAATAATCATCAATATTATTAATAAAGAAAATTATATTATATTTTTTAGATAAAAACTAATTAAATTATGAATTTCATATTTAAAATAATTAGAATTAATTTAATGTTTTTCTTTAAATTAAAATTGAATTATTTCTTTCAACATTATATAAATGAATTTTTTAACTCAGGAATATGAAATTTAATATTATTTTCAATTTAAAAAAATCAGTTTTATTGATTTTAACTCTTCTTTTTAATAAATATAATTTATTCATTTTTAAACTGTTTTTTTAAAAATTATTGATAATTTTATAATATTTTTATATATATATTTTATTTTTATATTTTTTATTATTTTAATTATTTATTTCATATTATATTATAAATCATAATATTTTCATTTCTTTTATATTATACCTGTTTAATTCATATATAATTAATTATTTACAAAAATAGAATTTTAAAGGAAAAACAAATTCTAAATTTTTTTGTCTTAATCAATATTAGTCATCTTACAAATTTACATTCACATTTTTCTTAAAAAAAAAATATACAAAACAATATATGAGTAAATTGTAAATTCATTTAAAAAAAAAATATAATAATTACCCAAACAAATTATCAAGTTCCATATTTACAATATTGCATAACTTTTGGTCAATTGCTGTTTTTTTTAATGAAGACTTTATTTTTTTATATCCTTTGCAAAAATCATTAACTTCATTTTCAATATTATTATTTTCTCCATCATCTACATTAATTTTAACACTATTTGAAATAATATTAATTTCTTTTTTATTAGAAATAACGGGTTTAGATAAAAAATTTACCATTTCAATTTGACTAGGATCTAATAAAATATAAATTAAAATATCAAACATTAGTGTTTTTTTAATATAAGATAATATGTCTGTACTTAAATATAATTTTTGTTCCCCTTTTTGATATAAATCATTTTTATAATTTAATTTTTTAAAAGAGAAAATAGGACAAAATATTAAGATCATTATTTCACAAAAATTATATTTAAAATGTATTTTTTCTTGAATAATTGTAGAACTAAAAGAATTTTGAAAAAGTAAATTTTTTTTATTTTCAATAGGAAGAGGAGAAAGATAATTAGAAATTAACAAATTATTATTATTATTATTTATAAGTTCTTCAGTTGTAAATGATTCTTTATTTGATTGATTATTTAATTTTAATGAAAGTCTATTTAAGTTTATATTATTATTATTTGATTTAAATTTTATTTGTTGTGGAGTTTGAGGAATTATTTTTGACATATTATTCAAATGATTTTCTTCTGGTAAATTTTGTTTTAATTTTTTAAAAAAAAATTGATTTTTTTCATCTTTAAATTTGAAAACTTTAGTCATAATTTTTTCTTTAGAATAAAATTTATTAATTTTTCCCATAAAAGAAAATAAAATATAATAAATTCCTGCAATAAGTGAAGAAACATTAGCTAAAAATTCAGTAAATTTCATATATTTTCTAATAATAACATTTCTTCCAGTATCAGCTCTTAAAAAAAATTTAGCTAATTTATCATAATCATCTGGTTTTCTTTCAAATCTATCTTTACCTTTATATAAACTAAAAGAAGAAAACATAGAAAAACCAGCAAAATAATTAATATGATAATTATTAATTAAATAATTTTTATCATTCATAAATGTATCAGTTAAATAATAAATTTCCATTTTATTATATTCAATAGGAGATAATTTAAGAAATTCTTGTCTTAAATAAAGTTTAAGAGGATTATTAAAATCATTAATATCAATTCCATAATCAATATGATATAATTGAAAACTACAATCATTAATAGATAATAAATTATAATATGATTCAAAATCACTAATATTTGTTTTTGACATAGAAACTGTTAATTCAACATATTGATATATTTCTTCACTATATAATCCTCTTATTGTTATATCATCATTAAAACAAAATCTTTGATTTAATCCATAAGAATCAACTGATTCATTAAATTTATTATAAAAATGTGCTTTTGTACAATATGAATAATTAATTGGTTTTTTTTCATAATTTACTATACCGTTATTTTGAGTTAATTTTACTTGATTTACTTCTATATTAAAATATTCTGATTCATTTATTAAATTGGATTTTGAACCTGAACATTTTACTCCAAATGCATGTTGTAAAGAATAATTATTAAAACTTATTGTATCTGTTGATGGAGTTTGCATTTTATATGATATTACTGATATGTTTTCTCTTTTTATTAATGATATGAAATTTATTATTGTGAATATTATTGATACTAATAAATAAAATGAGAATATTATTCCTCCAGATAAAGAAAAGTATTTTTCTTTTGTTTTATAATGAAAATTAAATGATACTCCAAAATAATCTAATTTTTTCAATAAGCTTTTTAATTTGTTTTTCATTTTTTTTTATTGATTTTTCTTATATTTTCTTATATTCATATTTTTATTATAAATTATAAAATTATTTTGTATAATATATAATATTATAATTATATATTTGAAATCTTTGTATAATGATTCATCTTTTACATAATATAAAAATTTTTATAATTTTTATATTTAATAATATTTTTTCTTATTTGTAGAATAATATTATATTTATTTAATAAATTCGTTTTTTCATATTGAAAATAATTCAATATAATTTGAGGATATTTTACAAAAATTATATAATTTTACTTATAAAATGAAATTTTTATATAATATTAAATAATAGAATATTTTATTTCAAAGAAAAAATTTTGTCTTTATTTCAATTAATTTCTATTTAAATTGAATTTTTAATTTAAATATTTTCTTTGTAAAACAAAACTTATTTTTGAAATATTATTATTCATGAATATTTTATGAAAAAGTATTATTAAAACTCATAAATATAAAATAATCATAACATTAAAAAAAAAATATTTTAAAAATAAAATAAAAAAATATTAAAAACCCCATATGAAAAAATAAAATAAAATAAACATTTAAAAACAAAATAAAAAACTAAAATTAAACAAAAAAAAAAAATGGACAACTTCGAAATCCTTGAAAAACTAGGTGATGGTGCATATAGTGTAGTATACAAAGTAAAACGTAAACAAGACTCTCAAATCTATGCATTAAAAAAAGTAAAACTTCAAAATTTAAACGAAAAAGAAAAAGAAAATGCCTTAAACGAAATTCGTATACTTGCAAGTATAAAATCACCATTTGTAATATCATATAAAGAAGCATTTATAGAAGATTCAGATTCATCATTATGTTTAGTAATGGAATTTGCAGATAAAGGAGATTTATTTCAAAAAATAACAGAATTTAAAAAAATTGGTTGTCTCTTTGAAGAAATTGATATATGGAGAATTTTCATACAAATGACACGTGGTTTAAAAGCATTACATGATAAAAAAATACTTCATAGAGATTTAAAGAGTGCAAATATATTTTTAGAAAGTGATGGTTCTGCTAAAATTGGTGATTTAAATGTATCAAAAGTAGCAAAGAAAGGTTTAGGTTATACACAAACTGGAACACCATATTATGCAAGTCCTGAAGTATGGAAAGATAGTCCTTATGATTATAAAAGTGATATTTGGAGTTTAGGTTGTGTTACTTATGAAATGTGTATGCTTCATCCTCCTTTTAGAGCTAAAAATATGGAAGAACTTTATAATAAAGTTATTAAAGGAGAATATGGTAAAATTAGTGATAAATATTCTAATGATTTAAATGATGTTATTAAAATGCTTCTTAAAGTTAATTCTAGTGATAGACCTTCTTGTGGTCAAATACTTAAATCTAGTATTGTTAAGAAAAGATTAGAATTTTTTCAAGCTCAATGTGGTTTTGAAGGAGATGAAATTATGGATGAAGGAGAATTACTTAAAACTATTAGAATACCTAAAAATATACTTTTTTTAAGTGAGAAATTACCTGGAGCTAATTATACTTTGGATGAGAAAAAAAAAAATACTTTTCCTAGTAATAATTTACCTAGTATTAAAGGAAAAATTGGAAGTCATAGAGATGGTATTTTTGGAAAAAAAATGACTATTACTGGCTCTGAAGTTAATAATAAAAATAAAGAAGACAAAGGTAAATTAATTGATGAAGGGAAAAAAAGAACAAAATCAAGAGAAGGTGATGAAAGAAAGAATACTAATGTGATTATTTTTGAAAGGAATCATAATAGAAATAGTAAAAGTCCTGGTAATAGTTACAATTATATTTATAATTTTAGTATTAATAATAATAATAATAATAATATTAATATTCATAGTAATAATATTCAAAAGAAAATTCAACAACAGAAAAAAAATAAACAACATAAATATAATATTGAAGGATTAGGCTTATCTGATATTTACAAAATTTATGCTCCTACTCTTGATATTAATTATGGACATAAAGTAAATAAAAGATCATATGAACATTATATTTATCATAATAATAAGAAACCTTCTACTAATTATAGTAATAATGATTATATTAGTCCTAAAGTTATTCCTAATAGAAGATTAAATCCAATTAATACAAGACAAATTATTAGGAATTTCAAACTTTAAAAAAATAATAAGGATTATTTATATATAAAATAATTTTTTGTTTTTAATATTTTTTATATATTAAAATACATTCCAAAATAATTTAATAAAAAAATAAATAAAAATAGCAATTTTTTAATACTTTACTTAAATAAATATATTATTAAATTTTCATAATTTTTATTAAAAATAAAAAAATCAAATTTTTTAAAAAATTCAAAAAAAAATACCTTTTTTTTTATTTACCAAATGAAAAAAACCAATAAAAAACAAAAAAAAATTTCTAAAATCTTTTAAGCCATTCTTTAAATTCTTTCTTATTTTCTTCAGTAGGCAAAACTTGATCAGGAGGTTCTTCCCATTCAGGGCAAGTTTTAACAAAATCTAAATAAGGAACAGGTTTACTATTTAATTCCTTAGATTTTAACTTAGGCAAAAATGCAGGTTTCATATTCATAGAAATTAAATCATCCCAATTAAAATTCTGAAACCAAATATGTGAATTAATTTGACTTAATTTTGAATATCTACTTAAATGATTTTTATTAAGCATCAATTGCATTAAATTTTTAAAATCTCGATCTTTAACAAAAGAAGGAAAACTCAACTGACTAAAAAAATTAAATAAATAAATAAAAAAATGTGAAATAATAAAAAAAATAAACTTACTCATTAATAATAGATAAATAAACATCCATAGGTTCTTCAGCAGTTTCCCCAAATGGAACAGCTCCACAAATAAATTCATAAATACAAATAGCAATAGACCAAAAATCAACTTGAAATGAATAACCATCACCTAAAATAACTTCAGGTGCCATATAATGTGGTGTTCCTATAATTGTAGTAGTTTTATCAGTTATTGCTTTAGCAGTACCAAAATCAATTAATTTAATATAACCATTTTCTAATATCATAACATTTTCTGGTTTAATATCTCTATATATAAATTTTCTCTCATGTAAATATTCTACTGCTAACATTAAGGAAGCTCCATAAAATTGAGCTTGGAATTTATTTAATAATCCTATATCTCTTATTACATCAAATAATTCTTTTCCTTTTATATAATCCATTAAGAAATATATGTAATTTTCATCTTTTAATGTTTTTACTAATTTAACTATGAATGGATGATCTATTTGTAATAATATTCCTCTTTCTAATTCTAAATTTTGAGCTAATTGACTATATAAAATTTGCTTATTTGATATATTTTTTATTGCATAGAAATATTTATTTTTTTTTGATTTTACTAATGATACTAAACCAAAATTTCCATTTCCTAATCTATCATAAAATTCTAAATCTTGTAATTGAACTGTATTATCTTGTAAATATAAACGACTCATTAAATAATCTTTTAAATTTGTTTCTATTACTGAAATAAAATCATTTTTTTCTAAATAAAATACTTCACAATCACCATTTGCAGTTGCTGTTGCACTTCTTGGTTCTTTAAAAAATAAAGCCCTTTCTCCTAAATATTCATTTTCATTCATTGTTCTTATATATTTATCTCTTACATAAATATCTACTTTCCCTTTTTTTACTATATAAAATCTTGTTCCTTCTTCACCTTGTGTTATTACATTTTTACCATTTGGTATTTTTTCTATTTTTATTTTTTCTGATAATGTTTCTAATTTTGCCATTGTAAATGTTTTAAATAAATTTACTTGTTTTAATCTTTCTATTGCAGAACTTTTATCTAATAATTCTTTTATAGGACATTTAAAAAAATTTTCTAATTTTCGCATATTAATTTCTAAAATAAAACAATCATCACTTGTTATAATTTGATATTCTAATTTTCTTTTTGAATTATCTAATATATCATCTTCAAATAATAAATTTCCTCTTTGAATAATTTGTTCTTTTGTATTTTTATTATATAATTCTCCATCTATTAAAGTTATCATTTGTGATGATGTATCATATCCTTTTTCATAAATTATTTTTTCTTTTTCTATTACTTTTCCTATTACAATATCACTTATTTGATCTAATAATTTAACATTAAATTTTTGAAAATTTTTTGATTTTAATAAAGCATTTTTTAAAAAATTTAATAATAAAACACTTTGATAATTTTCACCTAAAATTCTATAAAAAGTAGAAATTGAAATAGCATAAACAATAACTTTATTTTTTGCAACAGCATTATAATTACTTTCACAATTTAAAATAATTTCTTTTTCTCCAAAATAATCTCCTCTTTTTAAATTTCTAATAATTTTATTTTTATCATTTATAATATTAACTTCACCTTCTTTAATAAAAAAAATACAATAATTCATTTCACCTTTATTAATAATTTTTTCATTTTCTTGATAAACTTGTTTAAATAAATTATTAAACAAAACATTTCTTTGTTCATATTCAATAATATTATAAATAGGAACACCTTGAAAAAATTTTTTACTTTCTTCAAAACAAATATGAGTAATATGAGAAACAATTTTTTTAAAATTTCTTTTTTCCATAATCCACATAATACAATCACTTAAAGTTTTAATAGTTCCAGTTCTTGGAATATCATAAATTAAAGCCAATTCACCAAAATTTTCTCCTTTTTTAATTTCTTTTTTTTTTTCTCCATTTATTATTAATTCAACACTTCCTTCACTTATTATATAATAATAATTTCCTATATCACCTTGTTTGAATATTATTTTATCTTTTGGAATTGAACATTGAGACATTTCTCTTATTATTTCACTTCTTGCTTGTTTTTCTAAACATGAAAAGAAAAAGTGTTTTGATAAACATGTATCTATTAATTTAGAATCTTCACTTTCTTTATTATGTTTTTTGGTTATTTTTATAATTTTTTCTTCTTCATTTTGAGCTGTTTTTTCTTTTTCTGTTAGGATTATTTTTTTTAAGGATTCTGTTAATTTTGATATGTTTGAATTTGGGGAATTCTCTATATTTATTTTTTTTATGTTCTTGTTACCCATTTATTTGCTATCTTAGTTTTATTATACATATTTTTTTTTAGAATATTTAAAAATAAAAAATAAAATTGATAACGGTATTTTTTTATTTAAATAAGTTTCTTTATTTTATTCCTTTTAATTTATTAAAAAAAAATTTAAATAAAATTATGAAATTCATTAATTAAAAATTAAAATTAAATAAATATTTTATGTAATTAGATATATACTTTTTGAATTTTATATTTAATATACTTTAATATACATTGATTAAAGAATTAAAGTAATAAATATAAAAGAATTTAAAATATTTTAAAAATAATTAATTTAACTATTATAAACTATAAAATTATTCAAACTTAATAAAAAAGATTATTTTATTTCTATTCTTCTAATAATTAATATTTTTTGTTTTTCATTATGAAATTTTGTTAATTCTTGAATTTTTTATTTATTAATAAATATTTTTATAATAATAAAATTTATTCAATTTTTAATTAAAAGACAAATTAAATATCGATATGTTTTAAATAATTTAGAATTCCTTATTAAAAATTTTAAATTAATAAATTTTTATTGGTTATATTAAAAGCTAAATTTACATAAATTTTTCTTAAAATTAAAGGATTAACTTATTTTTTAATTTTGTATTTAATTATAATATAATATAAAAAAAAATGAAATTCTATTTTTTATTTTTTTTATTAAAATTATTTCTTTCTCAAGAAATACTAAATTTAACTCAACAACTAGAAACATTTAGTTTAATTAATTCAAAATTATATAAAGGAACATGGAATCTTATTGATTATAAAAATAAAACTATAAAAAATAAATTATTTAAACCTTTTAAAAATGATTATGGTACACTTAAAATAATAGTTAAATTATCAAAATATCCAATTAATAAATTTGTTTTAACATTTTATTTTCAAATATTTGATGGTACATTTCAAGATAATTGGATTTTATTATCATTACATTACATAATTAGAGATTCAGATTTAGACTTAAAAGAATTAAGATATTATAGACCTGAATATCAAAGATTAATTATTAATAGGTATAATGAATATATAAATAGATTGAAAGATTTTATTTTAGAAATTCCAAATGAAAATTCTAACAAAATTATTTTTAAAAATAGATTTAATAATAAAACTGTAATTAAATCTTTAACAATTTTCCAAATCAATAAAATTATTATTGAACCAATTAAAAATATTACTCTTAATTTTTCTTCAGTAAATGAAATAAAATATAATTTTGTGAATGGTATTTTTATATCAGAACATTCTGATTTATCAATTAATTTTACATGTATATCAGAAAAAGAATATTTTATAAAAGATATTACTAATAAATACATTTTTTTATTTTCATTAATATTAATTTGTTTATTTCATTTTATGGTAATTCTAACAATTTTAAAAAAAAAATATAAAGAAAATTGTTCAAATTTTATTAATTTTTCACCAATTTTAATTGGATTAGATATTTCATATAATGCTTTAATTTGTTTATCAAATATTTCAATTAGTTCAAATGATTATTTGAATTCAAGATTATATGCTTTAATATCTTTAATTTATTTTTTTCTTTTTGGTTTTTTTGAAACAATTTTATTTTATTTCTCAAATAAAATTGAAAATTATAAAGGAATAGTTCAATTAATAATAATTTCTTTTGGAAGTCTTATTATTCTTTTAATTAATTTAAATTTTCTTTTTACTTATAAAATATTTATATTAATCTTTCTATATACAACATTTATTCCTCAAATTATCTATAATATATCATTTAAAGAAAAACCAAATTCAATTCCATTATATTTTCAAATTTCACTATTGTTAAATAGATTATTTATCCCTTTATATTTAAAGGGAGTAAAAAATAATATTTTTAATGCAAATATTAATTATTTTTTTTGTATTAGTTTAATTTTAATTAACGGTTTTCAAATGCTTATTTTATATATTCAACAAAAAATGAATGGTGATATTATTTTGTTAAAAAAATGTAAAAAAAAAAATTATAAATATAAAAAAAATATTAAGAATATTTTAAAAAAAAATCCAGATTTTTATAAATATGAATGTAGTATTTGTTTAAATCCTTTTACCTCAATTGAAAACATAAATTTTATTCAAAGTAATAAATATTATCTTTGTATTAAAAAATTATTTTTTGAAAAACCAATTTTTATTTATCAAACACCTTGTCAACATTTTTTTCATATAGAATGTTTGGATAATTGGATGAATCAAAAAAAAGAATGTCCAGTTTGTAGAGCAATTCTTCCTAATATTATGTGATTAAAAGTAATTTATTTTAATTTTATATATCATGTAAAATATTATAATATATATTAATAAAATGAAATAATATTAATGTTTTTATTAATAACTAACTTAAATACTACACATAAAAAAAAATAATTAATTTAATTTAAGATATTTTTAAATATTATCTATTTTTATTTATATAATAAATATTTATTTTTTCTTCATAAAAATAATTAATTAATTAAAATAAATCATCAAAGAATATTTATTTTTTATTTAATTTAAAATGTCAAAAATTAAAGACAACTTATTATAAAGACCGAAATGACTATGAAATTAATGATTTTATTGAATTAAAGGATGGAAAAATTATTTCATGTTCATATAAATTTATGAAAATTTAGAATTTTTGATATTGAATAGGATAATATTTTTTAATTTTTTGTATTTTTTTAATACATAATTATTAATTTATATATTAATTTATTATGGAAGAAACTCCTAATATAAATTCAAATAATAAAATAATATTTGATACAAAAATAAATAATGAACTTAATAAATCAAAAAATGATATAAATGAAAAATATGAAATTCCTCCAGATAATATAGGATTTGATTATGATTTATATGAAAATTCAAGTTTTTTTTCTAAATTGTTTTTTTTATGGGGATATAAAATTTTAAAAATAGCAAAAAAATATAAATTAGAAATTAAACATTTAGGTAAAATAAATGAAAAAAATAATTGTAAAAATTATTTCAAAGAAATAGAAAATTTTTGGGAAGAAAAAAATTATAAAAATATAAAAAAAAATGCATTATTATTAACATTTCTAAGAGTAAATTTATTAAAAATTATTCTAATTTTTTTTTTAAGTTCATTTAATGCAATTTCAGAATATGTTCAAATATTATTAATTAAAGGATATATTGATTATTTTGATTCAAAAAAACCATTTTTAGGAATTTCTAATATAAAATATTTAGGAATTAGTTTTATAATTTTGCAATTTTCATCAATTTATATAAATTTGCATAATATGATGATTGAAGAAATAATTGGATTAAAATCAAATTATCAATTAAATATTTTAATATATCAAAAAATATTAAAAAATTCTCCTTCAGGTTTTATAAAAAAAGCAAAACAAGGTCAAATAATAAATTTCATTGATAATGATTCACATAAATTAAGTGATTTAATAAAATATATTCCTGGAATTATTATTAATCCTATTAAAATAATTGCATATGTTTATTTATTATTTGATTTTTTTGGCTTATCTTTTTTATTTGGATTAATTGTTTTTATTATAATGATTGGAATTAATATTATAATATTTAATAAATATAATATTTTAGAAAAAGAATTTATGAAAAGAAAAGATGAAAGAATGAAATTAACAACAGAAACATTTGAAAATATAAAAATTATAAAATTATATAATTGGGAAAGTAAATTTGAAGAAAAAATATTAAAAAAAAGAGATAAAGAAATTGAAGTTGGAAAAAAAGGACTAAAAGTTGTAATAATAAATATAACTTTATTTTGGTTTACTCCAATTTTAGTATCAATTACAACAATTGGATTTTATCAATATTTTAATGATAAAATTTCTATTTCAATAATTCTTGTTGGATTAGCAATTTTTGAAAGATTACAAAATCCTATTATTAATTTACCTGAAATAATCACTAATTTTATTGATACTATTATTTCTATGAGAAGAATTGAAAAATATTTAAAAGAAAATGATATTGAAAATAATATAATTAAAAAATGTAAAAATAATAATAATGCAATTGAAATTGAAAATGCTTATTTTACATGGGGAATTGAACAAAATAAAAAAAAAATCAAAAATAAAAATAATGAAATTATAAATAATAATAATAATAATGATTTAAATTGTGATGATAGTGAAGAAAGCAGTGAAGAAAGTAGTGAAGATAATTCATTAAATTCTTCTTTTAAAGAATCAGATAATGAAAATAAAATTAAAATTCAAGATTCAGGTAAATTAATAAAAGAAAATGAAATACAAATAAATAATAATTTTTCATCAATAGATAATTTATTAATAAATAATTCATTATTATTAGAAGAAAATAAAGAAGATAATAAAGTTAAAATAAATTCAAAAATAAAATTAGAATTTGTATTAAAAAATATTAATTTTAATATTAAAAAAGGAGAATTAATAGGAATAATAGGAGAAGTAGGATCAGGAAAATCATCATTACTTCAATCAATATTAAATTCATTAATTTTAATAAATCCAACAAATTGTTCAGGAATTCATATAAATGGAAAAATAGGATATGTTTCTCAAATAAATTGGATTAAAAATGATACAATTAAAAATAATATTTTATTTTTTGAAAAATATGAAAAAGAAAAATATGAAAAAATATTAAAATTAACAGAATTAATATATGATTTAAATAATTTAGAAGGAGGAGATAATACTGAAATAGGAGAAAAAGGAATTAATTTATCTGAAGGACAAAAAATGAGAATTAGTTTAGCAAGAAGTTTATATTCTGAATCTGATATTTATCTTTTTGATGATCCATTTTCTTCTTTAGATTTTTCTCAAAGGAATATATTATAATTATTAAAAATACTAATTAAATGTTTATTTAAATTTTGATAATAAAAATAATAAATAATAAAAAAACTATTCATTTTTTTATGAAAAAATAATAATTTTCAAATTTCAAAAAAATGAATTCAAATTATCAATCAACCTCAAATATATATCAAAATCAATCAAATCAAATAACTCCATATAGAAGAGATTCTTATGAGATTAAAATAGAAAATAAAGAAAAAGATATATTAATAAGTCAATTAAAAGCTCATATATTTGAAATGGAACAAAGAGAAAAAGATTATGATACTTTAAAACAAAAATATCGTCAATTACAAAATGAATGTGCATGTATAAATGATAATAAAATTAGAATTGAATGTGAATTAAAAGAAAAAGAAGATTGTTATAATAAACAAATAAGAAACTTAACATGTGAAAATGAAAATTTACAAATTAATTTAAATGAAAAACTTTCACTTTGTAAAAAATTATATGATGATATTGATAATTTGTCAAAAAATAATTCAATTAAAAATTGTGAAATTGAAGATTTAAATAATAAAGTAAATGATTTATATTGTCAAAATGATCATTTAAAAATTGATAAATGTGATATGGAAAAAGTTATAAGAGAATTAAATGAAATAAAATCTAAACAAAAATATGAAAATTCTAAACTAATTGAAGATAATAAAAAATTAACAAAAATTTGTCAAGATCAAACAAGGAATTTAAAAATAAATGAAGAAGAAAAAAATCAATTAATTAAAAATTTAAATGATTCAAATATAGATATAAAAAATTTAAATGATAAATTACAAAATAATGAAGAAAATTTGAATTATTTAAAAAATAAATTCGAAGATTCAAAAAATTTAAATTTAAATCTACAAAATACAATATCAAATTATGAAATGAAAATTGATTCTTTACAAAATGAAAATGAGAATTTGAATTTAAGTTTAAATAGAGAAAAAATGATAAGAAATGAAAATGAAAAAAAAATAGAAAAATTATCAAACTTAATAAATTCAAGAGAATTAGAATTAAATCAAATTTCAAATGAATTAGAAAATTCAAAAAATATAAATAAAAGATTAATAGATGATAAAACAAGAATTCAAATTGAAAATGAAAAATTAAAACAACATATAATGATTTTAACAAATGAAAATCAAAAATTAGTTTATGAATTTGAAAATATAATTGATCAAGATGAAAAAATGAAACAACAATTAGGAAGAAAAGATAAAATTTTTTCAATTTTAAGAAATAATAAAAATAATGTTGAAAACTCTTTATCTTCTCTTGAAGGATATTTAAATAATAATATTATTAATGATATAAGATATAATAAAAATAGAGATAAAAACTTTTATCATCAAAAAAATAAAATAAGATCAATTTCTCCTTCTAATAATAATATTCGTCCTTATTCTTCAAATAATTCACCATATACTTATAGTAGAAGTCCATCAACTTATAGTGAGGATTATTAAATTTTTGTTATTAATTTTTTTGTTTAATTTATAAATTATTTTTTTTAATTATTTTTAATTGTTTTTTCAAAAATAAAAAAGAATAAAATTTTAAATTTAAATAAATGATTTGTAATCAGCTTAAATATAAACCTAGACAACATATTACTCTTAAAACAAATCCAATTATAGTAAATTAAAATTTAATTTTTTTAATTAAAATAGGATTTTGATTGTTCTAATAAAGAAAATGGACCTCATTCATCGATGAATTCTACAAAAAATAGAATCAAAAGAAATTCAAGTAAAGACATAAATTTAAATAATTACATTCAAACTGAATCTCAAAATCAAAAAATTATAATTAAAACTACATTACCAAATAAAATAAATAATTTATATAAAAAACCATTAGCAAATATAAAAAAATTTTCATCTGATTCATTGAAAAATATTTCAATTCTTATTCCCACATATCTAAAATTGAAAAAAGATAACGGTACAAAAAATATATCTATGCAACAAGAAAATAATTTAATCTATAATAAATTAGGTATAAATACTTTAAAAAAAATTCAAAGATTACATGAAAGAAATAGTAATAATTCATGTGCAAATATAACAAATAATTCTAAAAAAAATCCTAGAGAAATAAAATTAAACACAAGTACATCAAATATTAATAATAGTTTAAGTTACAATTATTCAAGTGGAAATATAATAAACAATAATAAAAATTATATAAGTCTTTACAAAGGAAAAAAAGGTTCTAAAGATAAAATAATTCCAAATTATAATAATAATAAATATAAATTTAATCCAATATTGAATAATAATGAAATAATAACAGAAAAAAATGAAATTTATAATGAATTTGATATAAGTGAAAATTATAAAATAAATAATAAAAACATAGAAAAAAATAAAAAATTACAAAATGCACATGAATATATTGATGATATATATAAAAATTTATTAATAGAAGAAAGTGAATATCCATTTCAAAGTGATCCAGAATATTTTATGTTACAATCAGAAATGAATGAAAAAATGAGAGCAATATTAATTGATTGGTTAATTGAAGTTCATAATAAATTTAAATTTACTGAAGAAACTTTATTTATTACAATATCAATAATTGATAATTATTTATCAATGAAAAAAATTCAAAGAATAAATTTACAATTATTAGGTATTACTTCACTTTTAATTGCTTGTAAACAAAATGAAATTATTTTAAGAAGATTAAAAGAATTTGTTTATGTTACTGATAATGCTTATACAAAAGATGATTTATTAAATATGGAAAATTTAATTCTTCAAATTCTTCATTTTAATATTTTAACACCTTCTCCTTTAAGATTTTATGAAATATTATCTTATAAATTACATTTTGAAGATGATAAACAAAAATTTTTTTTTGGACAATTTTTAATGGAAACTTTTATGTTAGATAAAAATTGTTTAAAGTATTCTTCAAGTACAATTGCTTCTGCAATTTGTTATATTGTTTTTAAATTTTTTAAAATGGAAAATTATCAAAAATGTTATAGTAGTGATTTATATTTTATTAAAGAATATAAAGAATTTGTTGAAAAATTTTCTAATAGTAGTCATTATAATGTTTATGTTATTAAGGAATGTGCAAAAGATATTTGTGCTTTTGTAAATGAAGTTTGGAAATTGCATTTAAAATCTACTATTAAAAAATATTCAGTTAGTAATTTTTATAAAGTTTCTGAATTAATGTTTAATCAAAAAGAAATTTAATTTATTTTTTATAATAATTATTTATATAAGTAAAATTAATTGTAATTTTTTTTAATTATCAAATTTTTTAAAAGAAAAAAAAAATAAATATTTTTTAAAAATAATAATAATAAAAATGGAATTATTTGATTTAATAGAAAAAAATGAAATATCCACATTTATAGAACAATTTTCCTCAAGTAAATATTCTAATACAGACTTTACAGAATTATTAGATAATAACAAAGATACACTTTTAACAAAATCAGTAAATTTAAACATAACAAAATTATCAATATTCATAATAACACAATTAAAATATTATCTAGAAAAAGAAAATGAAAAATATATAAAATTTTTAGATAAAAAAAATGAGAAAGGATATAATGCATTACTTTATTCATCATTTCGTGGAAATTGTGAAATATTAGATAAATTATTAATATATGGAGCATCAATAGAATCAATTAATAATAATGGATTAAATATACTTCATTTAGCATCTCAAGCAAATCATCCTAATATAATAGTATTTTTAATAGAAAAATATAATTTTGATATTAATTCATTAGATTTAAATGGAAATTCTGCTTTACATTGGGCAGTTTATATGAATTCATATCAAGTTATTGATTATTTAATTTATTATGGTATTGATATTAATATTCAAGAAAAAGATGGTTATACACCTTTACATTTTAGTATTATTAATAAAAATTATAAAATGGTTAAAAAATTAATTAATTTAAAATGTAATATTAATATTGAGACTATTGATGGCAGAAATGCTTTTATTTTATCAGATGAATATCAATTAAATGATATTAAGTTACTTTTATTAAAAAGTAAATTTCATTTTAATTTAGCTTTTATTCTTTTTGTTATTTGTTTAACTTTTATTGAAGTTATTAATCAATATGTTTTTATTAATATTTTTAAAGTTTTTAAATGTAGTTTTTTTTTTCTTATTTTTTATATTGGATTATTATATTTTTTACATTATATTATGCTTTCAAATTCAGGAGAAATTGAAAATAAATTAAATAAAACATTAATTCAATTATGTGAAAAAGGAGAAAATTTAAAATTTATTTGTCCTTGGTGTCTTATTTATTCAAATCCTTATACTAAACATTGTTATATTTGTAATAAATGTATTAATTATAAAGAATTTCATAATAATTGGATTAATAATTGTATTGGAAGAAGAAATATTGATTTATATTTTAAATTTTTAGGTTTTTTGATTATTTATATTTTTATTAAAGTTATTTTTTGTTTTGTTTGTTTATTGACAATTTCTTCAAATAGAAAATTTTTTGTAATTTTTCATATACTTATAAATTTAACTTTTATAGGATTAATTATTTATTATATTTATAGGACTTATTGTAAATATAAAAATAAAAAATTTGCACATTATTATGAAGAATATGAAAATGAAGTTAATATTATACCAAAAGATGAATCAATTACAATTGATGAAACAGAAAAAAATGATTTTTCTGTTTTACCATTGGAATAAAAAAAATAAATTTTAAATATTTATTTATTATAAAAGAAAAAATAAAATCTCATTTAAAAATTTAAAAAATTCAATTTTTTTTAATAAAGATAAAAAAAAAATAAATTAATTAAAAAAATTAAATAAATAAAAAATTTTATTTCTCTTATTTATTCCTAAAAATAAAGAAATGAAAGTAACAACAACACCAGGAAAAAAAAGACCAACAACAGGAAAGACAACAACAAATAAGAAAAAATCAGAAGTAAAAACAACACAATTAATATTAAAAGACTTAAAAGAAAAGCCTCGTTCAATAACACCAACAAGAGAAAAAATAAAAATAACAAATGAATTAAATAAAACAGTAAAACAAAAAGAAACTCATAAATCAAGTAAAAGTCAAACAAATTTACCAGAAATTCCAAAAATTGAAAATCAAGATCCAATTTCAAATTTTGATTTATATAAACATTTAAAAGAAAATATTAAAAATAAAGATTTATTATGTAAAGATCCTTTGACTGAAGATTCTTTATATTGTTTAAATTGTAAAATATCAACTTGTAATCTTTGTCCTAATTTTAATGAACATAAAGATCATATTTTAGTAAGTAGATATAATTATTATAAAAATGGTGAAAATTTAGTTATGGAAAATTTTAAAGATTTAGATGATATTTTTAATATGAATCCTGAATATTTAAATCCTAATTCAATGAGAGGTGAATTAAAAATTTTAATTGATTCTAAAATAAAACTTTTAGTTGATGATTTAAATAAAGTTAAAACAACTAAATTAAATGAAATTGATACTTTCTTTAATGGAAGTGAAAATGATGTTAAAATATTAAAAAATAATGAAATAAAAGTTAAAAATGATTTGATAAATTATTTAAAACTTCAACAAAGTTTTTCTAATATTAAATTAGATTCTGGATTAATTAATAAAGAAATGCATGAAGTTGCACAGAATTTAAATCCAGAAAATTCAGATAAAAATGAAGTTATAAAAGAAAATAATATTGATTTTTGTAATACTTGTTTTTTACAAATATATGATTTAATTAATTTATCAAATAAACAAAATAAAGAAATAAGAAATTCAATAATGTCAATTAAAGATAATTGTAATAAATATAGTGAAATATTTAATCAAAGAGTTCAAATAATTAAAAATGATATTGATAAATTAAATGAAATTTTTGAAGCAATGATAAATTATCATATTTTAACTAATGATTATTATAATGAAATAAATACTAAAATAAAAAAATATAATGAACAAATTAAAAATATTAAAGATTTAGTTTTTGACTCAGTAAATAAAACAGGTCAATTAGAAGAAATTGAAAAATTAAATAAAATTATGTTAGCTAAATCAAAACAAAATTTTGATAATATAATAAAGAATCAAATATCAGAAAATGGTGATTTATTAACAGTAACAAGTAATTTAACAAAAAAATCAAAATTTGTAAGAAGTTATGATAGAAAAGGAACATATAATTCAAAAGCAAGAACAATAACAATTAATAAAGAAAATAACACAATAGAAAATCCTGAAATAAAATTTAATTCAACAGAAGATATATCATTAAATTATAATATATTACAAAAATATTATGCATTTCAAACAATGGATTTAATAAATAAAAATTTTAAAAATAAAAAAAATAAATATCAAATAAAAGAAATAAAAGAAATTGAATTTGATGAAGAAAATGATATAGCAAAACCAGTTCAAGGAACAAATGAAATTCAAATATATGATAAAAAAACACATTCATTAATAAAAAAAAAAGTAAATTATGATAAATCAAAATTAAAATTTTTATATTTTTATAATGGATGTAGAAGTGTATTAATAAAAGATAGATTATATATAACAGGAGGTGTAGATAAAGAAAATAAACAAATAAAAATATGTTATGTATATTATATTAAAACTAATGAATTAAAATCAATGCCAGAAATGATTAATCCAAGAGCATATCATTCAATTGAATTTATAGATTATTTTAAATCAATAATTGTAATTGGAGGAGAAAATAATAAAACATGTGAATTATATGATATGTATAATTCAAAATGGAGAAATTTACCAGAATTAAATTTTCCAAGAGCACATTCTTGCATTTATTTAGATAGATTTAATAATAATTTATATTCACTTTTTGGAATTGTTGGTTCAATAAGTGAAAAAAATAATAATTATACTGATATTATTGAATGTCTTGAATTAAAAAAAATGGCTTTAGGATGGGGAAAAGTTAATTATAATAATAAAACTGAAATGGATTTTAAAACTTGTTTATGTAGAATTTTTCCTATTAATTATGATATGATTCTTGTTTATGGTGCTAGTTCTGTTAGAGAAAATAAAAAGAAAAGTGCTATTTTTATTATTAATAAACAAGAAATGGTTAAAATTAGTAGTAATATGTTTAATGAAATTAGAGATAAGGCTAAACATTCTAAGGAATTAAGTAAAATTATTCAAAATTTAGTTTAAATTTTCATATATTTTTTATTTATTTATTTGAATATTAAATTTAAAAATTCATAAAATTTTTTATTTATTAAAAAAGGCTATTTTATATTCTAGCTAATTATTTTTTTTTATTAATTAATTTTATTATATTATATTTTTAATTTAATTTAATTAAATAATTAAATTAAATTATATAATTTTATTTATTAAAGCCTAACCAAATACTTATATCCAGACATTTGGATTAAGTATTTTTAATAATAATTTTTAGCCATCAATAGCAACTATTTCTTCTTTTTATCTTCTTCCTCCTCCTCTTCCTCTTCTTCTTCTTCAGCCTCTTTTTTCACCTTTTTCTCTTCAATTTTTTTTGCAACAACAGGTTGAGGTTTAACAGCTGGTTTAGAAACAGGTTTACTTTGAGCTTTTGTTTCCTCTTCATCATCTTCTTCTTCCTCTTCTTCCTCATCATCTTCTTCTTCATCAACTTTTTTTTTATCTTGAACAACTTTAGTCTCTGTGACAGTCTGAGCTTTAGGTGCAGTGGGGGTCGTTTTTTCTTCTTTTTTTATATCTTTTCTTTCTTCTTTTTTCTTCTTTTCGGGGGCTTTTTCTTTTTCTTTTTCGACTTTTTGTTCTTCTACCTTTGTTTCTTTTGGTGTTTCTAATATAATTTCATTTTTTTCTTTTTTTTCTTCGGTTATTGTTTGGGTTTCTTCTTTTTTTGTTTCGATGGGAATTTCACCAGATTTAATGCCTTCTTCTTTTTTAGATAAATTTTTTAAAAATAGAGGTATGTCTTCTATTTTAATAGGAGCCGTTAATCCAGCCTCGGAGATTTTTTGAATCATTTCAAAATCTAATACTAATCCTGTTTTTTTAGTATTTTTTTTGGCTTCTTTTAGTTCTTTTGGTTTTTTACCTTTCTTTTTTTTGCCCCAATTTTCCACTCCGATTTCATCTTCATTTTTTTCTAATTTTTTTAATTTTCCTGCTTGGATATCTTTACTCAAAGTTGAATTTGTGGTTAATTTTAATTCTTGTTCTTCTTTTTCTTTTTCTTTTGGAAGCAAAGCTTCGAAATAACTTCTTAAATCAGCCAATTCTTGAAGTTTTAAATCTTTATCTGTTTTTTTCAAGGTAGTGACTTCTAAACCCTTACCACCTTTTTCATCTTTTTTTTCTTCGCTTTCTTTTAATTTTTTTCTTTCTTTTTTTTTAAGGCCTTTGATTCTCGCAGTGGCGTCTTTAATATATTTTATTAATTTTTGTTGTTCTTCATATTCATACCATTGATTATTCCATTCATCATTTATTTGACGTATTTGCTCCGAGATTTTTCTTTTGTCTTCTTTTAAGGAATCAATAATTTTTTTCATATTTTCTATCTCAGGTTTAACAACATCTTTTTGTGCTTTTAATTGGTCAATTTCTTTTTTAATTTTTTCTCTTTCTTCGAATAATTCAGCTCTTTTTTTCTTTGGTTCCTTAGCTTTATCAAGTTCTTCTTGATGCTCATTTTTGAAGTCAACAAAAGCTTTC
>JAEEGK010008947.1_pt1 | contig 23523 bp, 31 predicted proteins | sample 8958771 | NCBI WGS metagenome assembly JAEEGK01 (sample SAMN16246547, study PRJNA631951) | gut metagenome | biome: gut microbiome; feature: rumen; material: SC-attached | host: Bos | place: Iran: Karaj | collected 2018-10
AAGGACTACTCGAAATTTTCTTTGATATTAATATAAAGGCGTTCGAAGAACGCATTGCTAAGTTTCCCGGTTATGTAAAACTGGACGTAATAACTCAGTTTTATGCAAAGAGCTTTAATGTCGTTTGTTATATAAACATGGAGCAAAAGAATACGGTGCTGTTGCTCGACGGAATGGATTATTCACGTTTCCATTACCTGCAATGCACTATCGCTGGATATATGCCGTGGTATTTTTGCGATGAAAGCGGACATATCGTTGTCACAGAGCAAGAAAAAGCTTTGTTAGATTCTCTCCGTGGTACGTCAAAAGAAAAGTACGAAGAAATCGTTAACGAGTTTGAAAAAGCCTATGATTTCAAGTCTCTTAAAATTAAGAGACTGCTTACCGGGTTTGAATCAAGAGCAGATGTGAACAGAAAAAATAGAGTAGCTCAAGAAATATTAGCCATAAATAATCGAATTAACGACTACAACAATCGCATTGGCGCCGAACTTGGTCGTCTTCATGAACAAGAGGTTATGCTTCTTGGCCTTGAGGCTAAGATTGCAGAGGCCGGTGACAGCAGTGAAATAATGGAATATTTCTTGTGCAACAAACATCTTGATTTAGTGAGCGTTAATAATAACGAAGTCACTTTTGTTGCGTGGGATTATCTGTCATTTTTTGACGAAGAAATGTTTGACACCATGATAGAAAACGACAGAAGTGTTTTCTATACTACATCTGGTCAGTCGAATATTTCGCCAGAGGATATGAAGTTGCTGTTAAAAGCTGTATTTTCGGATGGAACAATCAAAATAAAATTCTGCGCAGCATACACTCTTCGCATAGACGGAGGTGTCACTGCTCATAGTCATTATAGCTATGATGAATATAGCGAGTGTATGCCCAACACTCACATAGATAGCTATAACTGTATGGGAAACTACATCAGATATATCAATGAGTGTTTACAGAGAAATGATTATATAGGGGCAATAGAGCAGTGTATTGCCTCTTGTAAAAGTTTGAACTTTTCAGATAGCATCGTGATGGAAAAGTTTATGAGCTACTTATACTCATCGCGTCCCGGCGTTAACACTCGATGCTTTGAACTTCCGGATGGGAAAGTGGTCACACCGGCAAAAGCGATTAAATTTCTGAAAGGAGAAGAATAATGGCAAAGGTGATTAAAATAACTCCGCAGTACATTGCGGGAATTCGTGAAAATTTTGAAAAAGCCTTAACAAACGTTAAGCTCTCTGATGGAAAATTCAACTTTCAAAAATCTTTCGGAGACGTAGGCCGCAAGGCTACTTTATACTTCACGGAATGTGCCTGGATAAAGATGAACATGCTCATTGAGAAATTTGATAAGGAAGTTGCTTGGCACGGTCTTGCGTATCGGGGAGACAACCCCGAAAAGGACGAATATACGATTAAAGACATTCTTGTTTACCCACAGAATGTTTCTGCGGCGACAGTAACCACTGATCAAAGAGAGTATCAGTCGTGGCTCATGGAGCAGGACGATGAAGTGTTTAACAACATAAGAATGCAGGGGCATTCTCATGTTAACATGAGCACATCTCCATCCGGTGTAGATACTACGCTTTACGAAAGTATTCTCGAACAGCTTGAGGACGGTATGTTTTACATATTCCTCATCTTCAATAAGCGCGGAGAAAAATATATCAAAATCTACGACATGCTAAAAAACGTAATGTTTGAAACTGTCGATATAACCGTAGAAGTCCTTGATGGAGAGAACGGCTTTAATAAATTTATCTCCGACGCACACGAAAAAGTGCGCGACAAGGTTTATTATCAGACGCTTCCGGTTAAATCCACGACGACTCCTGCTGCTTCTGCAACAGTTTCGACCGTCCCTTCAACAACCGTCGAGAAAGAGGAATATCCCAAACCGTTTGTGAAACCCACAAGCACACAGACAAAAAAGGAAGGGGTTCTGAAAAAGGGTGCCAACTGGCCTTTTTCATCTCAAAGCACATATGGCGGATATGCTTCAAGCTTCGAAGAAGAACACATCAGAGGAAGTGAGGGATACGATGCAGATGACGACCCGTATTCTCCCTTTGGATATGTTGGAGATAGATATTTTAGAAAAGGCCAGTATTATTAATAAATAGTAAGGATGGTGCGTGATGACAAGAGACTATTTTATCGAAAACGTGGGCACGTGGGATGAGTTGATTAGCGTATGCCGAGATAACGATCTTAACGAATGCTGCGACGTATACACAGACGACGACAGAGACGCTGAGATAGACGAAGCCCTCGAGGATATGTCTCGTACTGAAGGCTGGCGAGATGTTCTGGGTTGGCTGGAGAATATACCGACCGGCTATAATTATTATATCAGATATGATGATGCGTGGGATGGAACAGATGACGGGGATTATCTTTTTACACAATACAAAGAGCACGTCCTTTCAAGAATTGACGAAGACGGATTATGGGATGAGGAAGTCGTTGAAGACATTTTTGACGAGGATCTATTTAATGATATCACGGATGATGAACCCGATACGCCTTTCGAAGAAAGCATATCTGTTTCTGAATTTATAACTGGTTCCGAAGAAGCCATAAGAACAATTATGAATCGGATAGCTATAAAAGAACAGGAAGAGGATGAAATTTTCCAAAAAATAATGGCATCGGATATATAAGGAGGATATAAATGGATTTAAGTAAGAGCTACGAATATTTTCAGCCCGAGAAAGATAATGCTCGCATCCATATAATTGGATGTGGTTCCGTAGGTTCGACGCTTGCGGAAAACCTTGTTCGTTGCGGAGTAACAAAGATAACATTGTGGGATTTCGACAGGGTTGAGCCTCACAATATCTGCAACCAGATGTTCCGTCAGTGTGATATCGGCAAACTCAAGGTCGAGGCATTAAGGGATATCCTTCAGGATATCAACCCCGAGATTGTGGACAACATAAAACTTGAACCGAAGGGATGGCAGGGTAAGCTTCTCTCCGGTTATATTTTTCTTGCAGTAGACAATATCGAACTCCGTCGCGAAATCGTTGAAAAGCATATGGACAGTACGTTCATAAAAGCGATATTTGATTTCCGCACTTTACTGGAAAGCGCACAGCATTATGCGGCCGACTGGAGTTCGCTTGAGATGAAGAAAAATTTGTTGAATTCAATGCAGTTTTCTCACGAAGAAGCTGCCGAGGAAACGCCGGTCTCCGCTTGCGGAGTTACGCTTGGTGTGGTTACAACTGTGCGCCTGATTTGTGCCCTTGGCGTAAATAATTATATCAATTTCGTCAAAGGGAATGGATTGTGGAAATTCATCCAAATTGACGGCTTCTACGGACTCCTTGATTGTTTTTAAGGAGGTAATTGTATGCTTGGCACCCCGTTGTTCTATCTGTTGATAATCGTTGCATTAGGCTTTCTTTGGTTGCTATTGGACTGTGTCTATAAGCCAATAGGTCGTTTTGCCAAACGCTTATGGGATGATATGAAGAAATCCCTGGAAGATGGTGAGGAGACAGTTCAACCCCAAAATAATAACAAATCACTTTCTAATACAGAAGAACAGCATAAATATATTCTTGCACAATACAGAGACGAGAGGAGAAATAATTCAAAATGAAAAGAACAGGAACCATAGGAGGTATACTTTTTGCTATACTTCTCATTTTCGGCCTAATAATCGTCATCGTATGCACGACAAAAATCCCCGCAGGTTATGTCGGTGTGGTTTACAATATGAACGGTGGCGTAGACGGAGAAATCCTTTCTCAGGGATGGCACATAATTGCTCCAACAAAGAAGATTACGACATATTCAATAGGGCTCGAACAGTCGTATCTTGTTTCTGGGGATAAAGGAGACTCTGAGAAAGATGAAAGCTTCAAGTGTCCGACCTCTGATGGTAAATCCGTCACGGTCGAGTTGGAGTTCTCCTACCGTTTCGACGAGTCGCGCGTTGCTGAAACCTTTATCACCTTTAAGGGTAAGAACGGTGAAACCATCAAAGATACTTTTATAAAACCGAAAGTGTCTGCGTGGACACAAGAAATTACTGCGCTTTATCCTGTAACAGATATATTTGGAGATAAGCGCACAGACATAAACAGTCGTCTTGATAACTATCTTCGCGAAAAATTTGATCAGTATGGCATTCAGATAGATACTGTGAACTTTACTAATATTGAAGTAGATCCGGAAACTGCCGCTGCAATACAGAAAAAGGTCAATGCGCAGCAGGAACTTGAACTTGCAAACATTGAAGCTCAGACGGCGCAGGTTCAAGCAAATAAAGACAAAGAAGTCGCTCAGATTGCGGCAGAAACCGCGATTATAGAGGCAAATGCGGATGCAGAAGTGCTAAAAATAGCCGCAGAAGCGGAGGCAGATGCCAATGAAAAAATTGCGAAATCTCTTACGCCGGAACTTATTGAAAAAATTAAATACGAGCAGTGGAATGGAAAGCTCCCCATGGTTTCAGGGAGCAATACAATAATTTCCCTCGATAGTACCGAAAACTAAAAATTCCGTAACGCAATCGCTAAACTAAAATTCCGTAATGCAATCGCTATTTTTAGCACTTCTGCTGTCAGCGGAAGTAACACAAAGGTAAGGAAGAAAAGGGAGCCCCTGGAGACGACGGCGCGCCGGCGCCTGCCTTCATAACAACAGTCCTCGCCTACAAAAAAACCCAAGAATCGAAACAACAGTTCCTCAACAAACACCGAGTGGGTGGAAAGGAGCGCCTTTTCCGCAACAAAAGGCTTGACAAGTCGCACTTTTACGAAGCTTTTCATTATACACTTTCCATCATAGACCCTACATCCCTTCCTGACTTTCCCGGAAAGAGAATTAGCAAACACCTGCTGCTCAAGAGGATACTGTCCCATCCTCATTAAGATTACGGATATTCACATTAAACTTAAAATCAAGAGGTGATAATATGGTTTATATCACGATAAAACAACCTCCAAGATATAGACAGATGACATTAGACGAGTTTTTATCTTTGATGCCATTGGCATCTCCCTCCACGTCCGCATTGATTACTTCAAATTTTGCAAATACTAAAACGTATGAACGGACATACGTTGGAGAAGCGCTTGAGAAAAAATTAGGTTTTAATATCGTATCTCTCGTCTTGAAGTTGAAAACCTTCAATGAAGAGACGGAGGAATTAAGAAAAAGACCAAGAAAGGAATTATACTACGAGTTCCATATTCCCAAAAAGTCTGGCGGGCTTCGTAAAATAGACGCTCCGAATGATGAGCTGATGAATGCTTTAAGAAAGCTTAAGACGATATTTGAGAATGATTTTGGAGCTCTTTATCATACTTCGGCGTTTGCCTACATCAGAGGACGGAGTACCATTGACGCAGTTAAACGTCATCAGCTCAACGAGAGTAAATGGTTTGCGAAATACGATCTATCAAACTTTTTTGGCAGTACGACCCTTGAGTTTGTATTATCAATGTTTAGCATGGTTTATCCTTTTTCCGAGATAATGAAATATCCCGCTGGTAGGGAAAATTTAGCAAAAGCATTAGAGCTTGCCTTTCTCGACGGCGGACTGCCACAGGGTACGCCGATTTCCCCACTCATAACCAATATCATGATGATACCTGTAGACTTTAAGCTCTCAAATGGGCTTAGAGATTTTAATCGTCAGCATTTTGTTTATACAAGATATGCCGACGATTTTATTATTTCATCGCGTTATGATTTTTCATTCCGCGAAATAGAAAAGTATGTCTGCGACACTCTTGCGTCGTTCGCTGCTCCGTTTACGATTAAATCTGAAAAAACCAGGTATGGAAGCAGTGCCGGTTCAAACTGGAACCTCGGAGTTATGCTTAATTCCGAGAACCAGATGACTATCGGTTATCGAAAAAAGCGTCAGTTTAAGGCGATGCTCACATCCTTTGTCTTGGATATCAAGAACGGCAAAGAATGGGATTTACACGATATCCAGGTAATGGAGGGGTATCGTAACTATTATCGTATGATAGAGAAAAGTACAATTGACGAAATCATCAAACATATCGACGATAAGTTTGGAGTTAACTCTGTAGAGATGATTAAAAATGAGCTTAGAAATTAAACTATAATAAATCCTAATTAAATTCCGTAATGCAATCGCTATTTTTAGCACTTCTGCTGTCAGCGGAAGTAACACGAAGGTAAGACGAAAAGAGGCCGCCGGCCGTCAGATGAGGATCCGGACCCAGACATCGCCGAGACGTAGGAACCCTCGAAGCAGAAACCAAGCGGTATTTCGACGTCATCACCACAAATGAAAAAGAGCAAAAGAGGGCGGTAGCAAACTTCAGCACAACAGGAAACCCAAAACTTACAAATCAACCCCCGCCTCTCCACTTCCCCAGTTCCGAATTCCAGCTCTTGCTACAGGGCTCATACCTTCCTGGAATCCGGAACTCTATATATTAAGATTACGGAACAACCAACCGCAATGTAGATTAATCACGCTAAAAAACGCAAAATATACACTTTGCAATAATACACATATAGCGAGATTCCGTTTGCTGTCAGCGAGCGGTCAACATTGCCAAGAACTTCGCGTTTCGACCATCCTCTCGAAGATTCTCATTCCCGCCCGGCGCGTTTTTCAGGGAAAAACCGGCCCGGCGGGATGAGAATCTCTCGAGAGGAGGAGGAAACGCTCACAGGTTGGCATATCCCTTCCCCTGCACAACCGTCGGGATATAGATTGCGGTTAGACCTCTGCCAGGACGCAGCAAGTCGTTCTTCTCACTAAACCATAAATCTCTGGTTGCAGAGGTTTCGCTACAGGATGGATTCTATGGCGAAGCCTCTTATTAGAAGTTAATGCGTCCCTTGTAAAGACGAGCGTGAAGATTAATCCACTTCATGCTCGTCTTTTGCGCTCTTAAACTTGTATTTTTATAAAACTTGTATTTTATTTAGCCAGGTTAAATGCGAAGGAGGTTTACCATGGAATCATCTCAATACTTCATAGCTAAATCTGACAAATATGTTCTTGTACAAAAAATCGGAAATCGGTACTTTCAGTTAGTTTCAGATGAGGAAATTACACGTATTAAGCATTTATATCAAAAAATCCAGTCTAAAGAATACGATTCGGAGAAAGAATTATTTGAAGATATATTCCTGCTGTATCACAACAAATCAATTATACCCTTATTTGAAACAAAGAGGGATTATTTGCAATGAACTGTGTGGAAATTTGGTTAATTCAACTTTTATTATTGTAATTATCATAGTTTTATTAAGAGGTGGTAATATGGCAAATGATTGTGAATTTATAATGAAAATAGTCGGCGAGAAAAGAGATTGCGAGGAATTCATTTCTCGTATGCAGTATTACGAAAACCCATATCATTTTCATCGTATTTTTAATGTAGATGTGAGTGATTATCAGTACGAGGATAAATCGTGTTACGCATTCGGAACTTGTGCGTGGAGTCTTGAGTCGTGTTGCAGGGCTTCTGGATATTCTAACGGGACGGATTTGTTTTCCGTAAACACAAAAGACTTAAATCTAAAGATAGAGGCATATTCAAGAGAACCTGGAATGGGATTTGAAGAACACTATATTTATGATAAGGGTTGTTGCTTAACAGATGAGTGCCTTGAATTTTGCTTATATTATTGGGACAAGTCTTATTATGAAACATACGAGAAATATATAAAAGATAATCCGGACGCTCCCGACGAAGAATATTTCGACGAAAACGGCGAGGCGATTGTCGGAGGCTTCGGGGAGGAATATGGAATATGGAATATATCATGCAATGATGAAAGTGATGAACCTGGCGAGTCTATGGAGGAAGCCAAATATGAAGAGCTCGTATATAGCGAGACGGACGATTACCATGATGTAGCTCACGAAGATTCCATTGAAGAAAATGATCCCATCTCTGAGTTTTTTAAGGCTTTTGAAGAAGCTAAATCGGCGTTGATACAGACCGAGAATTAAACAGAAACGAGGAAAGAAATGAAGAAAACATTAATTGTAGTTGATATGCAAAAGGATTTTATTGACGGTGCGCTCGGCACGGGTGAAGCAGTTGCTATCGTACCGAATGTGAAGAAGAAAATCTCCGAGTATATCGAACGTGGTGACCAAGTCATTTTTACACGGGATACTCATTCGGAAGATTATCTCAATACTCACGAGGGTAAAAATCTGCCCGTGGTTCATTGCGTCAAAAATAGCGAGGGATGGCAAATCCCGAGCGATATAGATGTTCCTACCTGTGAGCACATTGACAAAGGTACTTTCGGTTGGGATATGTGGGATGCTGAAATCGACAGAGACGGTCATATATCCTACAGGAATTTTGATGAGGTTGAAATTGTGGGACTTTGCACAGACATTTGTGTTGTCTCCAATGCTCTGATTTTAAGAGCATATTATCCCGAAATAGAAATTACAGTTGATGCATCCTGCTGTGCCGGTGTTACACCGGAAACGCATAAGGCGGCACTTGATACGATGAAATGCTGCCAGATTAAGATTATTGGAGAGTGATTAAATGCTGAAAGTTGACGGAACCGCCGTTAATATAGGGCATTTCCCGGACGGCACGCTACTCATAAAGCATCCTGCAAACTATTCTGAAAAAGAAAAGCAGATGCGCCACGAAATCCAGTGGTTGTTCGAAAACAACGAGGAAATGGTTGCTTTGATGTACCTTACAAGGCATTTACAGAGCCACGGCGTTAGAGAAATCGAGCTTTTAATGCCGTATATTCCGAACGCCAGACAAGACAGAGTAAAGTCTAACGAAGACGTATTCACTCTGAAATACTTTGCAGAGTTTATAAACTCTCTCGGATTCTCTAAAGTTACCGTGCTCGACCCGCATTCATATGTTTCTGGGGCGTTAATCAATAATATCGTTGCGTTGAATCCACAGGAATATATCTCGGCAGCGATAAGTTTTTCCAAAGCGACTATGCTTTTCTTCCCGGATGAAGGGGCAACAAAGAGGTATTCGGGAATGTTTTCCCTTCCTTATGCCTTCGGGATTAAGAAGAGAGATTGGCAGACAGGACAAATTCAAGGACTTGATGTTGACGGTTCTACGGAGTTGATTAAAGACGCGACAATCCTCATCGTTGATGATATCAGTAGTCGCGGCGGTACGTTTTATTACAGCGCAAAGAAACTCAAGGAGCTCGGTGCGGGCAAGATTTTCCTTTATATCTCTCATTGTGAGAACACAATTTTGCAAGGAGAGGTTTTGACGAGCGGTTTAATTGAACGGGTTTATACAACCCGTAGTATTTATACCGCAGAACACGATAAAATAGGAGTGATTTCTGTATGAAGAACACAAACCCTATGTTGCTTATAGATTTCTATAAAGCAGTTCATGCCGAAATGTTGCCGAAAAACATTACGAAGTCTGTTTCTTACTTCACCCCTCGTATGAGCCGCGTTGACAGATGGGACAAAGTAGTAATGTTTGGACTTCAAGGTTTTATCAAGAAGTATCTCATCGATTATTTCAACACCGAGTTCTTCGGCAAGCCATTTGACGAAGTCATCGGTGAGTACAAGAGAATTATGGATGCCACACTTGGGGCAGACGCATATAAGATTGAGAAAATTGAAAAGCTTCATAAGCTCGGGTATCTTCCTATTCAGATTGTCGCATTACCGGAAGGAACTCTGGTTCCCATGCACGTTCCAATGTTCGGCATCACGAACACACACTCGGATTTTGCGTGGCTTCCGCAGTCACTTGAAAGTTTGATTTCGGCGGAGAGCTGGCATCCAATGATTGCCGCTACTGTCGGTTACACATACAGACAAATCGTTAACAAGTATTATGACCTTACATGCGACGACAACATCCCGAGAGCAAAGGCGCTTGGCGCATTTGATTTTCGAGGAGAGGAATGTCTTGAATCCGCAGTCAAAGCCGGAGCTGGTTGGTGTATGTCGTTCTTAAATACGGCGACAGTTCCAACCATCCCGTACCTCGAACAGTATTACAACTGTGATTGTACAAAAGAGCCCGTTGCGTTCGGTAGTCCAAGCACTGAGCACTCTGTAATGTGCAGTAATTATGCGGTTGACGGTGATGAAGTTACCTTGCTCCGAAGATTGCTCACGGAGATTTATCCGAACACCAGCTTTTCTGCGGTTCTTGACTCGTATGACTATTGGAATGTCATCGATAATGTACTTCCTCAACTCAAAAAAGAAATAATCGAACATAATGGGTGTATGTTGATGAGAGGCGATTCTGGTGATTGTGTTGAAGTCGTTACGAAAACGGTTTTCAAACTCTGGGATGAGTTCGGCGGTCACATCAATAGTAAGGGATATAAGGTTCTCGACCCACACGTTAAGGCCATCTATGGCGACAGCATTACCATTCAGAGATGTGAAGAAGTGTATCGTATCTTGATGAACAACGGTTTTGCTTGTTCCAATGTTGCGCTTGGCGTCGGTTCGTTCTCGATGCAATGCATTGAAGAAGACGGTGTGTTGAAGCCGTTTACGAGAGATACTTTTAGTTCTTGCATCAAGGCAACTTACTGTGAGATTGATGGTGTACCAACACCAATCTTCAAGAATCCGAAAGATGGGGGTTTCAAAAAATCCCAGAAAGGATGTTGTGAGGTTGTCAATGGTGTGAAAGGTCTGATATATGTTGACGGTCGTAGTTGGGAAGAGGCTTGTCGGGAAGACAATCTTCTTCAGCCCGTATTTGAAGATGGGAAGATGATTAGAGAGCAAGACATCTCTTCTATCCGAAATATCCTTCATGGAGGTAAGTTTTGATGAGCAAATATGATGAAATGCTTGCGGCTTTAGACCCTGTCGCCCTCAAAAAGCAGATTGTTCAGTGGATTCGCGAGTGGTTTGAAGAAAACGGCAATGGCTGTAACGCCATTGTTGGGATATCCGGTGGCAAAGATAGTTCCGTTGTCGCTGCTCTCTGTGTCGAAGCGCTCGGTAAGGAAAGAGTGATCGGTGTGTTGATGCCTAACGGAAAGCAGAAGGATATTGAAGATTCTATAACTCTCGTAGAACATCTTGAAATTCCTTTCGTATGCGTCAACATAGCTCATGCATACAACGGTCTCGTAGGTGAAATCTCTTCTGATAGTATATTCCGTTGTCAGGATGATAAGTCCAGACGCGGAGAGTTAATTAACCTATCAGAGCAGGCTCTTATAAACCTTGCGCCGAGAATTCGCATGACTACTTTATATGCCATTTCCCAGACTTTTAATGGTCGGGTTGCAAATACCTGCAATCTTTCCGAAGATTGGGTGGGTTATTCAACTCGGTACGGAGACAGCGCAGGAGATTTTAGTCCGCTATCAAATCTCACAACCGAAGAGGTTGTAAAAATTGGACTTGAGTGTGGCTTACCAGAGGAGCTTGTTCTTAAAGTGCCTTCCGACGGCTTGTGCGGGAAAACGGACGAAGAAAACCTCGGTTTTACATACGCGCAGCTTAATAAGTATATTCGTACCGGTATTTGCGAAAACCCGGAACTTAAAAACCTGATTGACCAAAAACATAAGAAAAATATGTTTAAGGTTTTACCGATGCCGGCTTTCGCTCCGCATCTCCCGCGTATTATTGGAATATAGTTATGGGGTAGAGTAGATATGCTTGAATTAAACGGGAAATACGCAACTGCGAAAATATTTACCGATGTTGTAGATAACGAATCTATAAGCCAGGTAATAGAACTGCTTAACCAGCCTTATGTTTCGGGTAGCAAAATCCGGATGATGCCGGATATTCATGCCGGAGCAGGCTGCACTATTGGTACTACCATGACAATTCGGGACAAGATATGTCCTAATCTTGTGGGTGTAGATATCGGCTGCGGTATGGAGACGGTTCGCATTAAGGAATATCAAAGCGATATAGATATGAAAAAGCTTGATGATGTAATTCGCAGTAAGATTCCCTCGGGGTTTGCGATTCACAATAAGCAGCATCCTCTCGCGTTTTACGCAAATATTGATGAACTTTTTTGTATTAGGCACATTAACACAGAAAGAGCTCTCAGAAGTATCGGAACGCTTGGTGGAGGCAATCACTTTATTGAGGTAGATAAAGACGATAATGATAATATCTATCTTGTGGTTCACTCCGGCAGCAGACATCTCGGAGTCGAAATAGCAAACTATTATCAGAATGAGGCATATAAATCACTGACGCCTTATCCTTCGGAAGAAATTAATCGGATGATATCCACCCTGAAAGCTTCTGGACGAAAAAATGAAATTGAGACGACGTTGAAGCAGATGAAATCGAAAGTCACAAAAATTCCAAAGCAGTTAGCTTATGTAGAGGGTGGTCTTTTTGACGACTATTTGCATGATATGAAAATAGCACAGCGTTATGCCGATATAAATCGTAGAGCGATGATTGATGTCATTGTGGAAACAATGGGCTTTCATGTTTGCGACGAATTTACGACGGTGCATAACTATATAGACGTAGAACACAAAATCCTACGGAAGGGTTCGGTGTCTGCGCGGGACGGAGAACGTCTGTTAATTCCTATCAATATGCGTGATGGAAGCTTGCTTTGCACTGGCAAGGGCAACGAAGACTGGAATTATTCAGCCCCTCATGGAGCCGGACGTTTAATGAGTCGCGCCAAGGCAAAGGAAACTTTTTCTGTGTCTGAATTCCAGTCTCAGATGAAAGGAGTCTATTCTACTTCCGTAAATAAATCGACCATCGATGAGTGCCCTATGGCTTATAAGACGATGGAGGACATTGTAGATAATATCGAACCTACAGTTCGAATTGATGCGGTGATTGAGCCTATATATAACTTCAAGGCCGGAGAGGAGTCGTAGGTATGGAGGTAATCAGTGAATATGGACTTATTCTAAAGCCTGATATAATAGAGTCCGTCGTTAAGAACGCGGTTAGCGATAATTATTCCCGCAGCCTATTTCCGGGCTGCGGGAATAATCTTATTACCTTACTGAGCTCATTCACAGGAGAAACGTATCCTATTAATCATATAGGATATGACGATTGGAATAATGTGACCGCGTATGAAGAAGACCAGTTGTGCTATCACTGCCTCGTGCTTGAGCCGTGTTTCTTTGAAACTACATGCAAGGATTTAGAGTCGCTTGTGGCTATGGTAAAGAATGAATTCGATACCGCATATTTGCCGGAAGACTTTGATTTTAGAAATAACATCAGGCATGTGGTTGGGGTTTGTAAAGAATCGAGGTGTGTCATATTTAATGAGCTCTAAGTATTTATTGGTTTCCATCATAGATAGAGATATATCTGTTTCAGTTCATTTAGCATTCGATAAAGCTCAGGAGCGAATGTACTCTGAGATGATGGATTATGGTCGTTTGACTCAAGCTGACTTTATATATCAAGAGGCTGATTTTCCTGAGTATGGATACGGTTTAAATTATGGATATATAAATGGACGCGCGGACTGCAACTGGAAAATCGTTAAGATTGAAGAGTCAAAAGTAAACGAGAATGTGGAGATAAATGTCTACGACAAAGAAGAAATACACTATAATTGCACCGTGATAATATGGGAAAACTCAACAACCGGAAACGTCTCGGTTGGATGGAGTAAAATAGAATAAGTAAAATGAATTGATAAAGATAAATCCTAATTAAATTCCGTAATGCAATCGCTATTTATTTTAGCACTTCTGCTGTCAGCGGAAGTAACACGAAGGTAAGGAAGAAAAGGCAGGGAGCTCGAGCTGCGTGCCCCTTCAGCGCCGGAGCCACCGCAGGGCAAGAAGCCTGCCCGCCCTGCGCGAAATCCATTCCGTGCTGCACACGCCGTCCGAAGACATTGGCGCATACGACAATCTCGGAATGTCCAAACGAACTGCAACTTTCTCTCAAGCTGGTGGACAAGACAACCGTTGGTTCGACAGGATCCCGTAGAACCGACTCAAGCAGCATGAGCATCAACGAGACATACGAAGATTATGGAATTTACACACACATTTCTTTGATTGGAGGGAATAAATAGATGAAGACGTTCACGATTTGTTTTGAGATCACCGGCGGAATATCTGTTGAAGCGGAAGACGAAGAGCGCGCCCTTAATTACTTCTACAGTGAAAGCGGTCAGGAGGCGGTTGGTATGTGCTTGCATCAAAACCAAGTTTCAATTACAGAAATCCATGAAGAAGAATAAAACTTAACTTTGATTAAGTTACAATACGGTATTTAAGTTAAATGCGGTGGCGGAATAGGTAGACGCAAATACAAATCTACGAAGATTTCAGCAGTTAACGGTTAGCGGTCATGCGAGGGTTGAGACTACGTGCTGAAAAAGCGGAGCCACTTGGAGAAGATATACTCAAATCGTAGAGAAAAAGACCGTATGCAAGGTGCAAATCCTTGCCCGCATTACAATAAAACAACTTTTTGATGAGGTGATAATTGTGGAATATCAAAAAGACTACAAGTTCGGAGATATGCTGCTGTACGTTTCTCCGATGATTGAGAACCTTGAAACACCTTGTGTTTTTATCAGAGATGATAACGGGAAGGCCGTCGTTATGTTCCGAAATGCGGAATGGTCGGCGAGGGTTAATTACAGATTTTTATATAAGTCAGAATAGAGGGAGAACTGAATGTGTTATGAAGAATTGCCTGAAGGCATGGATTTTTCAACGGAATTTAAAACTTTTATTCTTGCGTTTTGTCCAGACACAGATTCTTGGTTCGCTACTAACGAAAGGTTCTTCTACTATGAATATCCAAAAGATTTTCCTGATGAAGAATCTGCTATTGAGTTTTTTAAAAACAATCCAAAGGTGTTTTATGAAGAAGAAGCCCGGATGCAGGTATATAAACCAAGTTTCTATCTTGGGAAAGTTCGGTTAGAAAATACCGATGAACTAATAGATGTATAAATCGAATATTCTGTGTTCGGAAGGATGTGTTAGAGTGAGTAGAATATATAGGCATAGTTATACTTGTAATGATTGTGGTGCTGCCGACCATTACGATCAGCAACCTACATTATGTAAGTTTTGCGGAGGCGCAAATGTTGTACGAACTCGAAGTTTAAAAAAGCCTAATCATGACAGGGCAAAGATACACGCTGATGAATTGATTGAAGATTTAAATTCGTTAATTCCGAAAATGAATGACGTTTGGAGTGGTTTCGTTAAATTGTGGGTTGAGTATGAGAATACAAGGCGTGTGCTGTCTGATTATGCCATTAGAGGTATTATAGAAAAGAAAGATATTCCTATTTTTGAAAGGAAAAATCTTATAGATGAGTTGAGCGATTACCGAAAAAAGTGTCGCAAATAAACAGAGCAAATAGCTTTGATAGCGATGTTGCCGTTTATTTATTCGACACCCAAAAAGAAGCGATTGATTATCTGGAAAATTCAGTTAAAGAGAAGTGAGGATTTATGAGGACTTATACTATTTGTTTCGAAATCACCGACAGAATTTCTGTCAAAGCGGAAAACAAAGAAGCCGCTCTTCATTACTTCAACAGTAAAGACGGGCAGGCAGAGGTTGGGATGAGCCTAAGTCAAAACCAGGTTTCCGTAACCGAAATCTATGCGGAAGAATAAAACCAATATTTGATGTGATGCTGTAGCAGGAGAGGTGGTAGAAAGAACGTGTTTGGCGTAGTATCAAAAAATAAGATTAACGAAGTAATTGAGGCTGAAATCCACCAGCTCGAAGAACTTTCAAGAGACTCATACTTATGGACTGATTTAACGAAAGAGGAAAGAGAAAGAGTCCAAATAGAGTGTGAACAAAGGATCTCACTTCTTAAAAAAGTTAAGAAGAAAATCTTTGAATCAACTATTTGACGCATTAACCCACACATCTCCGATACCAGAGATGCGTGGGTTACATTTTGTCCTGTAATGCAATTATACCAAAAAGTATGCTCTTTGCTGTCAGCGAGAGTCACAACAAGACAAAAAGGCGACGTCCACCCAGTCACCTCCCAGCGGGCCTGTTCGCAAAAAGCCCCGGCACCAAACCGCCTCAGAAAGACACCCTTGCAAGGCGCCTTCCCGCATCCGCGGGCGATCCGGATCCCACACTCAGTACACATGAGATTACAGGATTAAATATTTAAAAACAGCAGACAACAATAAATTAGAAGGGATGATTATTTATGCTTATTGATGGTAAGAGAGCTCTTGCTTATATCGTTGCCATAGACGACGAGCAGGAAATTGCAGGAGCGGACAATATCAAACTCGCAATGGTTGGCGGATGGAGAGTTATCGTCAAGAAGGACGAGCTTTATAAAGGAAATAAGGCTGTGTTCTTCGAGATAGACTCCAAACTTCCCGAAACCGACGAGAGGTTTAAATTCCTCGAATCGAAGCATTATAAAATCAAAACAATGAAACTTGGCAAATTCGGAGTATACAGCCAGGGTTTGCTAATGCCGATGTCTATGTTCCCGGAACTTCGAGAATGTGATGTCGGAGCCGACGTTACTGAAAAACTTGGCGTCACATATTCGGTAGCCGAAGATAACGAACGAAAAAAGAATTACGATCAGAACGCAAAATATAAATCGATGGGAACTCGACATCCGAAGCTTTTCAAGTCCAAGCCGATAAGATGGATGATGAAGCGCAGATGGGGTCGTAAACTCCTTTTCTTTTTCTTTGGAAGAAAAAAGGACAAGCCGCTAAGTTTCCCTGACTTTATAAGTAAAACAGATGAAGAGCGCGTCGAAAACCAACCGTGGCGTTGCGGGGACGGCAAAGACTATATCCTTACCGAAAAACTCGACGGCACTTCATGTACCTATGCGCTTAGAAGAACGAAGAAGCGCGGCAAATATGAATACTTCGTGTGTTCGAGAAACGTTCGACTTATGGACGAAAATCAAAAAACATACCGCAACTACAGCGTATACTGGGATATGGAGTTTCGTTATCACATTAAAGAGAAGCTTACCGAATATCTCGAGGCGCATAAAGACTGTGAATGGGTATGTATTCAGGGCGAAGGCGTCGGCGCCTCTATTCAGAACAACCCTCTGAAGCTTGAAGGAACCGATCTTTACGTCTTTAACTTTACAACATCAAACGAAGGCAGAATGAGTTCGTTTGAGGGTAAAGAGATAATCGAATCATGGGGAATGAAATGGGTTCCTATACTTATGCTCGGGAAAACTCAGGATTCGATGGAAGCTTTGAAAGAATTTGCGGACGGGAAATCCGTTATAAATACAGAAGTCGCAAGAGAAGGAATAGTATACCGTTCCCTGGACGGAAAGGATTCGTTTAAGAATGTCAGCCGAAAGTATCTGCTGAAAGCAGATAAATCGGGTGCTTAATTTTTACTCGACTATCCATATGTAGATTGGCGTTTTCAGAACATACATAAGCCCAACACAACGCCGCTTCTGCTGTCAGCGGAAGTAACACAAAGGTAGGAAAAATAACGGGTTTATTTTTTTCTGGTATATAAAATAAAAACCCTTTTATTTTATATAGATATGGAGTACGAGTTTAAAGGGGTAATTAAAATATGGTTTATATAACAGGAGATTGTCATGCGGACTGGCACAGGTTTTCTACCGAGAGTTTCCCCGATCAGAAAGAAATGACGAGAGAAGACGTCATAATAGTCTGTGGCGATTTTGGACTCTGGCACGATACGAAAGAGGAGCGATGGTGGCTTGACTGGCTCGCAAACAAATCATTTACACTTGCTTTCGTCGATGGAAACCATGAAAACTTTGATAGACTTTATTCGGATGAATTTTCTGTGGTAGAGTTTCACGGCGGGAAAGCTCATCGGATTAGAGACAATATTTATCATTTGATGCGCGGGTATATTTTTGAATTTTGTGGCAAATCGTTCTTCGCGTTCGGAGGGGCGCGCAGCCACGATATTCAAGACGGCGTTCTTGATAGAAATGATTTTAAAAGTGATGAGGATTTTGTAAATAAAATCCGTGTTTGGTCAAAACAAAAGAAAATGTTTAGAATTAATCATATTTCATGGTGGGAACAGGAACTTCCGTCGCGGGAGGAAATGGATTTTGGCCTTAGCCAACTTGAGAATCGCGGCTTTAAAGTTGATTACATCGTTTCACACTGTTGCCCACAGGATATAGCGGCTTTATGTGGCTTTTACGAGACGGATAGATTAACCGCATATTTTGCTACAATAGCCCAAAATACAAAGTTCCGAAAATGGTTTTTCGGTCACTACCATGACGACAAGGCTGTTTTATTGAACAACTATATTATGCTCTATGAGCAAATCGTCAGAATTGTTTAATTAGTAGGGCGGGAATTCTCGGCTATTTATAGCCGAGATGAAAGCCCGCTATTTTATTGTATTGACTATAAAGTAGGTGAGAGTGACCACGTTCATTGTTTTGTGTCTGCCCCACCTAAGATATCCGTAACGCAGATAGTAAAGTATCTCAAAGGCATTCCAGGCAATACGTTATTCAAAGAGTATCCTGACTTACGTAAATACCTTTGGAAAGGACAGCTTTGGAGCGGTTCATACTTCTGCGAGACGATAGGTTCTACGTCAGAAGAAAACATACTTAAATATATCGAAAGGCAAAAAACTGTCAGTTATGAATAAAGCAATCAAATACAGAGTATATCCTACAACTGAACAATCTGTTATGTTTGCCAAGACCTTTGGCTGTTGCCGTAAGGTCTACAATCTCATGCTTTCAGATAAGATTGAAGGCTACAAGACCACAGGCAAATTCCCTGCTGTTACACCTGCCAAATATAAGAACGATTATCCATATCTCAGGGAGGTGGATAGCCTTGCCCTTGCCAATAAGCAGATGGACTTGCAGGAGGCTTTCCGTAATACCTTTAGCAAATCACGTAAAAAGAATAACGGATTTCCTAAATTCAAATCTGCGAAGCATAGCCGTAAATCATATACTACAAACAATCAGCATGGAACAGTTGCTATCATAGACAACAAATATATCAAGCTTCCCAAAATTGGTAAAGTAAAGGCTGTCATTCACCGTATCCCTGATGATAGTTGGAACATTAAATCAGCTACGGTGTCACAGGAATCGGACGAAAAATATTATATCTCAGTTCTTTTTGAGTTTGAGAATGTCGTAAATCCTTACGTAGCTGATAAAAACAATGCCATCGGTCTGGACTACGCTTCCGACGGTTTATATATAGACAGTAACGGCGACAAAGGAACCAATCACAAATATTACCGCGAGAGCCATGACAAGCTTGCTAAAGCACAGCGTAGGCTATCCCGCATGCAAGGCTCTAAAAAGCACGAGGCAAAGTCCAATAACTATATAAAGCAACTTCGTAAGGTAAATAAGATACATAGACATATCGCTAATCAGCGTTTGGACAACCTGCACAAACTTTCTACCGAGATAGCCAATCGATACGACGTTGTATGTGTAGAATCCTTAAATATGAAGTCTATGGCAAATAAAAGTTTTGGTAATGGCAAAGCTACTCTTGATAACGGATATGGCATGTTCCTGTCTATGCTTGAATACAAGCTATCTGATAGGAATAAGTATCTTGTCAAAGTGGATAAGTGGTTTCCGTCATCACAGATATGTCATTGCTGTGGTACGCTGCATCCTGAAATGAAGAATTTAGCCATCCGTAAAATGACATGCGATTGTGGACTTACCATAAGCCGTGACCAGAACGCCGCTATCAATATTCTGAACGAGGGATTACGACTGTTGACAGAAGTAGCATAAAACAATATTACAGTAGGGATGGAATAGCCCAAACTAAACGCCTGTGGACATTGTGTAAGACATTGGATTACGCAACATCGTAGCCAACGCAGTAGTGGTTGAAGCAGGAAGCTCGGTTACTTGTAGCCGAGTAGTTCACTTGTGAGGTGAGCTGCAATGACGGAAGTGAAATACATACATCGTTCAAATGTGAGGTGAGCTGCAATGACGGAAGAGAAATACATACATCATTCGAAATATTTCTATGGAAATAAAATAAGCGATTATGGGCTTGAACACAAGAGAGTTGATTATAGAACTCTTGCACAGGCGTTCGAGGCTGTACTAAATAATGAGATATACTCGAAAACAGCAGGGTTGATTGGGTGTTGGGAACCATTCAGCGGTGATGACCACTACTACGAAAACGAAAGCGGAGATATTATCTACGAAGAAGAATACTCAAAACTCGAAGCGGAGGAACAGGAAGAGTATCATGATTATTATTATGATATATACCAGTGGTATATAATCACCGAGCGCGGAGCACAGATACTCCAGGAACTTACACATGAAATCGTTTACTACAACGAAGAACTTGATATATATCTATGGGGAGTTACACATTGGGGAACTTCTTGGGACTATGTACTTACAGACATACCCATCTCATTAGAGGAGAATTGAGCGATGAATAACGACCTCGGTGACAGAATGAAAGGCTACGAGAATATCTCTCGTAATTATCTAACACGAAAAATTCCAGTGATTATTCGTGTGGATGGTAAGGCTTTCCACACCTTTACAAAGGGAATGCGTAAGCCGTTTGATAAAATCTTAATGAACACCATGCAGGAGACTATGAAATTGCTATGTGAGGAAATACAAGGATGCGTATTTGGATATACACAGTCAGACGAAATCACATTAGTTTTGACGGATTATGAAACAATTCAGACAGATGCATGGTTCAGCTATAATGTTCAGAAAATGACAAGTATCGCGGCTTCAACCGCAACTATGGCTTTTAACAGAATTTTTCGCACAGAAGTTACTTGCGCTATCAGCGAATATGTAGAAGGAGAGAAGGCTCTGCCCGAAGAATTCGATTATCTTCTTCAACTTACAGATAAATTTGATAAAGCTATGTTTGATGCGCGTTGCTTCTCGATTCCAAAAGAAGAAGTATACAACTGCCTTATATGGCGTCAACAGGATGCGGTGAGAAACAGCATTCAGTCCGTTGGACAGGCACATTTTTCTCAAAAACAGCTTCAGAATAAAACGTGTGATATGATTCAGGACATGCTTTTTAAAGAAAAGGGAATAAACTGGAATAATTTCCCGGATGACTGCAAGCGAGGTTCTGCTTGCTACAAGGTCAAAGAAGAAACTGAAATGCAAGACCCGCTAAATAGCGGAAAAATAATTTCTGTGTGTAGAAGTCGGTGGAAAATAGACAGAAATATTCCGGTATTTACAGCCGACAGGTATTTCGTAGAACGGCTGCTGTAGAAATGCAGGAAGTCCAATAGCAAGGAGGATGCATATAAGTGATTATTACTTTGTTGGTTGTAATTGCGTTGATAATATTTGCAATTAAGTTTTTTATTGAAAAAGGGCGGCACGTACCAATATTGGCGTTTCTGGTGATATGGGTTTTTGTGATATTAGGCGTAGGCTTTCTCGGCATTGTGATTTTTAGTGGTAAGACCGTAACGATTCCTGCCGATGAAAAGGATCTTAAATGCGTAGAAACAATAAGTGTTTTAAAATGTGAAGTCTCTGATGCCAACTTTTTAAGCTGCTACTATATAGATGGACAGGAGTTAAAGATTGCAAATATCAGTCAAAGAAACTCCAAAATGCTCTACGATCCAAGCCTGTCTTCCACACACCTCGAGATATACGAAATAACAGGGTTTAAGCATTGGTGGACTTACATATATGCTTTTCCATGTGGAGATTATTGTGTTATTCGCTTACCGCATTTGGACACCGATTGTTCAGAGGCGTTGGATGATAAAGATTATACAGGGCGATGTCTTACTATTTAAAGAGGATACTATTTGTCATATCTTCAGGATGTTAAGGTAATGATATATTATAAAGATTTGCTGTAAAATTATAGGAGAATTTTATGATAAGAGAATTAAGACAGAGACAGGCTGCATTGCGGCTTGTCTTTATTTTTATAGTTATACTTATTTTTTTCTATTCTTGCATGACGATTATCAAGTCAGCGTCATCAGACGCCTCAGCCGCAAGGCATATCGGCGTTATACATAATACTCAAATCGAGTCGGGCATAAGTCCCGCGGTAGATACCGAGGTCACTAAAAAGGCTGCTGCATTTGAAGAAGCAGTTTCCGATATGCTCGAAGTAGCTCGGCAATATGAGTCCCCGGACTCTTTTGAACAGGAGACAGAGGCATATACCGAAGCGTTTGATGCTTATGATAATCATCAGCCTGTGGATAGCGAGCCTGAATTATATTCTGAAACCGATTATAGTGTAATTCGCATAGAGCCGAAAACTGATATCGAAGACTACTATGCTTGCCGCGATGAGCTTATCCGCCGTGGCGTGTCAGAGTGTGGCGGAGAACCATACTTAGGCATGATTGCCGTGTTCCAGGTTATGTATGACCGTATGTATAACATGAACGCGGGGTATGAAAGTCTGCACGATATGCTAAGTGTGCGAAACGCATTTGCAGCTCCTTATGAAGGGGACATATCGCCGTGGGAATCGGAAATTTCTAAGGCTTGTGAAGCGGTGTTCTTAAACGGAGAAAGAGCCTTCGACGTACCGACAAAGTATTTTTATAATCCTAAATATTCGAGCGAAGCGGGTATAGCATTTATGGAGGCTCAAGCTTATGTTGGCACAATAGGCAATCATGTCTTTCGTACAGAGTGGAAATATTTGGGGTGATAGAGATGGAACTACTCGAAGCGCTCGGAATATTTTTGCTGTGTGCGGGTGGGTTGTTCGCCATGCTTATGTTGGGGTTAATGATTTTTGCCGCCTGTTTTGCAGTCCACAATAAAGAACAAAATACAACAGACTGGCATCGTGTTTTTCTTACTCGCGCAGCTTTTGACGAATGGATTGAGGAAGTAAACGAAGCTGACGGAGAAAAGAGGGAGGAAAGATAGTATGGCTGAGTATATCGAACGCTATGCGGCAATAACCGCCTTGCTTGCAAAACTTGATGAATGTAAACACGCTGAGTTTTTGTATGGCGATGAAATCGACACCATTTTAGGTAAAGATATTTATTACCATCAGTATGATGAACTTAACGCAAGGTTGGGAATAGTCATTTACGAACCTAAACTCCCCGAAGAAGATGACGAAGGGTATACATCTTTTCAACTTTGGAATTTCATGGAGATTTATAGTAAGTATATAGGGCTTTCAAAACCAAATATAATTAAACCATTGGAAATAATATATGAGTTGCCGAGGGAAGAAGAATGAGTGCAGTGACAAAAGATATGGAGAAGTCCGAACCTTGTGAATATTGTGATTTTATTGAGGGGGCGTACTATTTTGACGATGTTGAGGGTAAAAAATTCAGAGGATATTGCCACCTATCATGTTCAGAAATTCCATGTGAATGTCCTCTTCCGCATGGAGAAAAAACATTAACGCAAAATGTGTTAATTGTAATTTTAAAGAAACCTCAGTTTTATAAATTTGTAGGGAGGCATCATTGTGGGAAGAAAACGTTTGGATTTAACTGGTAAAAAAATCGGAAGTGTTAAAGTGGAAAAATCCTTGGACAGTCGCAAAGATGATAAAGGC
>JAEEGK010008950.1_pt1 | contig 23515 bp, 19 predicted proteins | sample 8958771 | NCBI WGS metagenome assembly JAEEGK01 (sample SAMN16246547, study PRJNA631951) | gut metagenome | biome: gut microbiome; feature: rumen; material: SC-attached | host: Bos | place: Iran: Karaj | collected 2018-10
CCGGCATCATAATGTCCATAAGGATCAGATCGTAGGTAAAGGGAGCTGACTTTTCAAACATCTGCACCGCTTCCAGACCGTTCATCGCTGTGTCGACCGATACATCCCTGTCCTCAAGCATAAATTTGGCTATCTCAAGATTCAATTCGTTATCTTCAACCAGCAGCATGCGGGAACCGGATATTCCTTTTCCTATGTTCGCCGCCCTTTCTTCTTCGGTCTCACTGGTCTTACTGTCAATGGTGAAAGGAAGTGTAAATGTGAATCTGGAGCCTTCACCGATCTCACTCTTCAATTCGATCTTTCCGCCCATGGCTTCCACAAGTTTTTTAACGATGGCAAGCCCGAGACCCGTTCCCGTGTAATCGGACCCCTTGTCGGTTTTTTCCTGGGCAAAAGGTTCAAAAGCGCTGTTTATGAATTCCCTGCTCATTCCGATACCGGAATCCTCGATGCTGAAGGTGAAAACGACTCTTCTTCTGTCGATCACTTCTTCGCTCACTTCTATTGTAACATTTCCGTTGTCTTTATTGAATTTAACGGCGTTGCTCAACAGGTTGGTGAAGATCCTTCTGGTGTAAAGCTCGCATCCCACCACCTTTGTCACAGTGAGTTCAGAGCTGTCCATGTAGACACAGATGTCTCTTTCTTCGGCCTGTCCCACCGCAAATTCCAGACTTTGTCTCAGAACTTCTCCGATATCAAAGCTCTCGCTGGTGATCTCAATGTCTCCGTTGTCAAGCTTTGACATGTCCAGGATCTCATCTATAAGTACAAGAAGGTGACTGGAACTGATATCGATCTTTCTGATGCAATCCCTGACACGTCTGTTGTCTTCGGGATTCTTTTTGATGATCTCCACCATTCCGTGAATAGCATTCATGGGTGTCCTTATGTCATGAGACATCCTTGCCAGAAAATCCGTCTTGGTGGAATCAGCTGCCCTGGCTGCCGCTGCTTTTTCTTTAAGGTTGTCAGCCATAACGCTTATGCTGTTGGTCACAACACCGATCTCGTCGCTGGCATCGGTCTTTGGTATGGAATCAAGATCTCCGGTCGCCACACCGTCCGCCTGTCTGGTAAGCCTTTTAAGTCTTTTAATGACCACGCTGGTCAGCAGATCCGAGATGGTGACGGAGATCATGAGCATGACAATGGCAACAACGATGTATGACACCCTTGTCGGCTTGAATTCATTTAAATATCTTGTCATCTCCTCGGGGGAATCGGACATTTTTTTGATAAGAATGCCCTGGGCACTGAAAACAAAAAACCCGAAAAACGTCAAAACAACGCCCTGGATAACCGTGATCGAAAGCAGGATCTTTGCTCTCAAAGATGCCTTGTAATTGAACCATGCTACGATTTTCTTCATGCTGACACTCCCTGTAAGTATAAAAGATTATTGTTGCACGTAAATTTGATTATATAACGGGAACTACATCAAAAGTTTATTTTTGAGACATGGCTTCCGCGTAGCCCAAAACACGGTTTCTGGAGGAGATGTCCATTTCCCTCATGGCCTTCACCACAGTGTACTCATCCGTTCCGTTTTCAACCACGATCCTGTCGTCCTGACCGTACTTTGAATTCTCCGTCACCGTCAGAAGTTCATAGGGGCTCACTTCCAGAACCTCACAGATCTTCATTATCTTATCCGATGCGGGATTGGTCTGTTTTCTCTTCCAGTCGCTGACAGTGCTTTCCGAAATCCCTGTTCTTAATGAAAAGTCCTTTTGTTTGATGTTCTTTTCCTTCAGAATTTTGAAGATTCTTTCACCGATCGTCATGTTTCCTCCGAAAAACTTGCAAAAATCCGTTTTTTCGAATATAACAATCTTTAAGATGGCTGTCAAGAACTATCAGTATAAAAAAGGATAAATTTGAGTGGATTTTTTTCGTTTTAAGACTATAATGTAAAAAGACACGGCCTTTAGGGCTTAAACAAAACTGGAGGAATTCATATGAAAGTAACAAGATCCGCATTCGGAAAAACCGGTGACGGCAAGGAGGCTACGCTGTTCACTCTTGAAAACTCCCACGGGATGAAAGTAACGCTCTGCGACTACGGTGCTACCGTTGTCAGCATTTTTACACCCGATAAGAACGGAAAAGCAGAAGACATCACCCTCGGCTACGATGATGTTAAGGGCTACGACGAGAACGGCACCTACTACGGAGCATTCATCGGACGTAACGGAAACCGTATTGCCAACGCTTCTTTCACCATTAACGGAACAAAGTACGAGCTTGACAAGAATGACGGTCCCAACAACCTGCACGGCGGCTTCAAGGGATACAACAATTTCATGTATGAATCCGAGGTCTTCGAAGATCAGGATGAAGTTACCGTTGAGTTCTCCCGTCTCAGCCCCGATATGGAACAGGGTTTCCCCGGAAACCTTGATGTCAGTGTTTCCTACTCTCTTACCGAAGAGAATGAACTCGTGATCGAGTATCATGCCGTTTCCGACAAGGACACCGTTGTTAACCTCACAAACCACACCTTCTTCAACCTTGACGGTCAGTCATCCGGTTCTATCCTCGACACCTTTATGAGGATCGATGCGGATCATTTTACTCCTACCGATGACCTTCTCATCCCCACCGGAGAACTCCGTGAAGTTGAAGGCACTCCCATGGATTTCAGAAAATCCACCAGGATCGGTGACAGGATAGAAGCCGATTACCTTCCTTTAAAGCAGGCAGGCGGCTACGACCACAACTACTGCCTCAACAATTCCGGTACCGATTGCGAACTTGTCTGTGAAGCTGTCAGCAAAAAATCCGGCAGAAAGCTCGAAGTTTTCACAGATCTTCCCGGAATGCAGCTCTATGTCGGCAACTTTATCGACGGCAAGGTAGCAGGTAAAGGCGGTTATGTTTACAAAAAACGTGAAGGTTTCTGCCTTGAGACCCAGCTCTTCCCCGATGCCTGCAACGAAAAGCCTTATTTCAAGTCTTCCGTTCTGAAGGCAGGTCAGGAATACGAAACAGCTACCATCTACAAATTCTCTGTTGAAAAATAAATTTAGTTGCCAATCCCTTTTTGCGGTGTTACAATATCGTGGGCTCGTTGGAGCATCAACCGTTAAATACAAGCGAATTGAATAAAAGCTCAGGAGGCAAAAACATGTCAACAACTTACATTATGGATCATCCGCTCATCCAACACAAGATCGGTATCATGAGAGATATGAACACCTCAACAAAGGAATTCCGTGCTCTCGTAACGGAAGTGGCAATGCTCATCTACTATGAAGCAAGCCGCAATCTCCCTCTCGCAGACAAAGAGATTGAGACTCCCATCACCAAGACCACGGTCAAGGAGATCGCAGGAAAGAAATTGTGCGTGGTTCCCATTCTTCGTGCCGGAATGCAGATGGCTGAGGGCGTGCTTCAGCTCACCCCCAACGCAAAGGTTGGACACATCGGTCTTTACAGAGACGAAGAGACTCTTGAGCCTCATGAATACTTCTGCAAGCTTCCTCAGGACATTACGGAGCGTGACGTTTTCGTAGTCGACCCCATGCTTGCAACAGGCGGTTCCGCTGATGCTGCCATCACTCTTTTAAAGAAGCGCGGTATCAAGAAGATCCGTTTCCTCTGCCTGATCGCAGCTCCCGAAGGAGTTGAAAGACTCCAGGCTGCTCACCCGGACGTTAACATCTACATCGGTGCTCTCGACAAGTGTCTGAACGAGAACGGTTACATCGTTCCCGGTCTCGGAGACGCCGGCGACAGGATCTACGGAACAAAATAGATAAACTCAAGAACGCGGCAGTCACCTGCCGCGTTCTTTTTAACCAACATCTATTTTTTAGGAACTTATAATCTTATTTAAGGACGGAAACAGCATCGGTGATCGTCTTTTCCAATGCTTCACTGCCGTATTTGTCCACCTCGGCTTTATTCTTTTCGCCGTGAGTGAGGCAGCCTGCGCCTCCGATACATCCGCCCACGCATGCCATGCCTTCTATGAAATTGGCCTGCAGTCGTCCGGCTTTCTTTTGAAGCAGCGCCACCTTACACTGTTCTATTCCGTCACAGGAACAAGGCTGAAGAATAAACTCAAGTCCCTGCTCCTTCACGGCTTCCGCCACCGCATCAGCCAGTCCTCCGCTTCTCGCAAAGATCCTTCCGAAGTAGGAAGCATTGTCGAGCACGCCTTCTTCAAGTGTTGTAATGTCTATCTCCCTGCTGTCAAAAAGAGCCTGAAGCTCTTCGAATGTCATAACGGCATCCACGTAAGGCTTCACTTCTTCCCTTTGCACTTCAGCCTTTTTGGCCGTGCAGGGTCCTATGAAAACGATCTTGCAGTTTTTCTCATGATCCTTTATGTACCTGGCAATAGCCGCCATGGGTGAAAGATTGTGTGAAATGAACTGTGTAAGATCCGGGAAATTCTTTTCTATATAGCTCACAAATGCCGGGCAGCAAGAACTTGTCAGAAAGCCTTTTTCCGCCAGTTCCCTTGCTTCCGAAAGAGCTACCATATCAGCTCCGAGGGCCGCTTCGATCACTGTGTGGAACCCCAGGGAATGTATGCCTGTGATCACCTGTCCCAGCTTTGCGTACTTGAACTGACTGGAAACCGAAGGCGCAACAATGGCATAGATCTTGTAATCCTGATTTCCGTGGCTGCCCTTTAACATGTCGATCACGTTCAGAATGTAGGACTTGTCCGTAATGGCACCGAAGGGGCAGGCATAGACACAGGCCCCGCAGGAGATGCATTTGTTGTTGTCAATGCATGCCTGCTTTTCATCCCCCATGGAAATGGCCTTCACCTTGCAGGCTGTTTCGCAGGGACGTTTGTAATTGTGGATCGCGCTGTAGGGGCAGACCTTGGAACACTGTCCGCATTCACGGCACTTGGTCTTATCGATGTGGGCAACATGGTTCTCATCAAAAGTGATGGCCCCGAACTTGCACACGTCTTCACATCTGTGAGCAAGACAGCCTCTGCAGGCATTTGTTACTTCATAACCGCCCATGGGGCATTCATCACATGCAATGTCAATGACTTCGATCACGTTGGGATTCTGTCTGTTCCCGCCCATGGCAAGCTTTACGCGCTCTGCCAGGATGGCACGCTCTTTATAGACACAGCAGCGCATGGTGGGCACTTTACCCGGTACGATGATCTTTGGTATATCAAGGAGATTTTCCTGCAAAGTATCGGCCCATGCCTGTTTTGCAACTTCACGCAAAACCTTGTATTTCAGGTGCTGTACTTTGGTATCGAACTTTCTCATAGTTTTTCCTTTTTTATCTGTATTGATGGAGCTGTTTCCGGCTGTTCGTATCAGAAATAGCTCACCTTGATGCGTTTGCCCATCTTCTTTAAACAGGAGGACAGGTCTTCCACCAGGTTCATTTTAATATTGAAATTTATGGGCAGTTCCGGATTCTGATGAGCCGGATTCACCGCTCTTCCGACGTAGAAGTTGATGTCCGTCGCCTCTTCGAAAAGCATACGGCTGATCATGGAAGCTCCGTCATGTCCGAAGCCCCACTTTTCATACTGCTTGTTTTCTCCGATGGCGTCATGGGCGTATTCCACGACCCTGTTGACGGTGATGACTCCTTCCGTGACCAGATCCACTCCCTCTATCCTTGCGATGGGCGGAAGATCGGTGCTTCTGAAATTCAGATCCGCCTCCACCTTTTTCCCGAGGTATTTGGCAGCAATGGAGGAAGTGGTCCCACCGCAGATTATATGCTTGCCTTCCTTTGCAAAGAAAAGAGCCATCATGCGGTTTCCGTCGTCATGATCCCGGGGCGGTCCGAAAAGGATGTTCATGGGAACACGCTTGCGGATCTTTATGACACATGCCGTGGCATCGTCTCCGGGACGATTTCCGTAAAGCCTGTTCACCTCATCCAGAAGGATGGTGGAAAGAGTTTTGGCAGTATAGCCTCCTGCTGCGTTTGCTTCCATGAAGCCCACAATGTCTTCTCTCTTCCAGCCGAAATTGTAGGCCATTCCTATGCCTGCATGAGGACATCCGTCGCTCATTGCAATAAAGGTGTCGTCCTCTTTTAATTTGATGATGGAATGGTAGATCTTCTTTCCTCCGATGTTCATCTCGGTCATGGGATAATCGTAATTCTTTCCGTCCCGGAGCAGGAGCGTCAGAGGATTGTCGTATTGTATCAGTTCCATTTCACGGTTTTCAACGATGTGAAGGATCGTGAAAGTCGAATAGGCCACGCCCCTCACCGAGCATATGGGGAGTGTCTGGGCTATGGTTTCCACGCAATCGGACAGGGACAGCCCCTCAGCCATCATGGTGGAGATTATCTTACTTGTAAGTGTGGACAATATGCTGGCCTTAACCCCGCTGCCGAGGCCGTCTGCCAGTACAACAACGGTGGAATTCTCGCCGCTTTCCACCACATCCACATGGTCACCGCAGAGCTGCTCCCCCACATGCTTTATGCTCCGGTAACCGATGTCTGCGCATAGATCATTCATCGGAAACACTCTCCTTCAGCTTGGTCAGGGCGATCTTGGTCTCTGCTGCCGTTTCCCCGAGGAGGGAAGCGATCTCCTGCACGATGCGCATCTGCTTGTCCACGACCCTGTCCGCCGTTTCAACGGTCTGATTCCTCTGGGTTTCTCTCTTCTGTCTCTGCCGTTCTTCCTCCGTCACATCTCTCATGATGCAGAGAAGCATATGGTAAGTGGCGTCATAGATTATGGACTGTTCCACGTAGCGATTGTATTCCGCAAGGAAAGTCCTGCAGTTTTTAAGGCTCTTCCTGCTTTCCAGCACCTTTATGAAGGGCTTGGGATCCAGGATCCGGACAAGCTGATCCCCCAGGATGTCGGATGCGTATCTGATGTTCAGGATCTTCCTTGCGGAAGGATTTACAAGCTGCACCTCCAGGGTCTCATTCACAACGATAAGAGCATTGGGAGTGTTGCTCACGATGGCATCCGAGAAGCTTTCCGCCTTTTCCTTGAGATAGGGCAGACACATGGAGATGTCGGCCTTTCCGTGATAGATGGCTATGGCCTTTTCCCTGCAGGTGTTGTAACCGCAGGAGCCGCAGTTCAGCTCATCCTCTTTACGGTTCTTCCCCATTTTCTTGAGGATCTCATCTATTTCACTTTCGGAAGGCGTTCCGTTTCTTAATTCGATCGCTTCAAAATTCTTTCTGAGTTTGTCCGCTTCAGGCTGAGGGACATCAAAATCCAGATGTCCGGCGTATTTTGAAACAGCTTTGTAATCAGCCACCGGAGATCTGTTGTATTTCTCCATTACAGGACCTCCGACGCAGCTTCCCACGCATGCGGACATTTCAATAAAACAGTTATGGATGTTGCCCTGCTGCAATTCCTTAAGGGCAGCGATACAGTTTTCGGTCCCGTCTATGGCAAGGTAGGTGTATCCCGGAATCTCTTCTGCCATGGTCTTAAGGATCCCTCCGGTAGTAGGAAAGAAGCGGGCACGGCTTTTTTCACACTCATCCATGTCCTGATCGAGAGTGATGTTCTGCTCATTGAGCCATTCCGTCAGTTCCTCGAAGGTGAGGACCGCATCCACCGGGCCCTCGTAATGCTCGGCTTCATCTTTTTTGGAAACGCAGGGTCCGATGAAAACAGTCTTTGCATCGGGATGAGCCTGCTTTATAAGAGAACAATGTGCCTGCATGGGAGACATGACATCCGCAAGAAAAGGAAGCATTGATGGAAAATACTTCTGGATAAGAAGATTCACCGAATGACAGCAGGATGAGATCAGAACATCTCTCTTCTCATCACGCAGCATTCTTTCGTATTCGTTCTTTACAATGGACGCACCGATGGCAGTCTCTTCCGCTCCCGCAAATCCCAGACGTTTTAAGGCTTTTTCCAGAGAGGAAAGGCCCGTGCCCGGGTAATTGGCAATGAAAGAAGGTGCAACACTTGCATAAACAGGTGCACCTGACTGTATCATTACTTTAACTTTTTCTGTCTCATCAACGATCTGTTTTGCATTCTGGGGACATACAACAAAGCACTGACCGCAGAGAATGCATTCGTTTCCGATGATATGCGCCTGGTTGCCCGAAAAGCGGATGGCCTTTACAGGACAATGACGGATACATTTGTAACAATTTTTGCAATTGGATTTTTTAAGCGTCAAACACTCTGACACGCCTATACCTCCCTTGCTTTAAGAACCGCGGGATAAACGGTTTTTTCCCAGAATTCACCGAGGCTTTCCGGAGTGATACCTGTGTAAACTTCATCTCCCACGGAAATGGTGACTCCTATACGATTACACCTGCCGGAGCAAAAAGCTCCGGTCAGGATGATCTCGTCTTCCAATCTGTTCTTTTCGATTTTTTCCTGCAGCATTTCCACTATGCGGGGTGCGCCCTTCAAATGACAGGAACTGCCGACACAGATCTCAACAAACAACATTACTGCACCTTTGCCTTAATTTCCTTCTCAAAGAAATCCTTTACAGTTTCGGGAGTGACAGAGTAGAACTCATCGTCAACCGTTACGCAGACGCCCATCTGGCATTTGCCCATGCAGAAGGTTCCTCCCAGTTCAACTTTATCTCCGAGCTTAGCTTCATTAATGTAATACTGAAGGCTTTCTACTACCTGACGCGATCCTTTGATGTGGCAGGAAGAGCCGATACAAACCGTTACTTTCATGATCATTCCCTTTCTTTTGCTTTATTCGTAATCCACTACGTTTACCCAGCTGTGAAGGAATTCCCGCTCCTTCTCGTTACCCTTTACGGACTGGGAAGCCGCTACGATGGGCATCCATTTCTGGATGTACTGCTTGTCGGTCTTACTCTTTAGGCAGAAAAGATCCAGATACTTCTCAGCACCCTCTATGTCTCCGTTCAGCCAGAAAAGCAGATAGGTTCTTGCCACATCTGCAGACGCATTACCCTGAGTGGCATGAGCCCAGTCAAGGATGTAAGGTGTTCCGTCAGAAGTAATGATGATGTTTGAAGGGTTGAAATCTCCGTGGCAGAGCTTGTTGTGCTTCGGCATTCCGTCAAGCCTTGTAAGAAGCTCATATCTTGTGGTGGCATCGAAATCCGTCATGGAGATCTTACGGTTCATCTTGTCTTTGAGTTTGGTGAGCAGAGGGCAGCTCTTGGACTGTACTTCTGTCTGAAGGTTTACAAACATTTCAAGGTACTCGTCCTTCTTCTCGGGTTTTTCCTGCATGAGCTGGGCAAGTGTCTTTCCCTCCACGTACTGTGTAATGATGGTCCACTTTCCGTCAAGGACAGTAACTTCATGGATCTTGGGAATGTTCAGTCCCGTCTCTTCTACCCGCGCCTGGTTTAAAGCTTCGTTCAGAACGTCTGCCTTGGAATAGGTCGCATCAAAGACCTTCATGCAGAGGTCTCCGTCACGGTAGACCGTCTTGTTGTTTCTGACTGCTATGATTCTGTCAAGTTTCATGATCTTTCCCTCCTTATGCCTTCTTCAGACCGCTCTTAGCACGGCGATAGGGCTGCTTAAAATTGTGAACGTCGTCTTCCGTTGTAAAATCAGATGCCTTGGGCATTGCGGGCTCTTCAAACTGTGCCTCGCCATAGTATGCATTCAGATACATCTGCTTTATCTCGCTCATGAGAGGATATCTGGGGTTAGCGCCTGTGCACTGGTCGTCGAATGCCTGCTCTACCATTGCGTCAAGTCTGTCAAGGAAGTCCTTCTCATCGGGAACATAGTCTCTGATGGTGGGCTTGATGCCAACTCTTGCCTTAAGATCGTTAACAGCCTTTATAAGGTTTTCAAGCTTCTCTGAATCCGTGTTTCCACCGAGTCCGAGTGCATCGGCAACTTCTGCATATCTTGCAAGTGTGTGGGGATGATCGTACTGTGAGAAAGTTCCCATCTTAACGGGAGCTTCCGCTGCATTGAAACGGAGCACCTGCTCAAGCATCAATGCATTTGCGACACCGTGAGCGATGTGATGGAATGCGCCCAGCTTGTGAGCCATGGAGTGGCAGACACCCAGGAATGCGTTTGCGAAAGCCATACCTGCCATTGTTGCGGCGTTTGCCATCTTTTCACGTGCCTCAACATCTGTCTGTCCGTTATCGTACGCTCTGGGGAGGTACTTGAAGATGTCGATCAATGCCTGCTTTGCAAGGCCGTCGGTGTAAGCTGTTGCCATCACGGAAGCATATGCTTCAAGTGCGTGTGATACCGCGTCGATACCGGATGCTGCTGTAAGTCCCTTAGGTGCGCTCATATGGAAATCAGTGTCGATGACTGCCATGTTGGGAAGGAGCTGATAGTCCGCAAGCGGATATTTGATGCCGCTTTCCTGATCTGTGATTACAGCGAAGGGAGTTACCTCGGAGCCTGTACCCGCAGATGTGGGGATTGCTACAAAGTATGCCTTTTCGCCCATCTTGGGGAAAGTGTAGACTCTCTTTCTGATGTCGATAAAGCGCATTGCCATATCCATGAAATCTGCTTCGGGATGCTCGTAAAGAACCCACATGATCTTTCCTGCGTCCATTGCGGAGCCTCCGCCCAGTGCGATGATGGTGTCCGGCTTAAAGGAACGCATGAGTTCCGCACCTGCCTGTGCACATGCAAGTGTGGGATCGGGAGCAACGTCAAAAAATGTCTCGTGAACTATGCCCATCTCATCCAGCTTGTCCTCGATGGGTTTTGTGTATCCATTATTGTAAAGGAAGGAGTCTGTTACAATGAAGGCTCTCTTCTTGTTCATAACTGTTTTTAATTCGTCAAGAGCTACGGGAAGACATCCCTTCTTTAAGTAAACTTTTTCCGGTGCACGGAACCAAAGCATATTCTCTCTCCTTTCGGCAACTGTCTTAATGTTGATGAGGTGCTTGACACCTACGTTCTCGGAAACGCTGTTGCCGCCCCATGAACCGCAGCCGAGGGTAAGGGAAGGAGCAAGCCTGAAGTTGTAAAGATCTCCGATTCCGCCCTGGGAAGAAGGTGTGTTTACAAGGATACGGCAGGTCTTCATTCTGCTCTGGAACTCGGCCAGTTTCTCCTGTTCGGTCTGAACATTTAAGTATATGGAAGATGTGTGTCCGAAACCGCCGTCTGCAATGAGCTGTTCAGCTTTCGCAAATGCATCCCTGATATCCTCAGCCTTGTACATCGCAAGAACAGGTGACAGCTTTTCATGTGCGAACTCTTCGCTGATGTCAACGCTTTCAACTTCACCTATGAGCACCTTTGTTCCTGCTGGAACCGTAACTCCTGCGAGTTCAGCGATCTTAGCAGCCTTCTGTCCAACTATCTTTGCATTCAGTGCTCCGTTAATCAGGATCGTCTTACGGACCTTTTCTGTCTCTTCGGAATTCAGGAAGTAGCAGCCTCTGTCCGCGAACTCATTCTTAACAGCGTTATAAACATTCTTGTGAACAATGACGGACTGCTCGGATGCACAGATCATTCCGTTATCGAAGGTCTTGGAATGAATGATGGAGTTTACGGCAAGGACGATGTCTGCGCTGTCATCGATGATGGCAGGTGTGTTACCTGCACCTACTCCAAGTGCGGGCTTTCCCGAAGAGTAGGCTGCCTTTACCATTCCCGGTCCGCCTGTTGCAAGGATGATGTCAGCTTCCTTCATAAGGAGATTTGTCATATCAAGGGAAGGAACATCGATCCACTCGATGATGCCCTCGGGAGCTCCGGCCTTTACGGCTGCATCCAGAACGATCTTTGCCGCCGCGATGGTGGAAGCCTTAGCTCTGGGATGGGGGCTTATGATGATGGCATTTCTGGTCTTTAAAGCGATGAGTGTCTTAAAGATCGCCGTTGATGTGGGGTTTGTCGTAGGGATCACGGCTGCGATGACACCGATGGGCTCAGCGATCTTCTTGATCCCATATGCCTTGTCCTCTTCGATCACGCCGCAGGTCTTTGTGTTCTTGTAGGCATTGTAGATATACTCTGCTGCATAGTTGTTCTTGATGACCTTGTCTTCAACGATTCCCATTCCTGTTTCTTCCACTGCCATTTTGGCAAGGGGAAGACGGGCCTGATTTGCTGCGATGGCGGCAGCTTTAAAGATCTCGTCCACCTGCTCCTGAGTGTAGGTTGCAAAGACCTTCTGGGCAGCTTTGACACGTGCAAGTGTCGCTTCAAGCGCCTCTACGTTATCGATGATCTGTCTTTCTTTGATTTCCATAAGGACCTCCTGTATATAAAAAGAATCGGGGTTTCTTTTTTAGTTCGCCCATACTATACTCCGAAAAAGATTGTTAAAGAATTGTCAATTTAACATATCAGATATATATTTTTTGATATAACATTGAAATTCACTATTCACAAGCATTCCAAACAAAAAAAGGTGAAAACTCGTCGTTTTCACCTTTAGCTATGTATCATAAACCATAACATCAATCTGCTTTTCATTCAGATTCAAAAGTCTCTCTTTTTACCCTGCAAAGCTCCGTAATGAAAGCCTTGTCCATTTCCGAAAGAGTGTAATCCTTCTTGTAAATGATAACATCCTTGTAGATCTTGTTATTTTCCGCACATACCCTCTGTACCAGACCATAGCGTTTCAGAAGCTTCCCGGGGATCGTGGAGACCCACATGAAGGTGTCCAGGTTTTCCGCCAGTAATTCAAACTGGCTTGCCCTTTCAAACACAAGGATACGTTTGTCCATGTCCGGGAGCTCCTCTTTTCTTACCTCGGATAATGCAAGAGAAGGTACATAAGGATCTCCGTGTGCTATCTCGATGTGGTTCCTGAGATCCGAATAACTGATATCCGGGATCTTTGCCAGAGGAGAATTCTCACTCATGATGATGCTGTAGCGGAACTTTGTGATGATCTCATAAGTAAGCCCTTTGCTTTCCAGCATTTCCTTATAGTATTTGTCAAAATGCTCCGAGTACCGGATGATCCCCAGCCGGTAATTCTGCTCCAGCACGTTTTTTATGGCCCGGGATGCATTTGTTTCCTTATAGAAGATCTCGAATTCATTTTCATCGGACAAAGTACGGGAGAAATTGGCAAAGGCCTCACAGATGTAGCTTGCCCTGGGAACGGACACTGAGAATTTCTTTTTGTCCGTATAGCCTTTTTTAAACATATTCTCGACAGTATCCACCTGCTTAAGGATGCTGCCCGCATACTTCAGGAACTCCTCTCCTTCGAGAGTTACCTTCATTCCCTTGGGAGAACGCTCAAAAATGGTGACGCCCAGAGAGTTTTCCAACTCCTTGATACACCGGCTCAGATTCGGCTGATCCATATAAAGTTTTTCCGCCGCTTTATTGATGGAGCCCGAGGACGCTACTTCAACAGCGTATTTTAAATACATTAAGTTCATTGAACTACCTCCGGAACCATAATATCACATAAGGCAGGAATCAAAAAGGGTGATCTTTTAAGAATGATACCTAAGAAATCTGTCGTTATCGTTCAAACAATTTACCCCAAAAAAGAGGAGAAGCCCATCAGAATGGGGAGGGAATAACTGATGGGCTTGATTTATGAAAAAAATCTTGTAAGCTATTTAATTGGGATGACCTTGTCATCGTCTGTATTATATACAGAACTTAAAAAAATGCAAGAGCAAAAAAGTGAACAATCTGTTAACAAATTAACAGATTGTTCGCGTTATAAGATAGAAGCGAGGTTGAAAGCATTTTTAAAAGTCTACTTGAAGATCCTCTTGTTTGTGAGCAATATCATAGCCCCCAGGGGAATCGTAAACAACGCAACAGCGAAGTCACCTTCCGTGGCAACAAGACCTGCAACGGATGAAGCCATGAGAACAACTCCTGCAAATTTCTGCATGAGCAAAGATCTGATCCTCTCATTCTTTGCCTGCCTGCCTTCTTCAGGTCTGTATTCTTTAATATGAGAAGCGGAACGCTTTGCTCTTCCGAGTTCTCTGAGAGCTGCATTGTATCCTTCGGTATAAGCTGCATCGTATAAGCTGACTGTCTGTGTCATGATCGTCTCCTTTTCTTTCTTGGGGCTACCGGTGTTTAAAGCACCGTAGCAGGCTTTGTTCTTTTTACATCTCTATCTTACATCATACAGTGCGGAATTTTCTCCACACGTCCTATTTTCAGTTCAAAACTTTTCCAAAAACCGAGATCTCGTCATTTTCCGATACTCTGATGGGTTTGTAATCGGGATTCAGTGAGATAAGGCTGAGGCAGTCATCACTCTTTTGAAGCTTTTTGCAGTAGGCGTTTCCGTTAAGGAAGAAAATGCCGATCTCACCGTTCTGCAGATCATCACATCGTTTAATCCAAACAGTCTGCCCATCGGTGTAGCGGGGCTCCATACTGTTACCCTTTATCCTGATGCCGAAATCTGCCGCCACGGAAACCTCGGGTCCCACCTCGACCTCGGTGTAATCCTCTCCGTCCAGAAATTCACCTGTTCCTGCGGAAGCCGGAAGATTGTAAAGTTTAAGGATCCTGATGCTGTTTTTGGAAGTCTGTGATTCTTTCCGTGACTTCTCTTTTTCGCCGATCCTGTGAGGCGGCGAAACGATTCCTTTCGGAGTGTCTGTTACATCAGCTTTTACTTCTGTGAACTCTTTTGAAAGTAGCAGGAGAGAAATGTACTCCTTCGCTCTCTTTCTTCCTTCGTCGTTAAGTCCGTAGAAAACATCGTTTACAGCATTGGGGGCATCATCGAATTCCCCGAGGATGTTGTCGATCTTAAGCACTTTGCAGACAGCCATGAACTGCAAAGCATTGGGAACGCTCACATCCTTTTCCCAGGAGCTGATGGATGCAGCCGAGGGCGCAAATCCAAATGCTTTGAGTTCTTCGGCCAGTTCGCTCTGGGAGAGCTTTGCTTCTTTTCTTTTTTTTGCTATCGTCGATCCGATCTTTTCCATATGACTCCGTAAAAATCAATTTTAATTTGACTTTAATGTAATTATATCAATTATAATTTGATTGTCAAGACATTTTTTCAATTCTGAATTGATTTGTAATTCTTTTTACTGTTCACAGATATACAAGGTGCTAAAGCTCTGAAAGTTCACTTTCAAAGAGTTTCAGCACCTTGTATATTCTGCGTAGCAGTAACGCCACCCCCAACATGAGCAAGTAGCGAAGCGGATTGCGAATGCTTGGTCGTGGCGTGTGAACAGTAAAATTTTTTCACTATCGGTTACGGTCTACATGATACTGTATTTGTCCGGAGCTGCAATGATTGATGCTTGCAGATGTGCCGTTTCTAAGTCATTTTTGAAAAATAGTTTTTTCAAAAACGACTTAATAACGGCATATTCTGCTTTGCAGAATACCGCGGGATCCCCGCGGCGCAAGCATCAATCAACCGCCACACAAATGAGCACTGACTATTTCAGATCAAGTAGTGAAGCACATTGCTAACATTGTCATCCCATCAACCTTTATACGTTTAACCGAAAGATTTGTTTGACATTTTCGCCCTTAGATGCTATTATTACTGACTGTAGGGCAATTGTGTCCTTACAGATTTATTTATTTTTTGGAGGATTTCAGAAATGCATAAGGGTACTGTTAAGTGGTTTAACAACCAAAAGGGCTATGGCTTCATCTCTGATGAAGAAGGCAAGGACGTTTTCGTTCATTACTCAGGACTTAACATGGAAGGCTTCAAGTCTCTTGAAGAGGGCCAGGCTGTTACGTTCGATGTAACCGAAGGATCCAAGGGACCTCAGGCAACAAACGTTACAAAGTGCTAATCAATTAAGCTTTTCAATGTACCTTTTTCAATATAAACGATATTTATATAGGAAACAGTTATATTGTGAACTAAGTGAGGAGACAAAAAAAGGAACGCGAAAGCGTTCCTTTTTCTGTATCTGTAGAATTCATCCCGGAGCACTGCTCTCTCCCGGGGTTTTGAGTCTGTTCGTTTGACATTATAATGTAGCAGCCCTGTCTCTGACCTGCTTGTCGAAATTGATTATCTTATGCTCGTATTCCTTGTCCATAAACTCGGAATGAAGCATGAAATCCGCAGTGGCCTTGGTGTTGGCGATGGGGATGTCGTAAACCGCGGCGATCCTGAGCAAAGCCTTAACATCAGGATCATGAGGCTGAGCGGTAAACGGATCCGAAAGGAAAATTACAAAATCCACCTTTCCTTCCACGATCTTTGCTCCGATCTGCTGATCTCCGCCAAGAGGGCCTGAATTATATGCCCGCACGGGAAGTCCGGTCTTGTCGGTTATCATTCTTGCGGTAGTTCCGGTTCCGCAAAGGAAATGATGCTTTAATATGTCCTTGTTCTCATTGCACCATTCGATGAGTTTCTGTTTCATCCCATCATGGGCGATCAGTGCAATATTCTTCTGTCTTCCGATGGTCATAGTAATATATTCGTTATCCATATTATCCTCCGTTATTTCTGTCTTCTTATATGTGATGTTATCAACTAATGTCGTTACTGTCAATGAGATTATGAAACAAAGGGTAGATTTGGAGTTTTCAGAGGTTAACGTAGAGTTTTCAGCGGTTAATGTGGTATTCTCAGCGCTTAATGCAGCTTTCTCATCAGCCAATAAAGTTTGAGATAGGAAGAGTAAGAAAACATAAAAATAAAAGCATTACACGGAAAACCGATTCCAAGAAGGATCTGTGGGCAGATCCCGGAATGAAAGATAAATCATCTTTGATAGATACTTCAAAAAGAGTAGCTGCAGCTGTATCGGTGAAGAACCACCAAAAGAACAATATTGATTATATAAGGTGAAGACGCGGTTTTCAATATACAAAGTTCACAAAATCAAGTGCTGAAATGTACAAGATACACAAAAAGTCCAAACAAGAGTCAGAGCAGAAATAGGATTAAAAAAAGCACAGCCTAAACGACCGTGCTTTTGTAAAGTCAGTAAATTGTTACTACCGGAGTCTTCTCTCGCCAGTAGCCTTGTTCATCTTCTCCCGCAGGAATATATGTGACGCTCATGTTGGAGGGCATAATGAATTTAGTAAGATTATTGCATTCATAAAAGGCATCTTCAGCGATATAAGTAACGCTGGAAGGGATGGTTATCTTTTTTAAATTTGTGCAATTTCTGAATGCTTTGGATCCGATATATGTAACACCCTCAGGGATGATCAATTCCTCTATGTTTCTTGCGGATGCGAAGGCCTCGTCCTCTATTCTTTCAACATTGTTCGGTATTGTAAGTTTTTTAAGTTTCAATAAACCACTAAAAGCCTCTTTTTCTATTACCCGTACGTTATTTGATATTTTTAAGTCCGAAAGCCCTTGCAGCCTTCCAAATGCGCCATAATCAACCCGGGTGACACTGTCAGGTATTATAAGTGACTTTAATTTTTTACAAGAATAAAATGCTGATCCCTCAATATGTTCAACACCATATTCTATGGTAAGATCCGTCAATCCTTCGCAACGATAAAAAGACTCTCTTCCCACCGTCTTTACGGTTCCAGGGATCTTCGCACTTTTCAATGATTCACAACCATCAAAAGCCCATTCCGAGATCTCAACAAGCTTATCCCAAAAGGGGAAATATTCGACGCTTGTGCAATAGGCAAAAGCTCTTTCGCCTACTTTTTTTACACCTCTCATTCCCTTAATATCTTTCAGCCTTATACAACGAGCAAACGCATTTGTTTGAAGTTCCTCAACGCTGTCAGGCACTTCAACGCTTATTAAATTTATGCACTCTCTAAAAGCTGATGCTCCGACCGCTTTCGGACCGTTTTGTATTATTACTTTTTCAAGAGACTCGCATTCATAAAACAGCATGCCCTCAACTTTATCTATTCCAGACGGCAAAGTCATTTCTTTTAAACTCTCACAGCCATAAAATGCAGCATGTCCGATGTATTCAACCGTCTCGGGGATGTCCATTGAAAGAAGTCCTTCACAGTCCATAAATGCACTGTCTTCTATTCTTTTCAAGTTTTTCGGTAAAACTATTGTCTCGATCTTCGGACAAAATCCCAATGCACAATCACCTATAGTCTCTACAGTGTCCGGTATTACGATCTCAATCAATTCAGAACATCCTTTAAATGCATATTTACCTATTTCAACAATCCCCGCAGGAAGGACAACTTGCTGAAGTCCTGTGCACCCTTCCAAACCATAGTCGGAAATGCCATAAAGGCCGTCCGGCACCGCCAATTCCGTAGACTGAGAATAATCTGTCACCGCCCATTCAGGTCCGCTGTATTTTTGAAGACTACAGCCTTTAAAAATATTGGGAGCAAAATATTTAAGTCCCGCCGGAAGGACTGCTTCCTCTAGTTTTTCACACCCTACAAAAGCAAGACTCTTAACACAAGTCACATTATCCGGTATTTCGATATGTGTAAGACTCGAGTTCCACGCAAATGCATATGTGTCTATTGTTTCAAGAGTGCTTGGAAAAACAACTTCTTTTAGATTTTCCATGCCACAGAAGCAATAAGGTCCAAGTTCACTTATGCCTTCACCTATTATCAATGTCTCCACATAACGAAGATTCCGTAACGCATCTTTTCCTATCGTACTTACTCTCTTTCCTTCGATCACCCCGGGAATATAGAGTACTTTAGATTCTTCCTTAATATCATTACTATATATAGTAAGCGTTCCGTCAGCGTTTTCTCCTATTTTCAACACCGATAGTGAGACCGTCGGAATCGGTGTCGGCGTCGGCGTCGAAGTGTTAGTTGGTGTCGGCGTATTGGTGGGGGTGTCTGTGGGTGTGTTGGTTGGAGTCGGAGTATTAGTTGGCGTCGGTGTGTCAGTGGGCGTTGGAGTATTTGTAGGCATATGGGTCGGTGCTACAGTATTTACCGGCATAGGAGTATCTGTCGCCACAGATACAGAGGCTGATTTCTTCTCATCCTCAACTTCTTTACCGATCGTTTCTGTTGTCTTTTCATCAATGAGCTTCTCTTCTAAGCCAAAGTCCGATCTAACATCAACGGGTGCAGGCTGCCCGCCTTCGTTTGCACATGCACTTGTATTCATTAAAAGCGCCAATAGCACAATTGTGATAATAGTTTTTCTTCTAAATTTCTTCATTGTCGATATTCTTACGATTCTTTCTTTATTTCGTAAACCCATCCCCCGAGTACATTGTTAAACAAATATAAGCCATGCCAGCATTGTATCCAGCACAAAATAGACCACAAATCTTACTGACATATTCCACGCATTAAGATTACCTATCTTCCGTCTTTTCACACAATATACAACAGCTCCCTCTATTGAAAGAAAAAGCCAGCAGCCACCAAGACTCATCATTATAGTTACAACTGTCTGTTGTGTTTTTGCAATCAATCCGATAACAAGGATCATGATCAGCGGGATCCAAAAGAAAACGCGTATTACCGAGTGATAATGATCCACATTGATCATGTACTGCGTCTTGGCAAACGTAATCAGATACATTTCTCCAAGAACTACAGCCCCAATTTCCATAAATGTTAAAAAGAATATGATGATGTTAACTGCATTTTCAGTAAACCAGTTCATTGATAACCTCCTGCAAATAATTACGGATCGATAATAGTTTTGCCGTAAAAAGATCCGCCAAATATAGCGTTTTTTCATAGGCCGATCCGGCAGAACCAAACAGCCCTTCCCTCTTCACATTCACTTTTACAGCAGCCCTTTCCATACCCGCCTCAAGTTCCGAGATTCTGCCACACACATTTTCACTGTCCCCCAAAAAATCTATCATTTTTGAATAGTGTTCATGCCTTTCCGCCCACTCTTTTTCAAACTCGGAGATCAGATTCTTGCCAATCCCTGTGTTTTGCTTATTTAACAACACCGCACCGAACCCGGTCACAAGCAGTACAGCGGTGACAATAAGCATCGCTCTTTTCGCAATAGCAATTACCTTTTCCTCCCTTGCCACTCTCTTTTCAAGTTTTTCCTGTCGCTCAATACCGATTTCATCCTTTATCCTGTCAATAACAGCCGTAAAAATCCGTTTTTTATTATTGTCACTGATCGGCTTTCCGCATTTTCTGCACATTAAACCGGAATAATAATTTTCTTCTCCGCACTCGCATTTCCATATAGACCGCATGTTATTCGCCTTCCCTCATATCATTGTCTTTAAATTCTTGTTCCAAACGTTTTTCCCTCATCGTCTCAAAAACATGAACATAATTTGCCAGTCCTTTAAAAAACAGATCATCCCGCACGGCATAAACAGCTTTTTCTTCTTCTATTTCAAGACAATTAAAATCCGTTTTTGAAACCGCAAGGGGTTCAATATATTTTTTCCTTTGCTTATTATCTCCAAACTTTGAATAGGGAAGGGCTATAAACGGGTACTTGAAATGATCCGGCTTAACAAAGAAAGCATCGCGATATCTGATATCGGTTGTGACAGCATTGGTTATCTCATATACTGCATCGTCCTTTGAAATATACCCTTTTCTTTCGTACTCCATCAATCTCGAGTTTATATCTTTCTGTACTATGTCATCTATCTCTATCTTTTCCCTGGGTGGTATGGTCCATTTTGCATCTGCATTCTGCATACTACTTTTAGGTAACTCCATCCCCGCTTTCAAAACCATCCCTGTAGCAGCTTCAACCTGTATCTCACGTCGAACTATATATAATGCAGTTTGCTCAACAATTTCATCTGCATTCTTCCCCTCGTTTTTTCTGAGAGTCTCAAGTCCCACTTCTGTCAGATTTCCTTCACTGTCTATATGATTATATGTAAGCATCTCGGTTTGAAGGATCTTAAGTACCATGTCGCGATCAAGTCCGGTTATATCTCCGATCTCATCCGCACTACGAATTCCATAAAAGCATAAACGGAGGATCAACAATTCTACACTACTGTACTCTTCAACAACTGTTTCCTTTACCTCGATGTCAACAAGGGCAATAGGGCACCAAAATGGTTCCATCACGCTAAAAGCACCTGCTCTGATAAATTCAGGACACGACTCCACAAGTGTTTGGATCCGCTTTTTTCTTTCTTCTTCAGACCAATTCATAGTGCCCCCAGCATTTTGCTAAAATCTCTTGCGGAATACAGTTCCGCCTTTCCCTCTTTAACCTGATTCAACATCATGGACATGAATTCCGAATACTCCTTTTCGCTGCTATGCTCGACAACATTTCCGGACTCATCCGTTTGCTCATACTCACAGCTTGTCAGATAGTCAAAATCTCCTATTATAACAAGCTGCCTCTTACAACGCGTAAAAGCAACATTTAATCGTCTCAATTCCTTCATAAATCCGACTCTTGCTTTATCCGGAGTCTTGTATGAAGTGCTTCTCGTAGAACTGTAAATGATAAGAGGACGTTCCTGCCCCTGGAAGCTGTCAAGAGATGCTACCATTCCCTGTATCTGTTCGTCAGAAAGGTCAATCTTGCATTTTGCGACTTTCTTTCTAATCAGGCGGACCTGTTTACCATATGCAGAGATTATGCCTATGAGATCCGGCGAAGGCTCATCCCCCGTCTTTTTAATACTTTTAATAATGTCAGACACAATGTCCGCTTCTAATGGATTTGCATAACCGGGCATATTGTCGCCGGAGGTCGGTCCTTGTTCGAACCTGTTAGGCTCGTCGCTTGTGGACACAAAGATCAACGGGGATCGTGTTCCTCTAATGACCGGCGTCCATTTTGACATGTCATAATGAGCATAGTATTCCCCGTTATAAAATTTCTTTGCAATTACTTCAGATATGTTTTCAGGCATTCGGAACTGCTCTTTCAATCTCGTAATATGTTCCGAACAGTTTTTTTCCATCCTTTTGAACAAGTATTCAAAAAAGCTCTGTTCAAGCAATTTTGTCGAGATTCCCTCAGCTTCGCAAACCGCTTTTATCTCTTCTCCTACCATGGGCGGGATCTGTAAGTGGTCTCCAAGCATAAGCGTCTTGGGAGCCCTTGTCATAGGTACTATAACGTTATGGATCTGAATCTGTCCGCTCTCATCTATGATCGAAACATCAAAATCCAATTCCTGAAATTTCGCTCTTGTATTAATACCGATACAAGTAGCCCCTACTATATTTGAATTTCTGATCAGGAGGTCTGAAATTATCTCATTACGCTTTTTCTTTACTATTTCCTCCCAATCACACAAAGCACTTAACACTGCTTCATTTTTGTTTTTAACTCGTTTCAGATTTCCCCAAAACTCCTCCAGAGTCTCTATCTTGTATCTTCCAAATTTGTCGCGTTCAAGATCCAACGGCATTTCAGCCTGAATTTTCCCATGAAGCTTTGTTCCGATCGTAAAGTTTCGAAATGTGTTTACGTAACTTTCCAATTCCGTTTTCCATGCTCTGTATTCATTCGACTTAATATATGCATACAGTACTCTTGTAGATCCGTTGTAATTTTCGATAGCCTCCTTAACCGAAAGCACGCTGTTTTTCAGTTTTTCCCGATCAGAAGATTCTTTATCACGCATTCTGTCAATAACGCGTTTTAAAAAGAACCTTTTAATCCATCCAAATTTAGCCACTTCCTGAAGCGCAATGCTGTCTTTAACGTTTTCATCGTATATTTCTTCATAAAAGCCAAGTTTTTCGTCATAGTTCCTTCCCGCTGTCTCCACTTGTTTTACAAGATTATTGATATACGTTCGCTGTAATTCCAGGTTTTCCAGAGCATTACCGAATGTCTTATAACATTCTCTCATCCGTTCAACTTCATCTATTCTGTTGTTAAGCACCTGTATATCTTCTTTTATGCCTTTTTTACTGCATTCCAGGGTCTCAATGTACCTTTTCTCTTCATTGTCTATCTGCTCTTCTATTGAGAACTTTTTACAATTATCCTGGATTTTTTCATACTGCCCGATCCTTATGGCATGAGCCCCGTCGCAATCGCCAACCCTCTCAAGTACATTATCCACTGCGGCATTGTTTTGCGAAGAAACAAGGACACGTTTTCCCTGGCGTATAAAATATTTGATCCAGCTTACAATTACCGTTGTTTTACCGGTTCCGGGCGGTCCTAATACAAGTTGAAGGTCTTCTGTTTCAATCCCCTTTCTTATTGCCTCCATTTGAGAGGGAGTAGGAGGATACTTTGCACTGTTTAATTCCTTTTCAAACTCTTCAAAGCCTTTGTCCTCTTTATAATCCTTTAATCTGTAATTCGAAAAGAAACTGTACATCCATGCGGAAACGGCAGCACCGCTTACGATCTTTTTAACAACCTTTTCCCTTACACGCGTTTGGACATCATTTAATTTGGGGTGTATACGACCACCGCTTAAAGGAAGCACCGCGTCATCAAACTGTTCAAAAAATTCAATTGTGACAGCAACGCCATCTTCACTCAATTCCCTGTTGTTTATGCATCCTGCCAGAGATTTATTTACATCCCCATTTTCCCATTCTTCGGTCTCAACTACCACATGTGAACCGACCTGATAACTGGGCGCCTCCGGATCAAGCGTCCCAACGTAAAAAACCACTTTTTTCTTTTTTGCATTTCCTCTGGCTGCATCCCTTTTTTCATATACAATATAATTCTCGCCATAAGAAAGCATCTCTTCAACTTTCTTTTCGCAATATGTATAATCTCTGATGGGCGCCAATA
>JAEEGK010008953.1_pt1 | contig 23509 bp, 16 predicted proteins | sample 8958771 | NCBI WGS metagenome assembly JAEEGK01 (sample SAMN16246547, study PRJNA631951) | gut metagenome | biome: gut microbiome; feature: rumen; material: SC-attached | host: Bos | place: Iran: Karaj | collected 2018-10
TAGAGTTGAACCAGTTCATTGTCGGAAATACGCCGCCGGGCCGTCCTGACCCGTTCTCCTCCAACCATTGTTGTCAGAGGGGTAGAGACCGCCCAGTCGTGAGCGCTGTTGCAGACATGTTTTCCGGACGCCACTTTCTTCATCAGTGTGGCGGTTTTCTTGTCGTTCTTCGCGTAATCCTTAAAGGAAGGCTGCTTCGCTGGCAGTTCGCCCATAATCAGCAGGTTAGCAGCAGATTGCTGCTGGAGATTTTGGGCAGTCTGAATTTGTATCCAGGGGAGATTGAACAGGACAAGTCCCCCATAGCTGTTGCCACGGATATGCAGGCGTCCGTCAGGAGTTGCTGTCATCTCCTGCAGGGATTCGTCATTAACCCACGACCAGGTGAGGCCTCGCTTTTCCAGTTCGTTCAAGAGCGGCCAGATGTCGCTCAGCCACTTACTGACAGCATCATCAGGAGCTTTCTGCTCGTTGTCAGCCCCAGGTTCCGTCTCTGGGAGCATTCCGTAGTAGAGGATTTCCTCTGGATTCTTAACGCTGCTGCTGTATTCCAGAAACGGATAATATACAAGGATGTCGGCTTCGGCCTTTCCTTTGCGCATCAGGTACTGAGCACGCTGGACATATTGATTCACATCAGCCAGTTCGTTCCAGAAGACGTTATTTTCATATAGGTCAGAAGAAAAATTGACTCCGATTGTGGAATTATAGAAGGGTTGCCAGGGATTGCCTGCGACTTCATATTTGTAGGGGGAGCCATGCCAGATAATCTGGTTGACACCGCTGGAGAGGAGTTTGTCGGCAGTGGAACGTAATTTCTGGGGCGTAACCATCAAAGCCCGGTTGATATGGACTCCGGATTCTGCGCTGACGAGTGGCTTGTTGTAGAGCATAGCCCCTGAGGATACCATTTTCAGGCCTCCTTCGCTTCCTCCGCCGAAAATCATGTTCTCGGTCTCCGGTATATCGGCATCACCGGCTGCTCCTATATAGTCCATGGGAAGTCCATAGGCTTGAGTGCGGTGCAGCAGCCCGTGCTCATGTGCCCACGAAGAAGAACCTTTGAGAAGATGTTTCCGCGCCAGGTCGCTCACCGTCAGGTCGTAGTCGTAACGCAGCCGCCAGTCTTCGTCACCAAAGCGAAACTCCGGAGCCGTGTGTCCATTATCGTACATATTGTTGTAGCCGTACCAGATGTTGGCAGGCATCCAGGGGAGCGGGTCATACCCCCGACGGCGCTGGAATACTTCACTGAAATCGGCCGTAATATGCCGGTCCACCTTGAATTCGTAGCTGTCGTTGAAGAAGGCGCGGAATGGTTTTCCGTAATACGCGTCCAGTCCGGTCACCACCCCGAAATAATGATCGTAATTCTTCCGGAGGACATTTGTGTCGAAATGATCCATCACGTTACCGGCATCTGTTTTAGCCACAATCATATTCGTTTCTTGTGAAGGCACATTCCAAAGCGCAATGAGAACACGTTGGAATCCGGTATCGGCTTTTCCGGGGCCGAAAGAAGCACTATTGGCCTTCTTCACCTTTTGAATCTTCCGAGAACCGTCGGCAGTCGGTTCAGACACCTCTGCCTCCAGTAAACCCACAAGTTTAGCAAACTTGCTGTCCTGACGTTCAGACCTTGGAATTTCCAATGTGCCGCCCTCTGCAGGGATGACGGTCATTCCGTATTGGAGTGAACGGTTTTCTTCTGCCTCCGAAATATGAGAGCCTGATGCCGGCCATCCGCTGCCATTCGTCAGATCCACCGTCATGCCATTCCGCTGCGCAGCTTCCATCACTGTCTTCAAATTGGTATAGTAGGAATCGGTGTCAAAACTCATGATCTGGGCCATCCGTTCCATGGGAGGAGGCACGACCAGCGCAAACGACTGGATTTCCACGCCACCGATGTGATGGCTGGCGAAAAGATTAATCTCCCTTTGAAGTTCACTCGTTTCCACATCATTGCCCGGCCACCACCAGCGCACGAACGGTGCATAGGAGAGGGACGGATTCTTGAAGGAGGACTGAAAATCGTCCTTTTTCAGATTCAGTGCATCCAAGATGCCTTGATTCCACTTTCCGGAATCTTCGTCATAAATGCCGAATGTATCGCGGAAATAGGCCCACAGATGGAAGGAAAAACCGTGTTTGCATATTTCACTGCTCACATAACTCAGATAGGCATTCCTGGATGCGTCATCGGCATTGTCGCAAACACCGAACTCGCCGATATTCACCGGGCGGGCACTGCGCTTGCTCCAGGCTGCAAGAAAGTCCATGTCATGGGCAATAGGGGCTTTCTCCATGGCGCTTCCAGTCCAGGGAGTTCCTAAAGACCCTTCCGCCATCGCGAAAGCAATGCCTTGATGAGTAAAGGTCTGAGGCAGATAATAGTGGACGTCAACTATCAGGTTCCATTCATCTGCAGGGAAATCCAGCAGGCCGATGGTCCAGTGTTGCCCCAGAGACGGTGTGGCTACCATGATGGTCTTGCCGGGATTATCTTTACGAATCCTCTTCACGCATTCGGCTACGATTTTGTTCCAGCGTGAAGGTTCCAACTGAAGACTGGGCTCGTTCATGATGCCGAAGTAGATGCTCTCGTCGGGATAGTCCTTGTAGTGTGCGGACAATTGCTCCCAAATGCTATACAGACGGTCAATGTTCTCATCATAAGAAAGGTCCTGCGATTCAAATCCGAAGGATATGACCGGATAGTAATGGTTGTCAAGGATGACGGCCAAACCATTTGCAAGGCATTCATTCACGATGCCATCCACTTTTTTAAGAAAGTCAGGGTCAATGGTATAGGGAACTTTCGGGAGAGTGTGGGCTCCCCAGCGGATAGGTATGCGCACGCTGTTAAAGCCCTGGGAAGCAATTTCCTTGATGCTTCCTTGTTTGAGTGGCTGTTCATCCCTTACTCCGTCAAGAACTGAATTCAAATTGATACCTTTTCCAAGACGCATGTTGCGCTCAAAAGCCAAGTATGCCTTAGCAGGGGCGTTTACTGGTGTGGAAGCCTGGCCGAATACCTTTTTGTCGCGGCTCAAGCGCAGCCGCATGGCAGCAGGATTGCCGATGCCGTCATCGAACGAGGCTGGAGCCTGTACCATGCCTTGCGCACCGAAAACCACCAACAGGTCCATCATGTTTCCATCAACCGAGACAAGACCTTTTCCATCCATGCCTGGAATACCTCCGAGAGAAAGCGTATTGCCATTCAAGGCATAGGCCCCAGCAATGTTCATCTGCGAGAATGCCTCATTCCAGATGGCATAGGTGTTGTCTTTGTTGAAAGTGACGGAAGCCTGACTACCCATGTACAGGCCATACCAAATTCCTTCCAGTTGAGAGTTGTTTACCGGCTTAAGGGCTGATGTCGTTTTCTTGTTTTGCGCAATGGCCGACAAGGAAACTAAAGCAACAATGAGAATAAACAGTATCTTTTTCATTTTTTCTTATATGTGCAGTTTTCTATTTTGTAATTCATCGAAAGGCCCCAAGGGGAGGTTAGCGTCTTAGGTTCACCGGCACCGGCTATTTCGCCAAACACATGATTGGGAACGTTCTTGAAGAAAGGTTTGCCCACATAGGTGCATCCTACAATCTTGGTGGTATTGGTGCCAAATGCAGCCCCTATCGTCCCATAGTTAGAATTGAATTCACCCACTATTCCACCGACTTGTGCAAAAGGTGAATTGATTACAGACATCTTCACATGAGAAGTGCTGTTGCTGACAGTGCCGTAGCGTTCGCTGCCTATAAGGCCACCGATATACAAACACCCCTCTTCTGTCTTTCCGCTAACACGGATGATACCGGAGGCCATACATTCTTTCACATTCGTTGCAGCCGCCTGAAGTCCACCGATATAAGCCTTGAAGGAGTCCTTTGGCTGGGTTTCGGAAATACGTAAGTCTATCACATAATCTGACGTACAGTTTTCCGTGTCATTATAGGCCTCTCCCAAGTAGGGGCCAACATACAGCTCGCCACCTCCTGTTCCTGCGATGTCCAAAAACATCTTACCACTTACCTTGCACTGGCTGATGTGTCCGCCCCAGGCACCTCCACATAGTCCGGTAAAACTATGGAAAGTCGATTCCTCGTTGGTGGTAGTTACCTGGATGAGGGTGCCGGTAACTTGGCAGTTGCGGATAGCGGCTACTTGATTATCATCCTGCTTGAGAATACCTGCTAGCGGAGCTACATAGGGACGTGGAGCGGAAAAGACCAGACGGCTGTCTTCCATATTCAGATTTGTAATTTCGCCATTGGCAACTGCTCCGAACAAGCCACTCTTATCAGTATGCAGTTCGCTGATTCTAAGCCCGCGAATTGTATGGCCTTGACCGTCGAAATAACCTTTGAAGGCTCGTCTCCACCACTCACCTGGCGCAAATTCGTAGTTGCTTTCATATTCACCAATGGGAATCCAATTGGCTATACAGGATAAGTCCAGGTCGTTCTCAAGCACATACCAACCGTACAAATCTTCTCGGATAGCGTCCAGGTCTTCAATTGTCCTGACAGGCTTGGGACTTACCCACTTGGCATATAGGATCATGGATTTTTCCACTTTCATGGAATCCGTGGCAGGGGCAAAGAAACTGGAGTTACTTCCAAAGCGCCATTCCTGGTCGGGATGGCATGACGGTTCGGTGTACCACCCGCCAAACCGGTACCCGTCACGTGTAGGGGAGGGCTTGTCTGAAATCTTCATCATCCGACCGCTTTCCACATGAACCGGGGCAATGCTTTCCGTGGTATCATAATTTAGGTCAAAGAAAACAGTGCGGACTTTTTGCGTAAAGGCAGTCATCGCGAAGAAAAATGCAATCAGAAGTAGAGTCACTCTTTTCATATCAAACACGTTCTATGGTTTCAATGTGCAAAAATACACTTTCATTTCTGAAACGGCATTACCAATTGTTCGCAAATAATGTTAAATAATTCGCTTTTTAAATCAAATACTTGCAGAAATCGGTTAAAATATCTACCTTTGGCGAAAAATCGACCAAATGCTGCCAAGACAAATCTCGAGAATCCAACTCGCTCGGTTTCGTACCAGGAAACCGAGCATGGCTATAGGACAGTCTGTTTATATTTGCAACGACTATTCTTTTCCTGCCCAGCTTCCTTTCCCTTTCAGACTTACCTTTACTGCTGCCATTATCTGCATTGAAGGTGAATTGAAGGTGTGCATCAATCAGAGGATGCTGACACTGACCCGGGGAGACGTTGTTGTCATCCAGGATGGATCCATTATCGAGAGCCTTGCCTACTCTATCAATCTTACAACCATTTCCATGGCTTTTCCGTCCACAGATGAAGAGTGGTTGTTCAGCCGGCTTGCTGAAAAACTAGGCACTTGGCTGGAGCATCGTTCCATCCCGTTAGCCCTGCATCTGGACGAATACCTGCTGCAGCGCTATCTTAATCTTTACAATCAGATTGAAGCCTTATACAAAGACACATGCGATGCTTTGAGGGATGAAATCGTCAGGGGTTTTCTTTCGGTATCTGTGGCATCCTTTCTGTCCCACCCACAGATGTCGATGAGGCATGTATCCAATTCCGAATCACGGGCGGATGAAGTCTTCCTCCACTTTTTGGACGACCTTCAATTATATGCCACCCGTGAACGTACCGTACAGTTTTATTCTGACAAGCAGTGCATCAGCGCAAAACATTTCTCAAAACTGATTCGCCAGGCCTCCGGAAAGCTCCCGATGGAACACATACGGCAGCGGGTTATCATTGAGGCAAAAACCCTTCTGCGCACCACCGACATGAGTATCCGGGAGATAGCCGATGCACTTCATTTCCCAACCGATTCTTTCTTCTGCCGATATTTCAAACACGACACCGGATTATCGCCTTCCGATTATCGAAAGAACTGAGAACAGACGAAGGCCGATATATCGCTATCGAAATATCATTTCATACAGAATAGGCCGTAATTCGTACAACAATCGCCCTCTACGTGTTCACTTTGAGTGGATAATTGGTATAATGAAATAGAAAACATTGTTTAACCAATTAAAAAATTCAAAGATGAAACGGACATTTATTTACATTAGCATCATCTGCATTTTTGCAGCATTCTGGGTTGGCAAGTTGTCTGGACCTGATATTCCCGCCAACAATGCTGACGGTCTTCTCGCCTATCAACATTACTACGAAGTTGCGGTGCTGATTATAGGCAAAGACAGCGTTACCGACGATGATGTCAAGAATTATGTGTTAGCCCAAAAGCAACTGGAAGATTACAAGGCTGGCCATATCATGACATGGCCGGAAATATGTGACCAAAGAGACAAACTCTCTGATATCATACGCATGTATGCCAAAGAGGAGAACAATAATATCATGAAATATGTCAAAATGTATTTTGACGACCCGTCTTTATTGAAAAATTGGGCTTATAGTTACTAACTCAAGTTCGCATTTGCTTCACTTTTTGGAGTCACTCGTACAGCAAAAGAGGATATGCCTATTTTGACACACCCTCAATGATGTGTGGGAGGAGGGGGTACCCGAAAGTCACATCAAATGTCACATTTTTGAAATCGCCGCTTTCTCCGATAAATACAGGGGAAAGCGAAGAAATGTCACAAGTCACAAATCACATTTTTACCAAAAAAGCGGCGTTATTTGCTGTTTTCGTTGGCAGCCTTTGGGTTGTTTACTGAAAGGGAGAATATAGTAATAATAAAGTAAGAATTATATTATATTATAATATAATATAATTCTTAATCCTTCCGCTTCTCAAAATTGAAAACCAAAAATGTGACTTGTGACATGTGACATTCTCCCCCCCTACCCTGCGCGCATCCTCCGATAAATACAGGGGATTCCGGCAATTCGCCAAAAATGTGACATGTGACTTGTGACATTCTCCAGGCGCCCCCTCGCTGACGCGAGGAGCCACCTCATGATTACAAGGCGGGGCGCGAGATGTGATTACTGAATATTCAGCAGGCGCTTGGCGCGGGTGTAGTTGTCGCCCTCCTTCATCTGCTCGATGAGCACCTGGTTGATGCGGCTGAACTTCTCGCGATAGGCCCTGAGGGTTTCGTCCTGCCGCTCGGGATGGTAAGAGAGACGCAGGGGGGCGGCCTCGAGATAGCCGAAGTCCTCGGTATAGACCATGCCGGCATCGCGCTGCTTGAAATCCCTCACCATAGTCTGGATATGACGGAAGTCGGCCTTTGTGCCATCGACCAGTGCATAGTCGGCAGGCAGCTCCATCTCGACGACGGCACCTGCAGCACAGCTGACCAGTCCGAGGTCGACTGTGGTCTCGAGGTTCAGTCCGTCGTAAGTGAAGGGCAGCGAATGGCCGTTGCACGCCACGCTGACGGGCGCCTTCTGACAGGGCAGCGACACGTAGTAATGACGCTGGGCGGGCATGTCCTTATACTGGCCCTTGCGCTGGCCAATGGTGATGACGAGCCTGTTGGCCTGACGGACGTAAGAGAGTGGCGTGGTGGCATACTCGGAAGCGTAGTTCTTGTCCTCGCCATTATCCTCATAGAGGCTGAAGCTGCCCTCGTCGGCACCTGGGAACACGCGAACGATGACGGGCTGATCGGTGCCTGAGAGATTGCTGACCTTTCCGAAGTACGGCAGAATGCTGCCTGCCTTGACGTAAACGGGGTACTCGTCCATGGTGAAGCGGCGCTCACAGACGGTTGCGCCCTGCAGCAGCCGGCCCGTCTCGTACTCCAGCCACTGACCGGCTGGCAGCCACACCTTGACTGTGGCATAGCCGTCCTGCGGATCAACCTCGCTGGTGATGGGCGCTATGAGCATGTTGTCGCCGAACATATACTCCTCCCTGTACTCATAAGCCTCAGGCGCTTCGGGGCTGTCGTAGTAGAGCGGACGGCAGATGGCGAGACCGCTCTCGTAGGTCTTACGTGCCATTGTATAGATATAAGGTACGAGTGCGTAGCGGCCATTGATGACGCTGGCGAGCCGCTGGCGGGTGGCCTGGTCGAAGGCCCAGGGCTCTTTGTTCAGGGCAGGGTCCTTGGTGCTGTGGGAACGGAGCACGGGCAGATACTGCCCCATCTGCATGGCCCGGGTGTAGAGCTGCGGCTCAACGGGCGTTCCGCGCTGCTTGCTCATGTGGCCGCCGATGTCGTGACTCCAGTAGCCATAGAGCACGTTGGAGGCTGTGGCGTTGAAGTAAGGCAGGAACCTGAGGCTCTCCCACGTGATGAAGGCATCGCCCGAGAAGCCAATCTGATAGCGGTGGTTGCCCAGTCCGCCCCAACGGTGATAGAGCATGGGGCGCTTGTCGCCATTGCGCTCCATATCGCTGAACCAGATGTAGTTGCACCAGAACACGTTGTCGAGCGACTCAATCTTGCGGTCCTTGGGCCATTGCTGCCAGTCGAGCCACCAGAAATCGACGCCGTCGGCCATGTAGTCGTGCAGATAGGTATCGAAGAGGGCTCTGACGTATTGCTTGTCGGAGCCTAAGAACTCGTGAGCCTGGCCGTCGTTCTTGCCCAGGCGCTGCATAAACTCCTGGTACTTCTTCTCGTAAGGACGCACGCCGTCGGCAGGATGCAGGTTCATCGTTGCCTTCACGCCCTGACGGTCGAGATAGTTCAAGAAAGCCTTATAGTCAGGAAACAGGCGCTCGTTCCAGTCCCAACCGGTCCACCCGCCACCAGCCTCAGGGCTGATGGGGTGCCAGTCCATATCGATGACCAGCACGTCGAGCGGCAGTCCGAGGCGCTGGAAGTTGGCTATCAGGTCGCGGAAGTCCTGGTCGCTGTAGCTCCAATAGCGGCTCCACCAGTAGCCGAAGGCATAACGCGGCGGCAGGGGCACGCGCCCTGCAAACTTGGTGAACGACTGCAGGGCTGCCTTGTAGTTGTGGCCATAGGCCATGAAGTACCAGTCCTGAGCCCCCTCGGCGCTCCGGCGCTCAGTCACCCACTCCCAGTCGCTGTCGCCATCGAAGAGCAGGCGGTGGCTGTCGTCGATGAGTGTCCAGCCATCGGTAGCCAGCAGGCCGTCCTCGATGGGCATCTGCTGCTTGGGGTCGCTGTACTGATACTCCGAGCCGTCGTAGCCGTCGAGGGTGCGATAGGTTCCCTTCAGGTTGTTCTTCTGCACCATGCCGGGCTGCCACACGAAGGGCGTAGAGAGGGCCCGGGTGCTGGCGATGGTCAGGTTGTCCTTGGTGAGCGGTCCTGAACCTTTTTTATATACCAGCTTGAACAGGGCGGTGCTGACGGCAACCTGCCTGGCACTATTCTTGACGCTGCAGGCAACCTTGGGATACTCGCGTATGACGGCCACGAAGCTCTTGTTGTCGACAAACTTGCCGTCGGGCGCATACTCCAGACGGATGGTTCCCTCGTCGATCAGGGTGAAACGCACGTGGTCGTCCTGATAGACCACATTTGCCGCAGCCTGCAGGCTGAGCATGAGCAATGCGGCGCAAACTATAGTCCTGATTCTCTTTATCATGATTCTGGCTTAATTCGGCGTTTTACCCGTCAGTGCCTCCACGAGGGCGTCGAGCTGCTGCTGGGTCATGCCGTGGGTGAGCAGATAGTCGGCAAAAGCCTCGGCATAGTCGACGGACGGCAACTGGTCTTCGTCGATGACGTCGGCATAATACATCAGGCAGGTGTGGAGCCGCAGCGTCACGAGGCTGTTGCACAGCTCGAAATTGGTGCAAAAATACATAATAATCTGCAAACCTCCAAACTTTTTCGGATAAAAGTGAGGATTTGAGCTCGGGCTGTCAGATATGAGCCATTTCAACTAAAAAATCGTTAATTCTTAGGGGGGATTATCACAGAATAGAGGAAAAAGACGTATCTTTGCAACTGACACTTAAAACTCATTTTTTACAAACTACTGATCAGATATGAAAGAGCAAGTATTACAGGCCATGCGCGAGGCTGGCAAGCCCGTCTCCGCAGGCGACGTGACGAAGGCACTGGGTGCCGACCGCAAAGAGGTTGACAAGGCTTTTGCCGAGTTGAAGAAGGAGGGTGCCATCGTGTCGCCCGTACGCTGCAAGTGGGAACCCGCCAAGTAATAACCCCTTAAACACATTCGACGATGACAATAAAAGCAATCCGCATGTTCGACGGCGGTTTCATGAACCAGCCGTTTGCCTTCGGCGGCGAAGAGGGCAAGGAGAATTTTGACGAACAAATCATCTACCGCAGCAGTCTGCAGAACTTCCTCATCGACACAGGCAGCGAGGTCATCCTTGTCGACACAGGCTTCAAGACCGGCTTCGCAGCACCCGCCAAGAAGTTGGGTGCTCCGCTCTATATGGGCGAGAAGGTGGCCGACTACTTGGAAGCCTTCGCAGCCGCAGGCTACACGCCAGAACAGGTGACGAAGATTCTCATCACCCACAAGCACCCTGACCACAGCGACTGCATCAAGGAATTTCCCAATGCCAAGATCTATATCGCGCCAGAGGATGCAGATGCGATGAAGCTGGAAGGCGACAACATTGTCCGCGCCCAGTATGGTGAGGCGTACAAGAACTTCGACAATGCCCAGCAGGTGGCCGACGGCATCTGGTTCATCGAGGCCAAGGGTCACACCAAGGGCAACAGCATCGTCATTGCCGAGAGCGAGGGACTCTACTATATGTTTCATGGTGACGTGACCTATTGCGACGCCGCCCTGAAGGCCAACAAGCTGAGCATCGTCTTCGAGGACAAGGACGCTGCCCGCCAGACGCTCGACCGCGTGCGCCAGTTCATCAAGGACAATCCCACCGTCTATCTCTCCACCCACTGTCCTGAGGGCTACGAGAACCTGGAGATGAAACGGGTGATGAAACTATAAGAGATGAGTCGCAGTCAGGAAATCATCCGCACCAGCTGGATTGGCATAGCCGCCAATGTGCTGCTGGCCGGATTCAAGGCCGCTGTGGGCATATTGGCCGGCAGCGTAGCCATCGTGATGGACGCCGTCAACAACCTGAGCGATGCGCTGTCGAGCGTCATCACCATTGTCGGCACCAAGCTCTCGCAGCGGCCGGCCGACCGCAAGCATCCCTTCGGCTTCGGGCGCATCGAGTATTTCAGCGCCATCATCATTGCCGTCATCGTGCTGTCGGCTGGCATCACCTCGCTCATCGAGTCGGTCAAGAAAATCTTCGACCCCACGGAGCCTGAATACACGACGACAACGCTCATCGTCATTGCTGTGGCCATCGTGGTGAAACTCATTCTGGGCCAGTACGTCAAGCGCAAGGGCGAGCAGCTGAAGAGCGACGCCCTGATAGCCTCAGGGTCAGATGCTCTGTTCGATGCCGTCATCACGCTGGCCACGCTCGTCTCGGCTGGCGTCATGCTGTTGTGGGGAGTGTCGCTCGACGGCATTCTGGGTGCCCTGATCTCTGTGGTCATCATCAAGGCGGGTATCGAGATGCTGGCCTCGCCCGTCAACGAACTGCTGGGCACAAGCATCTCGGCAGAGCTCACGAAACAGATTATCAAAGAGGTCTCCGACTTCGACGGCGTGCATGGTGTGTACGACCTGATTCTGCACAACTACGGACCCGACGTGAAGATAGGTTCACTCCACATCAATGTCTACGACACGATGTCGGCTCACGACATTCACGGGCTTACCCGCAAGATCACCATGCAGATGTTCGAGCGTCACGGCATCATCATGACCGTTGGCGTATATGCCGTTGCCACTGGCAGCAACCGCCGCTCCGAACTGCAGTCGCAGGTGATGAAGACCCTCGCTGCCCACAAGGATATTGTGCAGGTGCATGGCTTCTATTATTCTGAGAAGGAGAATCTGCTTTCAGTTGACGTCGTTCCCGATATCTCCGTTCACGACGATGCTGTCTTCGTCGGCCAGCTCACCAGCGAGATTCAGCCTCTGGCGCCAGGCATGCAAGTAGCCATCGTGGTTGACCACAATTATACCGAGTAGCCGTTCAGGTAAAAAATCGTTAATTCACAGGACGTTTCTCACGGGATTAGGGAAAAACGATGTACCTTTGCAGCCGTGAACTGGACTAAGAAACGACATTTTGCATCGTGGTTGCTATTGGCAGTATTTGTGCCAATGCTGCTATTCTCGTCGCTTCACGTTCACGGCGACAGTCTGTCAGACGCTGAAACGGAATGTACCGACTGCGTACATCACAGTTGTCATGGTCACCTGACGCAGACGTCGCTTTTGGCACACGACTGCGTACTCTGCCAGTTTCTGACGCTAATCACGCTGACGGCTACTGTGATGGCCGTCAGGGTGTTCACTCATGTATGTAAGACGAATCATGCCCAACCTTTGTGCAGCCACCATGCTGCCTGCTGTGGCATCATTGTTACGCGCGGGCCTCCTTCTGCCTGAGTTCCAGCGGCTTATACATTACTTATATACATCCTTTTTATCAAATCACAGAATGAAGACAAGACATATCATTCTGCCATTGTTGTGTGTATGCACGACGGTGGCAGCACAAGACGACATAAAGGTGCACCGTCATGCGGAGGACTCGACCGATGTATTTTACCGCCATCTGAACCTGAACGAACTGACGGTGACGGGCGTAACGGGCGACACCAAGCTGAAGCACGCTACAGCTCCCGTGAGCATCGTCACGGCACAGGCACTCAGGGCCACAACCTCGACCAATATCATCGACGCCATTAGCCACCAGCCAGGTGTCAGTCAGCTGACGACGGGCGGCAGCATATCGAAGCCCATCATCCGAGGCCTGGGCTACAACCGCGTGGTGGTGATGAGCGAGGGCGTGCGCCAGGAGGGACAGCAGTGGGGCGACGAGCACGGCGTCGAGGTCGACGGCAGCAGCGTCGGCTCAGTAGAGATACTGAAGGGCCCCGCCTCGCTGATGTACGGCTCCGACGCAATGGCGGGCGTGGTCATACTCCATGCTCAGCCGACGCCAGCCGAAGGCGAGATGCGCGCCAACGTCAGCTCGGAGTATCAGACCAACAACGGCCTCTTCGGCTACAACCTCTCGATGGCTGGCAACCAGCGGGGCTTCGTGTGGGACGCCCGCTTCAGCGACAAGATGGCCCATGCCTACAAGAACAAGTACGACGACTACGTCAGCGGCTCACAGTTCCGCGAACGGGCGGGCCGGCTATTGCTGGGCCTGAACAAGTCGTGGGGCCACTCGCGGCTCACGTGGACGGCCTACCATCTGACGCCGAGCATCATAGAAGGCGAGCGCGACGCCGTGACGGGCGAGCTGCTGCGCTCGGCGGCCTCCAGGACGAGTTACGCCAAGTCCCTACCCTTCCAGCAGGTGAAACACTACAAGCTGGTATGGGACAACTCACTCAACCTCCCTTCGGGCTTCCTCAAGGCCATCGTGGGCTATCAGCAGAACCGCCGGCAGGAGTTCGAGGAGTCGGCCGACGACTACGAGCTGTTCTTCAAGCTCAACACGCTGACCTACGACCTGCGCTACGTGACGGCCGAATGGGACGGCTGGAAGTTCTCGGCCGGACTCGGCGGCATGTATCAGAAGTCGGGCAACGAGGGCGAGGAATACCTGATTCCCGACTACCGCCTGTTCGACTTCGGACTCTATGCCACAGCCACCAAAGCCATTGGCGAGCGCTGGACGCTGAACGGCGGCGTGCGATATGACCATCGCGGGCTTCACGGCTATGAGCTGGACGAGGAAGGAGAACTGCGCTTCCGCGACTTCACCCGCCACTTCAACGGCGTGACGGGTAGCCTGGGAGCCGTCTGCAACATCAATGACCACTTCAACCTGCGCCTGAACCTGGCACGCGGATTCCGCACGCCCAACATGAGCGAGCTGTCAGCCAACGGCGTTCACGAGGGCTCCATACGCTACGAACTGGGCAACCAGCAGCTGAAGGCCGAGTACAGCCTGCAGGCCGACCTCGGGCTCGACTTCACCTCGCGCTACGTATCGGCCCAGGTGGCGCTCTTTGCCAACCGCATCGACAACTACATCTTCACCCATCGGCTGGATCAGGTAATCGAAGAAGGCTACCTGACCTACGCCTATACCCAGGGCGACGCCCGACTGCTGGGCTTCGAGGCCGGCGTCGACTTCCACCCGGTCCACTCCGTCCACTTCTCAAACACCTTCTCGTATGTCGATGCCCGCCAGATGAATGCCAGTGCCGACACGAAATACCTGCCCTTCACGCCAGCACCCCACTGGTCGTCTGAGCTGAAATGGGAACTCACGCACCACTCGCACCCGACGGTCAGTCATCACCACACGACAGATGCCGCCCACCGCTCGCTGCTGAACAACCTCTATGTGGCTGCCGGACTTGACTGCTATCTGAAGCAGACCCACATCTACAGCGCTGACGATACAGAGACCACGACGCCTGGCTATGCGCTGGTCAGTCTCTCGGCAGGCACCGACATTCAGGTGAAGCGGAGAAAGGTTGCCGAACTGTACATCACAGCCGACAACCTGCTGAACAAAGCCTACCAGAACCACCTGAGCCGGCTGAAATATGCCGACGAGAACGTGGTCACGGGCCGTCGCGGCGTCTACAACATGGGCCGCAACATCACGTTCAAGCTCGTGGTGCCCATACGGCTGTGACGCGCCACAATACCCACTTCTTGTTAATCAGCTTTTGCTGACCGTCACAGGTGCGCATTGCTTAAAACACTCGTTTTTAGGTATTGCGCACCTCGTTTTTTCGCCGTACCTTTGCAGCCGAGAATTTCAATCAACAATGGCAACAACAAGAACGACGATTCCCACAGAGATGAAGGTGCTGATGAACCACATCTACGAGCTGCACAAAGGCGTGCGGCGAATGGTGCTATTCACCTGCAACAAGAAGTACGGCGAGCAGGCCGTTTCACGACTGGAGAGCCAAGGCATCCCCTACATCCTGCAGCCTGCCGGCCAGCAGAACCTGAACGTCTACTTCGGACGGCGAGAGTGTATGGAGGCCATCCGGCTCATCGTCACCCGCCCGCTCAACCAGCTCACGCCTGAAGAGGACTTCATTCTCGGAGCCATGCTCGGCTACGATATCTGTGCACAGTGCGAACGCTACTGCCAGAGGAAGATTAAGAATCTGAAAAGCTGAAGTATAATCCGTAAATAGTTAATCATCAAGATGAACGCAACAATTGTTATCTACGGTTCCTCAACGGGAACCTGTGAGGCCATCGCAGAGAAGATTGCCTCCAAACTGGGCTGCGAAGCCGTAAACGTACAGGACTTGACGGCCGACATCGTAGCCGCCAACCAGAACCTCATCCTCGGCACATCGACATGGGGCGCTGGCGAACTGCAGGACGACTGGTACGACGGGCTGAAGACGCTGCAGAGTGCCGACCTCAGCGGCAAGACCATCGCCATCTTCGGCTGTGGCGACTGTGCTTCGTACAGCGACACCTTCGTTGGCGGCATGGGCGAGCTCTATAATGGAATCCGTGAGAGCGGAGCCAGGTTTATCGGCAGCGTGGCGACTGACGGCTACACCTTCGACGACTCCGAAGCCGTCATCGACGGCAAGTTCATCGGTCTGCCACTTGACGACATCAACGAGGACGACCGGACAGACTCCCGCATTGAAGCCTGGCTGGCCGACATCACCCCTGAGTTGTAACCACAGGCATTAATTCATAAAGTATTTGTTTAGTTTGAGGTGGCTGATCGGCGACGATCGGCCACCTTCTTTTACTACTCAACTCCTCAGCTCCTTACTCCTCAGCTCCTTCGCTCGACCTTGGTCGCTTGCCTAAGCAAGAACTCCTCACAGATTCTGATTGAAGAAATCAGCCAGCTGGTCCCAGGGAATCAGGTTCTTTGGCTCACCCTTGCCCGTCAGCTCCGTGTAGCCGCCGTCGTAGAGGTCGCAGTGTGTGGCTCCAGGGATGATGAGCAGCTGCTTGTTCTCAGGATTTGGATTGGGTTTGCCGACGGTGTTGTAGCCTTCGGCCTTGCCCTCCACCATGTACTTGTAGGCAGCCTCGCCAAAATAGCGCGAGTGGGCCTTCTCGCCGAGCATCACGAGGACGGCCGTGCGAATCTCGTTGATATAGTAGAGGAAACGGGCGTTTGCGTAGGCCTGCGTGCCGATGGTGCGCCAGCCGTCGTTCGAGTTGCCCGAGCGGGCATGATAGCCGCGTGGCGTCTTGTAGTAGTCGAAGTAGTCCTTCACAAACTGAGGAGCATCGTCAGGCAGCGGGTCAATCACGCCGCCAGCCATTGCCAGCGGGTCGGCCAGACGCTGCTTGGCCATAGCCTCACGGGCCGCATGGCGCGACTCCTCCTTGTCCTCGCTGTCGAAGTAGCCATTGCCGCTGACGCGCGTCATGTCGTACATCGTCGAAGCCACAGTGGCCTTGATGCGCACGTCGGCAGCGGCAGCATTCAGGGCGATGCCTCCCCAACCGCAGATGCCGATGATGCCAATCCTGTCAGCATTCACGTTCTCCCGCTTCGACAGGAAGTCGACAGCAGCCATGAAGTCCTCCGTATTGATGTCGGGCGAGGCCGTGCGACGAGGCTCGCCGCTACTCTCACCAGTATATGACGGGTCGAAAGCCAAGGCCACAAAGCCGCGCTCAGCCATCCTCATGGCATAGAGTCCGCTCGATTGCTCCTTGGTGGCGCCGAAGGGCCCGCTCACGGCAATGGCAGCCATCTTTCCCTCGGCATCCTTTGGCGTATAGAGGTCGGCAGCCAGCGTCAGTCCGTACTGTGTTTCAAACGTCACCTTGCGGTGGTTCACTTTCTCGCTCAGCGGGAACACCTTGTCCCACTCTTGTGTCAGATTCAGTTCCTGTTTCATATTCTCGTCTTTCGTTTGTTTGTTACTGTTGTTGCAGCCTGCGAGCAACCCGCCCGTCAGCACTGCGGCTAATAATATCCGCTTCATCATTCTGATAGTAAAACTTTTCTACTTTACCTCCACATCTCCTTACTCCACATCTCCTTACTCACCCTTCCCTTTCAAGAATGATGTTAATCAGTGTCGTCACGTCTGCGGCGTTCACCTTCCCGTCGCCATTCAGGTCGCCCCTAAGCTGGCTTACGGGAGCAGAGAGCGACAGCATGACGCTGACGTTGCTTTCGCCAGCCTTCAGGAATGACTGCAGCTCGCGCTCCGACAGTCCGTCAATCTTTCCCAGGCGGGTGTAGCTCCAAGAGTTAGAGCCGTAGAACAGGCAGATGTTGCTGCCGTTGTAGAGGATGACGTCGCCGGCCTGAGCCGTCGTTTGTTCGTTGCTCGTCGGCAGCGAGAAGCCCAATGCTCCCCAAATCTCGAAGCCGCCGCTGCTGTTCAGCGTCACAGTGACAGGCGCCTGCTTCAGCTTTTCCACCAGAGCCCGCGTGGCAGCATTGTCAGCGAGAGTCACGCTCTGCGTCTTTCGGTCGATGGAGATATACATTTTATCCATAGCAGTTTGTTGTTCAGCGAATTTCTGCGTCTTGAGCCAGCCCTCTATCAGCGAGGTCGTATTGCTGCGATTCGAGTTATTGATCCACAGCGCATCGCCCATCCAAGTAACGTTCTTCACGAGCCGTTGCGCATCTTCTACCACACCGCTGATGCCACTGCTCGCACTCGACACAATCAGGCCGACATTCTTGCCAGCCATCTGCCCTCCGTAGTTGAACAGGTACGTCTGCATGATGGCAGCCATCTGGCTCCACCACAGCGGCGTGACGACGATAATGTTCTGGTAGCCGCTGAGCGAGGTCGTCACAGGGTCGATGGCCGGGTAGCTGTCGGCATCGTTCGGATTGGCCTTGATGGCGTTCAGCAACTGAGTGCCCAGCGCATAGCCGTTAGCCTCGTACTTCAGTCCCTTCTCGGCAGGCTGAATCTCCAGCACGTCAGCCTGAATCTGGCTTGTCAGCTTGTTCACAATCTCGCGGCAGTTGCCCGTGTAGCTGTAGTACACCACCAGCGTCTTGCCGGCATTAGTGGCAGTAACCTCTGCCATCACCTCGCTGTCAGCGGAACAGCAGCTAAGCAGCAAAGCTGCTAAAAACAAAAAAATCTGTTTCATTTCCTTTCGTTTTTGAATCACGCTGCAAAGTTACGAACATTATCTTATCCTGCCGTTACACATATTAGCTGATTATTAACCAATTTCACGGAAAACGGGCTTAATACAAAAAAAACATACCAGAAATAGGTATGCGGTTCTTTGAGCCATCCCTTCACCCCCTTCAAGTGGCTCTTCAAATAGTTACTTTCCAATAGCCCGTCTTGTTACTGCCTACGCGGACGATAAGACCAGCCTCACGCAGAAAGGCAATATGCTTGCGAACCATGCGGCTGCTAATGCCTAATGCCGCACCGATTTCTTCTGATGATGCTGAATGATTGGATTTTAATGCCATAAATACATCCCATGTGGCATCAGATATATTCGGAAATTCTTTTTTGAGTTTATTAGGAACTTTATTAGGAACTTTATTAGGAACTTCAACTTCATCTGCATCCTCATAATGCTCCATTGCATCGAGCAAGCACTTCAGCATAAACTCCACGAACAGGGTACTCTCACCAGCTGCATCGCTCTGGGCAATGACATGATAGTATTCCTGCTGATGTTCCTTCACGATAGTTTCTACAGGCAGCCACGCAAAGATGCCTTTCCAGCGAGAGAGCAACATCGTTTGCCAGAAACGGCCCATACGTCCGTTACCATCAATAAACGGGTGGATAAACTCAAACTCGTAATGGAACACACACGAATGAATCAATGGATGTTCTTTCGTCGTTTTCACCCATTGGAAAAGGTCGCCCATCAGTTGTGGCACACGATCAGCAGGAGGCGCCATGTGAAGGCAGTTACCGTTCCCATCAAACACGCCCACACCCTCCTGACGGTAGTGGCCTGCCTGTTTCACCAGGTCTTTCATCATCAGCTCATGAGCCTTCAGCAAATCCTTCTCCTTGAAGGCATCCAGCTGTGGCATCAGTCGATAGGCCTCAATGGCGTTCTTCACTTCCTGTATCTCGTCAGGAGCGCCCAACACTCGTTTACCGTCAATGATGTCCGTCACCTGTTTCAGCGAAAGCGTGTTGTTCTCGATAGCCAGCGACGAATGGATGGTTTTTATCTGATTCTTCTTGCGCAATATGGGCGAAGGAACGTTCTCGCCTAATCGCGCATTGATAATGCCTACCCGCTCTGATATCCCTGAAATCAGATGCAGCATCTCCGGCGTTATGTTGAATGGTGGCTGATACATAATCTCTTCAATGGATTTGATAGCGTCGAGCGTAGCGACCACGTTCTCTCATTAATACTTGATTCTGAAATAGTCGAGAATGGCTTTATAGTTGTCCTGTGCTGAGAGACAGGTGTCTGTAAGATAGCCATCGATATGGCCCCACTCACGCAGACCTCGATAATAGAACATCTTCAATTCGTCGGTGATGATGAAGGGAACAACACCACTACGCAGGCACTCTTTAAACATGGCAAGACGACCAACACGCCCATTACCGTCCTGGAACGGGTGAATCTTCTCGAAACGGACATGAAAGTCGAGGATATCTTCTAACGTGTGCTGCGGCTTTGCATTATAGGCATCAATCAGTCGTTGCATACTTTCATGCACACGTTCCGGCTCACACGTTGCCTCACCGCCCACCTCATTGGGGAGTTTCTTATAGTCGCCTACGGCAAACCAGTCCTTGCGGCTGTCGGATGTGCCTGATTTCAGGATGCCATGCAGCGTCTTCACCAGTTCTTCCGAAAGCGGTTCTTCTGCCTTGTCGATAATCAGGTCGATGCAACGGAAATGGTTCACCGTCTCTACGATGTCATTCACATTTATCGTCTCGTCAGCTGTCACACCAATGGTGTTCGTCTCGAAGATATAGCGTGTTTGCTCATGCGTCAACCGACTACCCTCGATATGGTTCGAGTTATAGGTCAGGTCTATCTGCGTTTTGTGATAGATACCGCCCATCATCTTCATCTCTTTCTGCTCACGAAGAATAGCAAGCAGCGGTGCTATATGTTCTTCCATACTTGTCTGTTTCGTTCGTTGTCCAGCTCGCTGCAAATATACTCATTTCCAGCGAGAATTAAGCGTTTTTACGATGTTTTTACACATTATTTAATAAATTGCGCAATTTGGCAGACAGAAGAATCGAAAATCTTATTACCATAAATCATCTACGGGACCACCCCGTGTAAGAATGTAAGATTGTAAGATTGTAAGGTTTTCCATTAATAATTTGTATGTTACCATGTAACAAGAGAACCGTCCCGCTGTTGCATCTTAGAAACCCCATAACGTTTTTTATTATAAATATTTGCTCATTTGAAATAGTTTCACTAATTTTGCCACCAAATATAGTGCATATGTATAGGAATGTTTTATTTGGGGATTATTTTCATTTGGGTTTTTCATTACCCCGATTAAAATGAGCGGCTATGAGCAAGAAGTCGATACGTTTTTTCAATGATCGCGAAGTGCGGGCCGTGTGGGATGAGGAACATAGCAAGTGGTGGTTCTCAGCTACAGATATTGTGCGTGCCATTAACAACGAGGAGGACTATACAAAATGCCGCAACTATTGGAAGTACCTGAAAGGGAAGATGGCCAAAGAGGGAATTGAACTGGTTAGTGTCGCTAACCACTTCAAATTTCTGGCTCCTGATGGTAAGCAGCGAGCTGCAGATGCACTCGATGCCGATTGCGTACAGACACTCGCCAAGAACTATCCAAACAATCGCGCACGAAAATTCCTCGACTGGTTCGTCTATAGCGACGGCTCCATCGACGGACAGAGCAAGAAAAAGGCTTATACCCTCGTAGAGAGTGGGCTGCTTGACTCGCTGGAGCCTGGGACAATCGAATGCCTGCAGCAGATTCATGCTTACCTGTTTGGTGGTCTCTACGATTTTGCAGGTCAGATTCGCACAAAAACCATCTGGAAGGATGGCACACTATTCTGCCGTGCCGAGTATTTGATGAAGAATCTGAGTATTATCGAGGCGATGCCTGAGACAACCTTTGATGAGATTGTTAACAAATATGTAGAGATGAACGTAGCCCATCCGTTTATGGAAGGTAACGGACGAAGCACGCGCCTCTGGCTTGACTTGATATTCAAGAAACAACTGAAGCTGTGCGTGGATTGGAGTAAGATTGACAAGAAGGAATACTTAGCTGCCATGCGACAGAGCACAACAGATGCTACTGCCATCAAAGCGTTGCTAAAACAGGCAATGACCGACAAGATTTACGATCGCGAGATGTTCATGAAGGGCATCGACTATTCCTATTATTATGAGCAGGAAGACTAAATAACAAAGTCTATGAACGGATATACAGAGAACGAATACGAACAGGCCTTGATTGCTTTGTTTAAAGAGTTGGGATACAACTACAAGTACGGTCCTGATATAGTGCGCGACTATACCAACCCGCTATTGCACGACGTGCTGCAGGAGTCGTTGCTGCGCATCAATCCTACGCTGCCCACGTCGGCTGTTGATGAAGCCATCAAGAAACTGCATCAGATAGAGGGATCATCGCTCTATGAGTGCAACTTCAAGTTCACGCAGATGCTGCAGTATGGCATTGAGGTGACGTTCAGCGAGACGAACGACAACCCCTGGGTGGCTCGCGAAGACCTGGCCTACTATGGGCGTGAGAACGAGCGCGTGGAAATGCAACAGGGACAGAAGACAAGGATTGTAAGACTGATTGACTTTGAGCATCCTGACGAGAACGACTTCCTGGTGGTGAACCAATTCACCATGCAGGAACTCGACACCAAACGACCTGACATCGTGGTATTCGTGAACGGGCTGCCATTGGTGGTCATCGAACTGAAATCACCCAGCAGGGAAGAGACGGATGCCAGCGAAGCCTATCTGCAGCTGCGTAACTATCAGAAGTTCATCCCCTCGCTCTTCATCTATAATGCCTTCAACGTGATGAGCGATATGGCGCTCACCAAGATAGGCACCGTCACAGCCAAGGAAGACCGCTACATGGAGTGGAAACAGCCTACTGGCGAGGTGGCTGACTATGATACTGCCATTAAGTCGGTATTCACGCCGAGGGTGCTGCTGAACCTCCTGAAGAACTACATGCTCTTCGATGTGCGCGAGGGCAGCTATGCCAAGATTCTGGCAGGCTATCATCAGTATTATGCGGTAGAGAAGGCAGCTCTGAAGACGGAAGAGGCCGTAAAGGGCGACGGAAAGATTGGCGTGTTCTGGCATACGCAAGGCTCAGGCAAGAGTCTGTCGATGGTGTTCTTAGCGCACCATCCCAAGGTGCAACAGATGAACCCCACGATTGTGGTGATTACAGACCGCAACGACCTGGACGAACAGCTGTATGGGCAGTTCTCGCGCACCATTGACTTCCTGCGTCAGCGACCTGTTCAGTGCACCAGCCGCAATGCAGAGAACGATGACACCTCGCTGAAAGCCATGCTGAAGAACCGCAATTCGGGTGGTATCATCTTTACCACGATGCAGAAGTTTGATGATTGGGATGGGCCACTCTCAGACCGCCAGAACATCATCGTGATGACAGACGAGGCACATCGCGGCCAGTACGGCATGGAAGAGAAGATAGACACGGAGGGAAACGTGCACATCGGTGCGGCACGCAAGATTCGCAACTCACTGCCCCATGCTTCCTACATCGGCTTCACTGGTACGCCCATTTCGGACAAAGACAGGGACACGCGCGAAGTCTTTGGCGACGACATAGATGTCTATGACATGACGCAGGCCGTGAAAGACGGTGCCACAAGGCCTGTCTATTACGAGAGCCGCGTCATCAAGCTGAAACTCAATGACGACGTGCTGGCCCAGATAGATGCCGAATATGACAAGCTGAGGGAAGAAGGCGCATCGGAAACCGACCTCGAAGAGAACAAGAAGGAAATGTCGCACATGGATGCCCTGCTCGGCAACGACGCGACAATCAACGACCTCGTGACGGACATCATCACGCACTACGAGGACAGCCGCCAGTACATCTGCTGCGGCAAGGCCATGCTTGTGGCCTACTCGCGTCCGATAGCCATGAAGATTTACAAGCGCATCCTTGAACTTCGGCCCGACTGGACAGAGAAGGTGAAGGTGGTCATGACCAGCGGCAACAAAGACCCAGAGGAATGGGCAGACATCATCGGCGGAAAGGCCTACAAGAAGGAACTTGCCAAGAAGTTCAAGGACGAGAACGACCCCATGAAGATAGCCATCGTGGTGGATATGTGGCTGACGGGCTTCGACGTTCCGTCGCTGGCAACGATGTATGTGTATAAGCCCATGAAGGACCACAACCTCATGCAGGCCATAGCACGAGTCAACCGCGTGTTTCCCGAGAAGGCGGGCGGGTTGATTGTTGACTATGTGGGCATTGCTGCCGCCCTGAAGGATGCCATGAAACGCTATACCAAGCGCGACCGCGACAACTACGGCAACAACGACATCAAGGAAAGGGCATACACGGAGCTCAAGGAGAAGCTGGAAATCTGCCGCGACC
>JAEEGK010008954.1_pt1 | contig 23509 bp, 20 predicted proteins | sample 8958771 | NCBI WGS metagenome assembly JAEEGK01 (sample SAMN16246547, study PRJNA631951) | gut metagenome | biome: gut microbiome; feature: rumen; material: SC-attached | host: Bos | place: Iran: Karaj | collected 2018-10
ACGACACAGGCTAAAAGCTCCCGTGCTGTCCGCTGAATGATCTCCACCGGCACGTGAGGCTCCACAGGTTTGAAATAAACCTTCGATAACACGCCGCAAATTTACCTTATCCCGCTAGTTTTTAACAGCTTCTTTTTCTTTTTGGATGCGTGCCTGATAGGCGGCTTCGGTCTCTGGCTTTTCTTTCAATTCAAAGGGAAGCCCTTTCGGAACTTGATAAGAGAAATGTTTTGCCAGGTTTTCAAGTGAGGGCTTCACCCAGTAACTGACTATCTGCTTTCTTCCAACATCGATCTCCACCTCGAAATAATTCTCAGAAGGCTTGGTCATGTCATATATACTTCTGCAAGAAAATGGATTTCTTTGATTATACCATGCTCCATCAAGACTTTCCCCCCACGATACTGTCGCGTAAGAAATAAACCCTAACCCTATATCAAAAGGCCCTACGATTTGCGGTTCTCCCTCTATTGAAAACAAGTCATCACTATAGCCTGTTTTGCACAACCATTCTTTCAGTTGACGTGCCATTTCAATGACTTCTTCTTTAACCATCCGTATCCCCCCATCAGGTGGAAGATTTGCCTTATTAATGACATTCATATTAAGGTCTGTACCTCGACCACTGTTATTAAAAATAGCACGCTCGCGAAAAGGGGCTTCATAAAACAAACTGGACGGCGAACGATAACAATAGAACAAACCGAATGGATCCATCAAAAGGCTGGAATCATCCTTAAAAACAGGTATCAAATCCAGTCCGTTTTCACCAATGGTAACACCTTTCAACCGTTCTGCACTGAATGGCTGAGGCAACAATGGCAGTTCAAGCTGCCGGATTACTTCCGCCAGCCGGGGCTGGATCGCCTGATAAACCGCGTTGGAATAAGCCGGTGTAACATGTATCGATTCGCGATGGAATAGTTGATTGAGCCACTGAAAAGCTTTCTTTTTCTGTTCCGGTGTTGGTTCCGTATCCTCAGCAAAAATATTTACTGCCAAAAGTACCGTAAAAGCACAAAGTAATATCTTTTTCATATCTAATTAATCTTTAACAGCTTCTTTTTCTTTTTGGATGCGTGCCTGATAGGCGGCTTCCGTTTCGGGGTACAGATCCTTATTCTCTGTATTTCCCATTATCACGTCATAGCTCTTAACCAGTTCCATATTCATAGAAACTCGTACCCTATCAATTTCTTTTGTCTCTGTGTTGAATTCTACTGTTACATAATAATACGGTTCTCCCGGTTGCGCATCCCAGCTGATTGAGACACGGGGTATTTCCTTTTTTATCCTGCCACCGGGCTCGAAGGGACCAATTTTTTCACTGGGACGTTCTCTGTCTTTCAACAATTCTCCGAATCCTAAACGTCCGGCAATATCTTTGCTGTATTCAATGATCTCAGCTTCTGTCATTTTGTTGGTTCCATAAAAATCCGCAAAATTGTCCCAATTCCATTCTAACGGAAAAAGAAAATCAGGAGAAAACGCGTCCAGTTCATATCTTTTTCCGGGTCCTTCTCCATCTATACATAATTGCCAGCCGTTCTTTAGGAAAAGTCTCCCTCCGATATAGCCATATTGGCTAACTTTGAATCCTTCCACCTGATCTTCTGTAATGGGCAATTCTATAGGCAGTTTCAATTTTTTTGCCATATCCGTTGCTCTCGGCAGCATTATCTTCAAGACCGCGTTGGAATAGGTTTCCGTCACATGGATCCTTTGCCCAATAATAGGATATCTTTTTCCGAAAATACGTTGTTTATATTCCGTTTCGGTTTCCGGCTTTTCTGCCAGTTTCAAAGGAAGTCCTTCCGGAATTTGATAAGAGAAATGTTTTGCCAGGTTTTGAATGGTTGGTTTCACCCAAAAGCTGACTATCTGTTTCTTATCGGTATTGATCTCCACCTCAAAATAATTTCCAGCAGGCTTATTTCGATCACTGTGACTTCCACCACCCAAGTATATTACTTTATAATTATCCCAGCTTCCGCCCAGGTTTTCTCCCCACGAGACTTTCGCATAAGGAACCTGACCATCCTTCACATCAAAAGGCCCCTCGATTTTTGGTTCTCCTTCCATTGTAAACAGAACATCGCTATAGCCTGTTTTGCACAACCGCTCTTTCAGCTGGCGAGCCATATCAATGATCTCTTCCCGACTCATCCGATTCTGTCCCATAAAGGCTGAGACATTTTCCGTATAGACGCTCGTATTCTCTCTGTAAAAACGTTTACTAAAAGTGCTTTCATAAAACAAGCTGGAGGGTGAATAATACAGATAGAATAGGCCGCAAGGATTCATCAAAAGACAGGATCCATCTGTAAAACCGGTCGTCACTTCCGGGCTGGCTTGAAAAATTGATATCCACTTTATCTGTTTCGCGGAGAATGGCTGAGGCACCGGCAGTTCGAGCTGTTGGACTGCCTCTGCCAGTCGGGGCAAAAGTGCCTGATAAACAGCATTGGAATAAGCCGGTGTAATATGAAGCGGTTCTTGATAGATATGTGGACTCCATGTTTTCTGCTGCTCTGGTGTATCCACAGCAAATATGTTCACTACTAAAAGTACCGTGAAAACACAAAGTAATATCTTTTTCATAGTCATATTCCCCAATCTAATTCCATTTTTATGACCCGTTCAGTTTGACATCAAACCATAAAATCGTCAACAGCATTGTAGAAAATATTTCTTTTATAAGAAGTTTTAACAATATCGTGATTAGAAAAACAAATTCTCCGGAGTGAATCATTCTTCGGGATTTACAGTGGATGTGCTCTATTGTACCGTCGGGACTGAGACAACCGGATCGACTGTCTACAGGGTTTTACAAAGAAGACGCGAGAATCCCATATCTCTAAATAAACTATTGTTATTAAATGATTTATCTGTGCTAATCTGTGTGTATCTGTGGTTCTTTTAAGCCCATCACCGCACCTGGTTGACCAGGTCGAACACCGGCAGGAACATCGCCAGGACCATGCCGCCGATCATCACTCCCAGGAAGATGATCAGGAGCGGTTCGATCAGCGAGGTCAATCCGGAAAGAGTGTGTTCCAGCTCGTCATCCATGTAGTCGGCGATCTTCTCCAGCATGGTATCCACCGCGCCGCCCTGTTCACCGGCCATCACCATCCGCAGGATGATCCGCGGGAAAATGGGATACTGCGACATGGCACCCGACAAGGTTTCGCCCTGCTCGATCTTGACGGCGATCTCCTTGAGAGCGTCTTCCATCTTGAGATTACCCACGGAAATGGCCACCACGTTCAAGGTCTCCAGGATGGGCACCCCGGAATGCAGCAGCGAAGCCGTTGTCCGCGCGAACCGGGTCAGAGCCAGCTTGTGGAAGATCGGCCCCACGATGGGGAGTTTCAATTTCTGCGCGTCCCACCAGGCACGGCCGCCGGGTGTCCTCACAAAAAGAAACGACCCTGCCACCACACCGAACACCGCCAGCGATATCCAGAGCAGATTGGCCTTGAGCGTGTCCGCGATGGAGATCACCAGCTGGGTAAAAGCCGGCAGACTGGCTCCCTGTTCTTTGAATATCTGGCTGAAGGTGGGCACGACCTGCACCATCAGGAAACAGGTCACGGCGATCGCCACCACGGTGACCACCGAAGGATACATCAGCGCGCCGCGGACTTTGGACTGGATCTTCTGGGTCCGTTCGGAATGAGTCGCCAGACGCGACAGTATCTCCGGCAGGATGCCGCCGCGCTCGCCCGCGTTGACCATATTGATATAAAGCCGGTCGAACACATCCGGGTGCCGCTGGAGCGCGCCGGACAGGCTCTCGCCCGTATCGATCTGCTGGATCAGGTCGCGGATGACTTTGCCGAGTTTCTGGCTGCCGGTCTGATCGGCCAGCGTCTGCAATGCCTGGGTGATCGTCAGCCCGGCATCCAGCATACTGGAAAGCTGGCGCGTGAAAGCCGCCAGATCTATCAGTTTGACACCGCGATGGGAACCGCTCCCGGCGGAAGCCCTGTCTCTTTCGCTTATCTTCAGGACAAAGAGATTGCGTCCGCGCAGAGCCACCACGGCTGTCTGCTCGCTGGAGGCATCTATCGTGCCTTCCACCTCTCGTCCCGTCCCGGCTTCACGGGCTTGATAACTGAAAACAGGCATTCGGTTTGAGCTGGACACCCTGACCCGCGGAAAGGTCCCGCGGTCAGTCGTCGTTCTAAACTTAAAAAACTAAATATGCTTCGAGTCGTTCTCGTCTTTGACCGTGTAGCCGCTTTCCTGACGCTGGAAATTGACCGCATTCTTCTTCAGGTAAGCCTGAAATACATCATCTGCGCTCATCCCCAGCACCTGCGCGGCACTGATCAGAAAATGGAAAATATCCACCACTTCCACACGGGCATTCTGTTCATCGAACTTCTGATACTTGGCCCACCATTTCCAGGGAACACTGTCCGTCAGTTCCGAGATCTCCTGGGTCATCGCTCTGCAATAGTTCAGCAGCCACTGTGTCTTTTCCTTCTCATCCATGGCATCGGTATTGACCCCGATCCTTTGGTTGAGGGCACGCTGCATTCTGAACATTTCTCTGAGTTGATCTAACTGCTCCATACGGCCTTATTTTCTTGCATCCAGCCTCAGCCAGCAAGGCTTTTTTTGCCGGACAGACACCGGATCACCGGAGAAACTTGGCATAATCCGTCACCAAAAGCCGGTAAGGTTCCTCATCCTCTATGATTTCCGGATACCGTGGCAGCTTCTCGTAGAACACATTATCCGTATGATCATCATTCACGGCAGAAACCTCGCCGATCATCACCTGACCGAAACCTTTTTCCCCGTAGAAAGAGTGATACACCCCCACCGGAAGCGTCAAACTGGCACCCGATGGCAGAGAAAACGGCTTGCCGGCCGGCACCGTCATTTTCACACCATCGCTCCAGACCGTCACCGGATCCTGCTTCAGCCCGTCATTGGGATCGCTGTTATAAAGCTCGAACACCAGACGGCCTCCGCCGCGGTTGATGATATCCTCCGTCTTGGAACGGTGATAATGCAGCGGTGTCACCTGGGCTTCTTTGGAGATCATGATCTTCTCCGCGTAGGGCTTCTTGTACAACCGGCTGCCCAGCTTGCCATTGCGGATCGTGAACAGGAACAATCCCTTTTCCAGGTATCGGCCCTCGCCGTAATCGGTCACGTCCCAGCCCAACTCGCAGTCCAGAATCTCGGCGATCTCTTCCCGCTTGCGGGACTGAAAATCTTTCAGGCTCCAGTTGGCAAAAGGAGGTAAAACAAAATGATTCTGGGCGAAAAAGGATTCCGCCTCACGGATATATTGATTGATTTCAGAGCGTTTCATCGTATTTCTCAGGAAGGTCCGCCCGCGGGACCCTCTTCATTCACGCACAGTATGAACCATCTGGGGAAATAGTCAACCGCATATCCGGGACTTTCCGCCCTGCAAAAAATGAGATAAGAAATTGATTTTTAATAATTTTACCATCTTTAAGATTTTAATTTAATATCGACACACGCCTCAAAGAATGATAAAAATGAGGCGAAGCGCACGCTGAAGTGCGTCGCATTTTGAATTTTTATGGCAAACAAAATTGTATTTGATCCCGTCAACGCTCCTGATTTCCTCCCTGTGGAACAACTTAGAGAGCTTCAGTTGACCCGCCTGCAGCAAACCGTGCTCCGGGCTTACGAACGGGTTCCCTTCTTCCGCGCGAAAATGGAAGAAAGAAACCTCACTCCCAATGATATACAGAAACTGGAAGATATCGCGAAACTGCCTTTTTCTATTAAAAAAGATCTGCGCGACACCTACCCGTTTGGTTTGTTTGCCAGTCCCATGAATGAAGTCGTGCGCGTTCACGCCTCCAGCGGAACCACCGGCAAGCCCATCGTGGTGGGCTACACCAAAGAAGACCTGAAAGTCTGGGAAGAAGTCCTCGTCCGCGGCATGAAATCCGTGGGAATGACCTCTAATGACATCGTCCAGGTTTCTTACGGATACGGCCTGTTCACGGGCGGTCTGGGCGCTCACTACGGCGCGGAAGCCCTGGGCGCGACCGTGGTCCCGGCCTCCGGCGGCAATACTCACCGCCAGATCATGCTGATGAAAGACTTCGGCGTGACCACTATCTGCTGTACTCCCAGCTACTTCATCCACCTGATCGACCAGGCACAGTCCATGGGCATCGACATGAAGAGCCTCTCCCTGAAATACGGCATCTTCGGCGCGGAACCCTGGACTCAGGAAATGCGCAAATACATCGAAGCCAATACAAATATCAAGGCAATAGATATTTACGGCCTGTCCGAAATCGTCGGGCCGGGCGTGGCGATGGAATGTATCCACCAGGCCGGACCCCACATCTTTGAAGACTACTTCTATCCGGAGATCATTGACCCGGATACCGGCGAAGTCCTGCCCGAAGGCGAACAAGGCGAGCTGGTCCTGACCACTCTGAGCAAAGCCGCCATGCCGATGATCCGCTACCGCACACGCGACCTGACCTCGCTGACCACGGAACGCTGCGCCTGCGGACGCACCCTGCGCCGCATCAGACGCATCAGCACACGCAGTGACGATATGTTCATCATCCGCGGTGTCAACGTCTTCCCGACACAGATCGAGACCGCTCTGCTTTCCATCGAAGGCACTCTGCCGCACTATCAGATCGTTCTGCGCAGAGAGCACAATCTCGACACACTGGAAGTCCAGGTCGAGATCAACGACAAGCTCATCGGTGACACCGTCAGCGAAGTCACCGCACTGGAAAAACGCATCAGCCGCAGCGTCGAACAGATCATCGGCATCCGTGCCATCATCAAACTGGTCCAGCCCGACACCCTGCAGCGCAGCGAAGGCAAGATCAAGCGGGTCTGCGATCTGCGTGATCCTCACAAGATATCCTAACCGAAACCCCTAACTGGTAATTTGATATGAAATTAAAACAACTTTCCATCATGATCCCGAACCAGCCCGGAGCCCTGGTCCGTATTTGTGAAATCCTCCAGAAAGCCCAGATCAATATCTCCACGCTGACCCTGGCCGACACTGCCGATTTCGGCATCCTGCGCCTGATCATCAAGGACTGGGAAGCGGCCAAGAATGCCCTGGAATCCAACGCTCTGGTGGTGAAAGTCAGCGATGTGCTGGCCATCTCCATCCCGAATGAACCCGGCGGGCTGCTGGGCATTCTGAATACATTGAACTCCAACAAGATCAATGTGGAATACATGTACGGGTTCTCACTGGCTACCGGCAAGCAAAGCGTTCAGATCTTCCGTCTGAACGATCCCGATCACGCCATTGATATCCTGAACAAAGCCCACATTTGTGTGCTGGGTTCCGGCGAACTTTTTGGAAATTAACAGAAATGACGACATTAACAGCAATGACGACACCATCCGCAACCTCCTCTCCGGAACAGCCGGCTTTGAACTACCGCATCGGTGATGAACGCGTTATCCGCGTGACTCAGGATGCCGCGGACAAAGTCCATTCCCTGCTCAAACGCCAGGGACGCCCGGAAGGTGTTCTGCGGATAGCCGTCATCGGCGGCGGATGCTCCGGCCTGCAGTACAAAATAGACCTGCAGGACGAACCCGCCGCCCGTGATATCCTGGTCATCAGCAAAGATACCAAAGTCGTCATCGACCCCAAAAGCGTCCTCTACGTCTCCGGCTCGGAACTGGACTACGTGGACGCGCTTCAGGGGGCCGGGTTCAAAGTCCATAATCCCCACGCCACGACCACGTGCGCCTGTGGAGAAAGCTTTAGCGCATAAAACATATACAGAATACAACAAAACACTGAGAAACATAAACTGGAGATTGTTATTAAATGAAATATAAACGAATTTTGCTGAAACTCAGTGGTGAGGCTCTGGGCGGCGCTGCCGGCTCCGGAATATCCACCGAAGCCATCCAAAACGCTGCGGACGAGATCCTCGCGGCTCACAAACTGGGAGTCCAGGTAGCCGTCGTTGTGGGAGGCGGCAATATCTTCCGCGGACTCTCCGGCAGCCAGCAGGGCATTGACCGCACCAGCGGCGACTACATGGGAATGCTGGCCACCGTCATCAACGCTTTGGCGCTCCAAAACACTCTCGAAAAATCCGGGATCCCCACCCGTGTCCAGACCGGCATCGAAATGAACCGCGTGGCCGAACCCTTCATCCTCCGCAAGGCCGTCCGCCATCTGGAAAAAGGACGCATCGTCATCTTTGGCGGCGGCACCGGCAATCCTTTCTTTTCCACCGATACCGCGGCGGCTCTCCGCGCCAGCGAACTGAGTGTGGACGCGCTGCTGAAAGCCACCAAAGTCAACGGCGTTTACGACTCCGACCCCAAGAAAAATCCGAACGCCCAGCGTTTCTCGCTGCTTTCCTATGAGGATGCCATCAAACTGCATCTGGGCGTGATGGATGCTTCAGCTTTCTCGCTCTGCTCCGAAAACAAGATCCCCATCATCGTCTTTGACGCATTCGTGCCGGGCAACCTGACCCGCGTCCTCAACGGCGACACACAAGTTGGGACCGTTGTCTCCAGTGCACCTTCCGTCAAAGGCTAAAAGGGCGAAACTGCTTTTGAAAAATTAAAAGAGCCGTGTAAACGCACGGCTTTTTTCATATCCATCCATGATTCAAAAAAAGACGAGCAGGTCGCTCGTCTCGGAGACGCTGGAGCTCTGCATATCTACAGAACATATTGATTTTGAATTGGTTTTGATAAAATTAAAATCCTAATGGCGATTTTGGGTTTATTTTTAAGATAATGAATCACCGGAGTGCTCCTCGTAATAATATGAATAGTCAATGCCCTTTATAAATATCTCCCGGTCGTCGATCTTATCCGTAAGAGCCTGCTTCAGCAACACACGGATTTTACTGCTGTCCACGGGACTCTCTATCATCGCGTTCAGATATTCGTTCTTAGCGATCTTGCTCCAGTCAACACATTTGCCTAAACGTTTCTTGAAAATGAGATCCAGCCAGATGCGGGTGCTTCGTCCATTGCCCTCCATGAACGGATGCGCCACATTCATCTCCACATATTTATCAACGATCTTGTCGAAGGTATTCTCCGGCATCTGCTCAATTTTTTTCAGGTTTTGCTCCAAATAGTCCACCATGCAGAATGTGAAATTGCCCTTTGAGATATTCTTCGTCCTTATCTCGCCTGCAAAGTCATACAGTCCACCAAATATATAGGAGTGGATCTGCTGTAATGCCTTGACAGTACCAACATCCTTGTCGGCCACTAAATTACTCTCCAGAAAAGTATATGCCTTTTTACGGCTTCGTCCGTCAATGGTATTGTCACTATAGGTGAACCAGTCCAGAAAATCCGTCGTCATTTTACTTGGAATGAGCTTTACCAAGTCTGCTATATCATCTTGCAAAAAGCAGTCTGTTGCGTACTTCTTCCCATCCGCTGCCATCAGCTTCAGTTGACTACATTTTGTAGTCAACTCAATATCTGCCTTTTTTAGACGGGTTTTCAGTACACTCCAATACTTCCTGGGATTGGGGCTTTCCGTGATGGCAGCAACAATATCAACAGCAGAAAACCACCATTTGTTTTTCTCCTCGTCCCAAACGGCTCGAACCTCACGATCATTATAAAACCGTATAGATACTTTCGTTCTGCTTTTTGACTCTTCCTGCTTGTCCATACACTCAAGTGTTTGGTCAAAGGAGACGCGAATTCGCGTCTCCACGTTGCATCTTATTGTTGAACAATAAATTATCTATTTGCTGTTCATAGCTTCTTCGATCGCGTCAGCTTCCATTGGGATACCGTCCATCAGGTTGACAGGCCCCTGTTCGCTGATGTAGATGGTATCTTCCAGACGGATGCCCAGACCTTCCTCGCGGATGTAGATGCCCGGCTCACAGGTCAGCACCCAGCCCGGTTCCAGTTTCTGGTACTGCGGGTAGATGACATCGTGGACATCCAGTCCGATCGAATGGGAAACACCGTGCATGAAGTATTTGCGGTAGAGCGGCGCCGATGGATCCTGAGCCTTGAGATCGGCCTGGGTAAAGAGTCCCAGCCGGAGACATTCTTCCTGAACGACCGCCGCGGTGATTTCACGCAGGTTCTCAATGGTCAGTCCCGGTTTCATCTCCTTGCGGGTGGCGTGATAGATGCGCAGCACCGCGTCATAGACTTCCCGCTGGCGTTTGGTAAAGCGCCCGGAAACAGGGATCGTGCGCGTCATATCGGCCATGTAATTCCCGTACCCGGCCCCCACATCCATCAGGACGACATCGCCGGCATTGCAGGTCTTGTCATTCTGCGGATAGTGCAGCACACAGGAATCGGCACCGGAAGCAATGATCGGCAGATAGGAAAAAGTGGCCTTGTGACGGATGAATTCGTAAGCGAAATCGGCTTCGATCTCCGCCTCGTTGATGCCCGGCCTGACATTTTTCAGCACACGGGCAAAACCCATGCCGGTAATGTCGCAGGCTTTCTTGATCAGCTCTACTTCAATGGGTGACTTGATCACACGCAGCTGGTGCATCAGTCGCGCCAGACGGTGATAACGGTGCAGCGGATAATCCTTGCGGCACTGTTCCACAAAGCGCATGTCACGGGTCTGCACCACATTGGCGGCACGGTAGTGCTCATTGGTATTCAGGTAAACATCTTCCTGCTCGCACATGAGCTGGCGGAAAATGGGACCGAAATCGGAAAGCCAGCGCACATTCCCGATGCCGGAAATGGCGGCCGCCTCCTCCATGGTGTACTTATGTCCTTCCCAGATGGTCAGCAATTCATTCGTTTCGCGCAGGAAAAGGATCTCCCGGAAAGCCGGATTCGGATGATCGGGGCAAAGCAGAAGGACGGTCTCCTCCTGATTGATGCCGGTCAGATAATAGAGATCAGAGTTCTGCTGATGACCCATCGTGCCGTCCGCATTGGTCGGCATGATGTCGTTGGAGTTCACCACTACCAGCGCGCCCGGCACCAGCAGTTTCCTCAAACGCTCACGATTGGTGATAAAAAGTTCCGGATTCGTTTTTATATACTTCATGTCAGCTTATTTATAAGAGGATTTGTATAATTCAAAACTGGAGATCGTGGGACAGGCGCGCGCGTTGTCAATGGTCAGACGCACCTTACGGGCCGTTGTCTCCGGCACACGCAGGATCCATTTGTAGCCGATGGTGGTGCCTTTGGCCAGCTCGGTCCATTCGCCCTTGGTCTCGTCCCAGAAATCGATATGATACGCGGAGACTCTCTGCCCCAGCTCGATATATTCCTGCAAAAGAACCAGATCAAATGTCACCGGCTTGCCCAGATCAACTTCCAGACTGCCGCTGGTCTGTCCGTCATCCAAAGCCCAGTAGGTCTCGCGTTTTCCGTCCAATGCCTTTGCCGCTTTGAATTTCCGGCTCTTTTCACGAAAACTGCTGGCTTTGGCTTTCTTTTTCAAAGCGAGATTGGTCTTGAAATTGGCGCTGACGGCTTCATTGAATTCTTTCAGACGAGCCACATCACCCGGAGCCAGCAAGCCCTGCTGGTTCGGCGGCACATTCAGGTGCAGACAGCAGTTATGTCCCACCGAGCGGTAATAAATATCCAGCAAATGAGACAAGCTCTTTACCTTCTCATCTTCCGCGGCATGATAGAACCAGCCCGGACGGATAGAGACATCACACTCCGCAGGAGCCCAATCGCCGCCTACCGGATTGCCTTCGCCCATCTGCTGCTGGACTCCGCCTCCGATCTCCACCGATGAGCGGTTATACATGGACCAGCAGGTATCTTTGGCAAGGCCGTTCTCATTACCGACCCAGCGGACATCTCCCTTATCGCTGAAAACGACCGCTTCGGGTGCCAGCTCGCGCACGACTTTCAGATAAGCGTCCCAGTCGTACTCCTGACGTTTTCCGTTCGGACCTTCGGCACAGGCACCATCCCACCAGACAATGGAGATCTTGCCGTAGTTCGTCAAAAGCTCCCGCAACTGATTCATATAGTATTCGTTATACTTGGGAGAATCGCCATAGTAAGGGCTGTTGCGGTCCCACGGGCTCAGATAGACACCAAAATCCAGACCGAATTCTTTGCAGGCATCCGAAACTTCGCGGACAACGTCCCCTTTGCCATTCTTCCAGGGGCTGTTCTTGACACTGTGTTCCGTATAAGCACTGGGCCACAGACAGAAACCATCATGATGCTTGGCCGTCAGCACCACCATTTTGAAACCGCCATCCTTGGCAGCCTTGACCCACTGGCGGGCATCCAGTCCGACCGGATTGAAGATCTTGGGATCTTCTTTGCCATCTCCCCATTCCTTATTGGAAAAGGTATTCACCCCGAAATGCAGGAACATATACTGTCCCCTTTCCTGCCATACGACCTGATTCGCGTTCGGCACCGGATCCAACGGCGCGGGAGTTGTCGCGGCGATCGCGCTCGTACTGATCACAAACATCGCGGCAGCAGCAGCGCCCCATCTTTTTAAATTCTCACTCTTCATATAAACAACACGGAAATTGCTTCCAATACGTCTCCACTACTCTACCGCAGTAAAGTGATTCTTCAAGCCAAAATCTCCGCGGATCTGTTTAGAAAAAAGGAAAAAAGAAGCTCAAGCCAATGGTGCGTCCAAAAGGATTTGAACCTTCACGGGTTGCCCCACTACCACCTCAAAGTAGCGTGTCTGCCAATTCCACCATGGACGCACAGGCAGGGATATAAATAGTACGATTTAGCTCCGGATGCAAGCCAAATCGTCCGGAAACAGATTTTTCTTAAAAATAAAGCGTTCCGATCTGATACGCGCCCAGCGGCGGCAAAGTGATCGTCAGGCTTCCTTCCTCGTCTTGGGTCTCTTTCACTTTGGGACGGACTTTCTTCTGGCAAGGAACAGACCAATAAGGACGTTTCGAGCCATAGTTCCGAACGGTCAGACTCAGCGTATCCGTCTCTCCGCTAGAGAGATTAAAGAGTGTCACCGTCTGGATTTTACCCTCCGTATCCACTCTGGGTGTCATAATGATCTGCTCATGAGTGTTCAGGCGGACCGCCATTTTCTGATCCGTTATCTTATCCAGTCCGTTGAGGATCAATTCCCGTTTCGGTGTTGTTGGACAGTGATTCAACTCATTGACCAGCAATATCTTTCCTCCAAAACCGGACGGAATGATCATGGAAGAGATGCCCAAAGGCTGCCGGTTGGCCGGATCGCCTGTCTCAAAGGTGGAAAGTACTTCCACATCAGTACGATCTGTCCGGAGAAGGTAACAGGTGGAATGGGCAGGATAGTAATAAGAAGCTTTGCCAATAACTTCAAAAGCGCCTTGCGTGTAAGGAGTCACGGTGATATTCGTCTGCGGAAAGGTCAAATTCAATTCCATCCAGGCCGGAGCATCCAGGATGACAGACCCGGCCAGATAATGCTCCAGTTCGGCCTTTGTCGAGCCCAGGATGATGTTGTCCGTCAGCAATGTCACTGCGCTGTGAGCCTCCGCCGGGCAGATCGGCAGGCCGTAAGTCACCAGTGTCGGCATCATTTCCCAATTCGGCACGACCCAGAAATTATCCCCCGCGCTGGTGCGGGGCGCGTTGACCGCGTTGGTGCCGACCGGACGGGAGATACCGTAAAGCACCGTGGACTGATTACGGTCTCTGAGCGTCTCCCAGTAAGGCCGGTATTGTGCGCAGAGCTTGGCAAAACGGTCATAGGATCGCGCGGATTCATAGTAATCGCCGCTGTGCCAGTAAAGCGCCAGCGAATCCACTCCTCCGGCCAGCATGAGGGTCGCCTCGGTCATCATGAACTGAGGATTTTTCAGCAGCGCGACATGGGGATAATTCTCCGCTTCGTAGCAGACCTGCCCCACAAAATCCTGCTGATGGCACCGGGCACCCTCTTCCTGGATGCAGAGATACTTCTGCACCAGCGCGCCGAAATCCTTGTCATTATAGAATCCCGCGCCGGGACGAATGCCCACTTTATGATGATTCGGCCCGGACAAGGCTTTCATCAACGGAAAGTTATTAGGCCCGGTATGCCGCCAGTTGGAGTAAACCGCCTGGACACCTAATCTGCATTCAGGATACCCCTGCTCCACGGCCCGGCGAAACACTTCCCCGACTTCGGCCAGCAGTTTAGCTTCATACCGGACCCATTGACCACGAACAGGCTCCGGCTCGTTGACGGTACCCATCAGATGATGATACAGATCCTCACGGGTCCACTCCTTGCCGCAGAACTCACTGAAGCCCTTCATGCACCGCGGACAATAGCAGCCGTTGTTCAGACGCAGGTCATCATCCGGCCAGAAAGAATCCGGCTTCAGCACTTCCATGACCAGCTTTGTCCGCTCAAAAAGATAGCCGCGCACTTCCGGCGAAGTGGGACAGAAATCACCGGAACGATGCCCGTCGGGATACATCCGGAAGGCATCCTCCGGGAATGGACGATCCTCCGGGCGGGTCTTGTGCAGCTGTGAGCCGTGTCCCAGTGTCAGACCCAGCTGAAAAGAAAACTGGATGCCCAGCTCCTCACAGCGCTTGCGGTAAGGCAGTATCCGCCGCAGTTCCTTCTCGCTGGCCGGCAGATCGGTCAGACCGTCTATGCAGAACCAGATCTCGTCACACGCTCCCGGATGCGCCTGGAATGAATCGAAAATCTGATCCATTACCTCCGGATAATAATTCATGCACGGCATCTGACGGCTGATGATGAACGGCCAGTCCGAAGCGGACTTGCCCGCGGCCATCGCGGTCAAAGCCGCGAAACAAATCAACGCACCCAATAACTTTTTCATGCTCAAAACAAAAAATTTCATTCGCATTTCTCTGATATTTTCCATCAATTTATAAGATTTACTCAAATTATCCACTTCAAATATACCGACTTACTCATGGATCTCCAAAGGCAAACCATCCGGATCGGCAAAAAACGTCATTTTCTTTCCCGTGTACTCATCCACACGGATCGGCTCCGTCGCGATACCCATCGCGTTCAGCTCCGCCGCGGTTTTCTCCACAGAATCCACCCGGAAAGCCAAATGCCGCAGCCCGTTCGCCTCCGGGTAGCTGGGACGCGCCGGTCTGCCCGGAATGATGAACAGCTCCAGCTCCATATCCGCCAGGCGCAGATCTATTTTATGATCGCCACGGGCTTCGCGGTAATTCTCCCGAATCACCTGAAATCCCAGCAGATCGACATAAAAATGCCGCGACCGCTCATAATCGCTGCCAATAATGGCCACATGATGCACTTTGCTTAGATCCATTCTCGTCCTATTTTCCGGCAATATCCGCCAACTCAAACGGCACCAGTTGCTTCAGATCCTTCGGTGCGACCTCGACCTGATAGCCGATCTTGCCCGCGCTGAAGATGATCGTTCCAAAATTTTCGGCGCTCTGGTCTATGACCGTCCGAAACAGCTTTTTCATCCCCACGGGCGAACAGCCGCCATGCACATACCCGGTCAGCGGAAACAGCTCCTTGGACTTGATCATCTCAATGCTTTTCTCGCCCACAGCAGCGGCTGCCTTCTTCAGATCCAGTTCACCGCAAACCGGCACCACGAACACATAATGCGTCTTGGAATGCCCCACCGTCACCAGAGTCTTGAACACCTGCCGGGGATCCTGTTTCAAGACCGCGGCCACATCGGCACCGCTGATCACTCCGCTGTAAGTATAACTCTGATAAGCGATCCCGTGCTGTCCCAGTATCCGCATCACATTCGTTTTTTCAGACGAATTTTTCATATTCCATGCAAATCCAAATCAAAAACCACACATCCCCCAGGAGATAAGCAAAAATGGGAAAATGTGAAAAGAAATGGGGTGACCGATGGGGCTCGAACCCACGACAACCTGAACCACAATCAGGTGCTCTACCAACTGAACTACGGTCACCAGCCGTAAGTGCCATGCAGTCTATTCTTAAAAAAGCTTTCTGTCAAGCAGATGGATGGTGATATTTCAAAAAAGTCATCCAGGGATTTTTTACTCTAACGTCATCTTAAAATAGAATGATAACCTATTTATCAACAATGATTTATTGTAGAGATGAGTGACCCGCTCGTCTCGGAGACGCGGGATCCCGCGTCTCTACGGAACATATTGATTTTGAATTTGTTTTGATAAATTTAAAACCGTCATTGAAAATACTCCAATGACGGTTTCATTCTTGGGAAAGAATGTTCCCAAACTTTGCTGTTAATTATTCTTCACGAATACGATCCCAGGCTTTGAGATACTTCGTGTTGTCATCGCCCAGGTCGAGCAGCAGGTGGCAGCGTTCAAAAGTCTCTTCGGGCACTTTGAAGGCCGGATTGCTGCGGATCTCTTCGTCAACCATATCGACCGCGACGGTGTGAGGCAGAACATACTGGATCTCTTCCATATCTTTGACCGCGTTTTCCGGTTCGTAGATGTAATTGATAAATTCATAAGCAAGATCCTTGTTCTTAGAATCTTTCATGATGGTGAAGTTATCAAATGTGAAGGTCGTTCCTTCTTTGGGGATGACAAACTTGATGGACGGTTTTTCCATGGAAACCTGGAGAACATCGCCGCTGTAGGTCTGGATCATCAGGAATTCACCGGAGGCCAAAGACTGTTTGGTATCATCCACACCGAATTTGGCGATCTGTTTCTTCCATTTATTGGCCAGTTCCACGGCCTGGTCGATCTTGGCCTGATCGGTCTCATTCACGTCATATCCCAGGGTAATGAGAGCACAGCCAATGACTTCGCGATGGTCATCCAGCAGAGAAGTGCGGCCCTTGAGGTCTTCACGTTCAAACATTGCCCAGGTCGGCTCGAAATCTTTGATCTTTTCGGAATCATAACCGATACCGGTAAAGCTGGCAAAATAAGGAACCGTGTATTCCAATTTAGGATCCAGGGTCAGGTGCTCATATTTCTTATCGAAATACTTATCCGCTGTCGCCAGCTTGGAGTGATCCATCTTCTCCAGCATCCCCTGTTCGTACATCAGCTTGGCCGTATAGGTGGACATCACGATCAGATCATATCCGCCGCCGCCGGCTTTCACCTTGGCATACATAGATTCGTTAGAATCAAACTCATCCAGCTGGATGGTGCAGTCATATTTCTTTTCAAAGTCATCCAGAATATCCTGGGCAAAATAATCGCCCCAGGAGTAGATGCGCAGAACTGTTTTTTTCTGTCCGCAAGAGGTCAGAAACGCTGTGGAAGCCGCAAGCAGTGCGATGCAGCCGATTGTTATTATTTTTTTCATTTCTATGTTTTATATATCTTATAGGTTAATAAGAAAGCATATCTTCACGATGCACTGAGCATCATGACTTTTTACGACTCAATAGCTTTTGTGTTACGAACACAAAAACGAACGTCAGCACCAGAAAGATCACTGACAAAGCGTTGATGATGGCCGGAGTCCCGCGGCGCATGGCGCTCTGGATATAGATGGGAAGTGTCGTATCCCCCGCGCCTTTGACAAAGAAAGTGATGACAAAATCATCGATCGAAAGCGTAAAAGCAAACAGTGCCCCGGCAATGATGCCCGGCATGATGATGGGCAGTGTCACTTTAAAAAAGATGTAAAGACTGCTGGCTCCCAGATCCTGAGCCGCCTCGATCAGGGAATGATCGAATTCCTGAAGGCGAGCCAGAACGACCATCGTCACATAGCTGAGGCAGAAAGTGATATGCGCGATGATGATGGTCGTGAATCCCAAGTGCATATTGATCCCCAGCAGGCTGCTCACCCAGCCTCCGCACACGGAGATAATGAGTACAAAAAGCATCAACAGACTGATACCCATCAGGATATCCGGCACGATCAGCGGCGTATAGATCAGCGTGGAATAGATGGATTTGAACTTGCTCTTCGTGCGGTAAAGATACAGCGCGGCCAGTGTCCCCAAAACCGTTGAAAAAAAGGTAGAAAAGAACGCAATGATCATGGTGTTCAAAAGCGCGTTCCAGATCACATCATGATGGAAGAGCTTTTCATACCAAATCAGCGAAAAGCCTACCCAGCTGCCGCCGTACTTGCTGGCATTAAAGGAGGCGATGACCACCATCACCAGCGGAGTGTACAGGAAGATGAGCGTCAACAGGGTGATCAGCATCGGAAAACGGCTTTGGGCGGCACCCCTGTTTTTTGTAAAAAACTTCATAAGGCAAACGTAACGATATAATTGCTGTTAAAAATCATCTCAAAAAAAGGAGGCTTACTCATCGTTTACTTCACTCTTTTGTGGACTCAGCGGATCGTCTTTAGGCGTAAAAAGCAGACTGGAGCCAAGCCGTTGTTTAGTATCCTGTTGTTTTAATTGCAGTCTGGGATCATCGGACGATTTTGATCCAAAAATTTTGCGGAACCAGATAAAAGCGACCAGCGGCAGGAAAACCGCGATCATCAAAACCGCGGATAACGCGCTGGCATGAGGCAGGTTTCGATCTACAAAGACACGCCGCGCGATCATATCACCGACCAGATGGCTGTCCTTGCCGCCGACCAGATCGGGGATCAGATACGCGCCGAAAGCCGGTATCAGCACGACCATAATAGCCGTCAGAACACCTTTGGAAATACCGGGCAGGAATACTTTCCGAAAGGCGTAAAAGGAGCTTGCACCCAGATCCTTGGCCGCGTCCAGCAAGGAAAAATCAAACTTTTCCGCAACGGAATAGATAGGCAGCACCGCGAAAGGGATATAGGTATAGATCATCACCGCCAGCACGGCCCACTGATTATACAGCAGCATGGCAGACTCCGGGATCACTCCCATCCAGACCAGCAGGTGCTTGAGAGCCCCGTCCGGATGCAGAAAGACTTTCCACGCGTAAATGCGGATAAGGAAATTGGTCCAGAAAGGAACAACGATCAGCAGCAGAAAGAAGTTTTTGATCTTCACGCTGGGTATCCGCGCCAGCTGATAGCAGATCGGGATGGAAACGGCTATACAAACAAAGGTCGAAACGATACCCTGCCAGAAGGTACGCCACATGATCGCGGGATAACTGGGATCCTTTAACTCCTGGATCGCCCGCATCGTCCATCCGTCCCCGATACCGCCGTTGGAATCAACCGGTTTGAACGCGATGAAAAAGACGACAATGGCCGGCAGCGCGTAGAAGATGAGCAGCCAGACAAACGCCGGCAGTCCCAGGAAGAAATTACCACAATTCCGGAGTTTCATTTTTCACATTCCCAATCAAGATTAATCCAGATCAGGCAGGGCGAGCAGTTCTTCATCGTCCTCCAGGTATTGATCCAACATATAAGCATTATCTGCCTCAAAACTCAGCCAGACAGGATCACCCCATTTGATACTCCGTTCATCCAGGGCATATCCATAATGCTGCTTGATCACAGAGATCCGCCAATCCTGAACGCGGATCCAGTAACGGGTATGCGCTCCCAGATAGATCACTTCCTCCACCTTTCCAAACAGCAGGTTCGTCTTCGGATTGGTCTTTTCAGGCTTAGTCGCGTAAACACTGAACTTTTCCGGACGGATGCTGATATGGACAAGGGCTCCCTCCTTCACATTTTTGTCATTGTAAAGATGAAGCAGAGGAAAGTCTTCTATTTGAAGGTCACAATAATCTCCGTCTAAATTGGTTACCGTACCTTCAAAGAAATTCGTGTCACCAATGAACGCCGCCACAAAACTGCTCTTGGGGGCTTCATAAAGCTCTGTCGGTGTGCCGATCTGCTTGATTTTGCCGCTCTTCAGCACCGCGATATGATCGCTGATGCTCATGGCCTCCAGCTGGTCGTGCGTCACGAAAATGAAGGTAATGCCCACATTGTCATGCAGTGTATCCAGTTCGATCAGCATTCGCTGACGCAGTTTCAGGTCCAGCGCCGCCAGCGGTTCATCCAAAAGCAGGACTTTCGGCTTATTGATCAGCGCGCGCGCGATAGCCACACGCTGACGCTGTCCACCGCTCAACTGGCCGGGCTTTCTATTCTCAAAACCACTTAACTGAACTAATTCCAAGTACTTTGGAACTTCTTCTTTTATGGTTTTGGGATCCACACCGGTCGCTTTCAAACCAAACGCGACATTATCCCACACGGTCATGTGCGGAAAAAGCGCGTAATTTTGGAAAACAGTGCGAACAGCGCGTTCGTTAGGAGGCTGGTCCGTTATATCGACACCATCCAGAATAACCCTGCCGGAATCACACGGTTCAAACCCACCACAGATACGAAGCAATGTCGTCTTACCACAGCCGCTGGGACCCAGCAACGAAAAAACTTCGCCCGCATTTATAGAAAAAGAAACATCTTCCAAGACAGTATTTTGACCATACTTCTTGGTGATATTTTCAAAACGCAAAATTTCCATCTTCTCTGATGCTTTGCAGCATTAGAACAAAGTCCTAAGAACTAACTTTTTAAAAATGAATAAATTGAGTTGCTCAATTCAATCTTGCATTACGGATTACTCTGAAAACAGAACTCACAGGTTCCGTAAAACCGTGCGCAATGTAACACATCTGTCCCCTAAATCAAGTAATAATTCACAATTAAAAAATTTAATTGTGATTTTTTACTTGCGGTCTATTGGGGATAATCCAGGGCTTCCGGGATCATCACCTGTGTTAACGCCTGAGCCGCACGATCTTTAGCCGTTCTCAAGCCCATCATGCCCTGTTCGGTCCTGAGACGAAGTTCCGCAAATTTTTCAAGACCGGCCGTTTCCTTCGCAGCATATCCATAAACCAGTTCCGTACAAATCCTTACAGATTCACCCGCGGCACGCATCGCCTGAACGGTGGCCAGATCGGCAAAGAAATTGACAAATCCCTGGAAATTGGGATTCTCTTCCACGTGCGCCTGCAGTTCCAAAATATCATCAATGAAATACTTCACCGCCAGCAGCCAGCAAAGCGCGTCCGACAGCGGGAAGTTGACCCCCTGACGATTGCTGCTGTAGAGCTTGGCTCCATTGGCGTCTTTGTTGGTTTGCAGGAAGTTGAGAGATTCCAGCCAGAACTGCATCGCGCTGGCCAGCAAGCCGGCGCCCAGTTCCAGCGTGTTCTGCTGTTTGATCGTGTTGAGCTGTTGGATCCACTGGCGATATTGAGCCAGGAAGATCTCATTGGTCATCACGATGGCAAGCTGACGGCGCTGAACGGCTTCCGGCCCTTCATAGGTCGCTTCCAGCTGACCATCCATCCATTTTTGTCCCAGGAAACCGGGGCAGTCTTCCGTGATGCCGTAGCCGCCCATCAGAGCGACCGCTTCGCGCATCATGTTCGTTCCCCAGCCGGTATTCCATAACTTGGTGGCGGGACAAAGCACATTGGCCACAGCGTCCGTGATAAGATACTGCACCAGTTTATTTTGTTTCAATTCCTCATATCGGCTGGCATCACGTTCGGATTCCGGTTTGCCGGACAGCTCTATAAATTCCAGGGCATCCTTTGTCGGAGCCGCCAAGGCTCTGATCTGGGCACGGCCGCTGATGCCTTTTTCCGCGAAATAGTTCTCTTTAAACTTCTCCAGTGGTTGAAGTTCGTCATAGATCCTGGCGGTTGTGAAGCCCATGCTGGCTCCGGCTTCACCGGTAGCCCAGATATCCACCAGACGATGGATGGCATCCTCTTTGGTCTGGATGCCCAGTTCATAACGGGGTGTTCCGGGAGCGCAGGATTCACCGCCGCGGAAACGAGAGCGCTGATAGCGGATGATCGGTTCCACCGCGCTCAGTAACTTGGCCGATGTCATCAATCCCACCACCACGCGGGTCCTGTGGAAAACAGCGCCGATCACATCCCCGTGATTGATATTGGGAACGATCACTCCGTCTTTGATGGTGTATCCGCCCACGATGCGGCTGGCAGGGACTTTCAGACTGAAGATCGGATCACAGGTCGAGGAAAGCTGATGAACCATCTTCTTGGTTGCGGTCCCGCGGTTATAGGTGCCGGGATCTCCTTCCTCCAGGATGACGACACAGCTGCCCTTGATGCGCGGATCGGCAGAATCAACTGCCGCCGTCACAAAATTCGCGAATCCCATCCCGGTGATAAAACGTCCGCGTTTATCCACCTGAAGGATCGGTTCTTTTCCCTCTTCCCATTCTGCCACAGAAACTTTTCCATTCAGCATACCGGTCTCGACCCCCACATACGGGATCGGTTCGGTCAGTGCGAAAGCTCCGCGGTACTGTTTGCGGTCTTCGCCCGGCAAAGGAGGGACCGCGCCGGCCATGTATTTTGCTTTCTGTTCGGGAGTTCCCTTCTCGTGGATGGGCGAAAGAGCCAGGTTTCCGGCCATTCCGCCGGTGGAGGCTCCGGCATCTACCCACGCGATCTCAAAGGAGATCAGCGCCTGGACCAGGTTTTTCGGACCTTCGATATAGCCGCCATGTTCCGGCTCCATGAACGCCGCCGTCAATCCAGCTTCATCAAATGCCTTCAAAAGCTCCGCTTTCTCCGGTGTCCACTCGTGTGTATTGCGCAGACCGGAAGCCACCGCACGTGCCACCGGCCCTCTGGCCACCTGTCGAGCGGATTGAACAAGCATCTGTAAATCATATCGTTGGGAAAAACGCCATAAAATCTGACGCACATCATCACCCGGCAGGGTCTGTAAACTATCCATTTTACTTTTTATCTTTGATCGAAGTTTCAACAGCGGCCTATAGAAAGCTCGTTCCGGTGAGCCTAAACCGCGACACCTTTATATCACAAGATTCACAATATGCAAATCCTGAAGCCCAGGTAATCTAATAAAAGAACCTCAGATAAAATTAAAAGAACCACGGATGGTCACGGATAAACACAGATAATTCATTGAATAACAAAGTGTTCTGTAGAGACGCGAGATCTCGCGTCTCAGTGTCTCCTTTATTATCCGATCCCGAAGGGATCCATTCTGAAACCCCGCAAGGGGTGATATGATAATAGCCGGGTGAAGCGAAGCGTAACACCCTGAAAAGCAACCACTAATATCCTCACCCTGAAGGGTGACAGAATACGTCATCACCCTCTCCGATGAATGATCCTAAAATTCTTGTTTTCTAATGGTGGTTTAGGGTTCATATTTTCTCTGTTGCCTACTATAAAATGATTGGAAATCATAATCTCTTGTAATATACTGCTTTCACGGGTTCACATTAACCAGTGACTGAAAGAACTATGGTCATGGCTATGAAATTGGAAAAACATCAGAAGAAAGGGTCAAAAAATTATGGCTAAGAAAGAAGCTAAAACAGACCTTTGGGTAGCTAAACAACTCGAAGATTGTGGAATAAATTTTGATCCGCAAGGGAGCGATGTTAAGGAGATTGACAAAGCTTTGAAAACAGCATCCAAAAGTGGAAGCGGAAAAGTCGGACGTCCGGAATATGTTGCTGTTATCAAAGATTTTGTCCTTGTAATTGAAGATAAAGCTGATTTGAATAAACAAATCAAGCTGACGGATAAAGGAATTATTGATACCTCTCAAAAAGCTATCAAAGATTATGCTGTGAATGGTGCATATTTCTATGCAAAGCATATTGCGAAAAACAGCCCTTTTAAA
>JAEEGK010008955.1_pt1 | contig 23508 bp, 15 predicted proteins | sample 8958771 | NCBI WGS metagenome assembly JAEEGK01 (sample SAMN16246547, study PRJNA631951) | gut metagenome | biome: gut microbiome; feature: rumen; material: SC-attached | host: Bos | place: Iran: Karaj | collected 2018-10
CAACATCATATAACTTCCTTTTATAATCTTCTTGTCCATACTTAACATTATCATCAAGTGGTATTCTAATTTTATGATCACAAACAATTTCCTCTTCAACATTATGAAAATCAGCAACATAAGGATGTTCCAAAGCTTCCTCAGCAGTTAATCTTTTCTTAGGATTAAACAACAATAACTTCCCTAACAAATCAATAGCAACAGGATCATTACAATACCCACTAACTAATTGTTTAATAGTTTTCCTTCTTCTAATTCTTTCACTAAGTAAATTATCATATTCAATTTGTATCTCACATTCTTCTTTAACTTCATCATATTCTTTCCTATCAGGAAATCCAGTAACTTCAAACATAAAAACAATCATTTCTTTAGTACTTTTACCAGGTAAAAGTGGTCTACCAACAAGTAATTCAAATAATATACAACCAACACTCCACATATCAATAGGTTTACCATAATTAATACTACCAAGTAACATTTCAGGAGCACGATACCATCTCGTAGCAACATAATCAGTAATAACACCATTTAAACCTTGTTTACCTGAATTTAATGTACGAGCTAAACCAAAATCTCCTAATTTAACATGACAATCACTATTTAAGAAAATATTACTTGGTTTTAAATCTCTATGTATTATATCAGCAGAATGAATAAATTTTAATGCTTTTAATGTTTGATATATTATAAATTTTTTATGTATGTCTTGTAATATATTTGAACGTATTACAGCAAATAAATCTGCTTCCATATAATCAAATATTAAATATAAATCTATATCATTTTCTGCTTTTATTACATTTAATAATCTAATTATGTTATCATGACCATTTAATTCTTGAAGTAACATTACTTCACGAAATGTTCTTTGGGAATCTGTATCATCACGAAAAGCGCCGAATAATTTTTTTAATGCTACTGTTTCTTTGGTTTTTCTATCTATAGATTTGAATACTACTCCATATGCTCCTTGACCTATCTTTTTTTGAAGGATAAAACGACGACGAATATGATCTTCTACTTTATCTACTGATTTTTCTTGATTTGACATTTTTTTTTTTATTTAAGATGATTTAATTTGATTATTAAATTTAATTTTTATAATTATTTAAAAAACTATTTTTTTAATTTTTGGTGATTAATTAAAAATAATTACAATAATGATTTACTTTTATAATAAAAATAATTTATATACTCATTAAAATTTGTATTTATACAGAAACATTAAAATACTTTATTTTTTTATTCATCATAAATAAAAAGTTTCATATCACCAGTTTTAATAATCATATTATTTTCTAATACAATTCCCTTTTTTGCTAATAACCATAAACCATTTGTAGAATTTCTTCTTTCAAATAAAGTAAAACTTCCATCATATAAATACCAATTTTCCTTTTCATAACATAATGTACATTGTACTTTACTTACTGAAGCATCATCATATTTATAATTACATTTATGACTTCTTCCAATAGTAAAATTTTTATATTCTTTACTATCAAAGATTATTACAGAATTTTTTTCTGAATTTTTTTCTTTTTGAAGAAATGTTATTTTTAATTGCGTTTCTCCATTTCTTAAAACTTTAACATCAAAATACATAAAATCAACACAGAAACTTATTATCATATTTTCCTCTATTATTATTTCTTTTGTTAATTTTACAAATGTTCCTGTTCCTGATAAATTATCCATTATTAAAAATTTTCTTTTATTTTCATTGTATTTTATATAAAATTGTATTGGAGATATTGAATTATCATTCATTATATATTCATTAGATTTATTTTTACCAAAAGAAATTTTTTTTGATTTATCAAAATTTTTAATTAAATGATTAAATTTAGATATTAATTTTTCGTTTGTTAATTCTATTTCATCAATTAATAAGTTTGTACTATTATATAATTTTATTAAAATACTAATTGTAGCATTTGAATTTTCATAACTAATTTTTGTACTTTTATTATTATAAGTTGAAATAACGTCGAAAGATTTTTTTTTAATTACTTCTAAATTTTGGATAAAATCTTTTTTTTCAGTATTTTCAGTTATATTTATTTCATTTTTATATTCTGAATTTTTATGTAAAACATAATCTTTTCTAATTGTATCATATACATTTCTATTTAAAATAAATTCATTATTTTTTAAATTAAGAGGAATCATACATCCCATTTTCAATAAATAATTTAGAGATATTTTTTATTGAAATTGAATATAATACCTTTAAAATTTAAATAAATTAAATTTTTTAATAATATGTAAATTAAAAATAAAATAAAAATAAATACTTAGTAAAATATAAAAATTAATCAGTAATAGTAATATTACCAATAATTTTAGGAAATTTTGAATTTTTAATATCATTTAATTTTCTTTTACTAACTCTTAAAGTCTGAGAAGTTAATTCTTGATTTGAATTAGAATTAATATTATTAATATTAAATTGAGTTAAACTAGTATTAGAAGTAAAATTTTTTAACCTATTTTTTCTATTAAGTCTTCTACTTGGAGTAAAATGATTAATAATAGGAGAATAAATTTTCATATTTAATTTTTTTTGAAATTCATTTTGTATTAAATCAAAATCTTGATTATCTTCATTTGTTGCTTTTTTATGAAATAATTCTAAATTAATTTTATGTAAATCTGATGAAGTTTTAAAAGAATTTTCAATTTTACTTAAATTTGATTTATAACCAAAATAATTTTTTTCTTTTTTTTTAATTTTTTTTTCTATTTCAATATCAGGATGTTTATTATATTCATTCTCATCAATAAAAGTATCGTCTAAAACTTGAATTTCTTCAAATTCATTTTTTTGTTTTGGAAAAAAAATTGCCCTTTCTGCTCTTCCTTTTTTAACAATATTTTTAAATACTTGATTAAGACTTTTATTAAATTTTTTTTCTACTTTATTTCTATTATATTCTTGTAATAATTCACTTAAAACATTTTTTGTATTTTTTTTTCTATTAACTAATCTAATATCAATATTATATTTTGTTTTATTTTTTTTATCCCAATCATCATGTTTTACTAAATCACTTGTATATTTTGTTAAATCTAAAAATAATTTCATTTTTAATTTATCAAATAATAATCTTCTTTCTCTTATTTTTTTATTTACTTTTTCATATTCTCTTCTCTTTCTATCATTTCTTCTTTTTTCTTTTAAACTTTCATATTGAAATTTATCTTTTTTAACTACTTTATTTTTAGCATCATTTTTTTTTCTTAATGAAGTTAAATATCTTTCTAATAAAACTTCAATATCAATTCCTTGATCAAGCATATTATTTATTTCTTTTGATATGTTTTGTTTTAATAATTCTTCTTTTTTTTGAGAATTTGATAATTTTTTCCCTGCATATAAATTTTGTTTATATAACATTTGTTTTTCTATTTCTTCTTCTTCTTGTTCTTTTGGTAAATTTGAAAATATTATTATTTCTACTTTTTTGTTTATTTTTTGATTTTCATTTTCAATTTCATCATTTTTTTCATTTTCTTTATCTTTTTCTTTTAGTTTTTCTTTTATTTTTTTTTCTTTTTCCTTTTCTTTCTCTTTTTCTTTTTCATTTTCATTTGAAGCTTCAATTGCAATATCAATTATAAAATTATTATAAATATAATTTGCTTTTCTAAAAAATTGCATAATAATTTTTAAAACTGGTTTATAATCTATAATTGAAAAATGTTCTGTTGAACTATATTTTTCAATATCATCAATATTTTCTTTATTATTAAATAATTCTAAAACATTATCTAATTCATTTTTAGAAATTGATTTTTCTTTAATTTTCATATTAAAAACTAAAATTGATTTAATAATTTTTTCAAATTGATGATCATATCTAAAAATAAATCTCATAATTTCTTTAATTATATTTTCTTTATTATTAGCATTTTCTTTTGATATAATATTACTTTCTTTACATCTATTTAACTCAACTATTAATTTTATTATTTCAGGAATATCACAAATTATTCCTTCTTTTTCTAATTTTTCTTTTATCATTTCTTTAATTTCTCTCATTTCTTTTCCATTTTCACTCATTTCTCTATTTAAATTTGTTATATTATTTAACATTCTATTTAAATTATTGATTTTAGAATTAAAAATTAAATTTTGTTTTTTTACATGATCAACTACATGTTCTAAATTTTTTAATTTAAAATTTTGTTTTATTAAATATAATTTTATATAATTTGCAAATAATTCTTTTCTTAATATTTTATTATCTTGAATAACTTTTATATTTCTTCTTTTTTCAAAAGGCAAAATTTTTTCTCTTCTTCCAATTTTTTTTTGTAATTTAATTAAATGATCTTCAGTTTCTTTCATATCTTGTTTTAATTGATTAAGAGCAAATTCTTCTTTTGCTAAAATATTCTTTTTTTTATTTTCTTCTTCATCAAACATTAATTTTGATTTTATATTAAAATTATTCATAGTTTTATATAAATGATCTTGAGTTTTTTCTTCATTTTCAATTTTAGTTTTAACAACTAAATAATTCTCAAAATGTTTTTTTCTAGTTAAACTTTCAAAATATTCATTCTTTAAATCTCTTTTTAGATTCATTTTTTCAATTAATAATTCATTTTTAATATTTTGATACATATCTAAAGCTTGAGTAAAAGTTTGAATTTGAATTTCTAATTGAGTTTTTAATGCTTCTTCTTTTTCTAATTCACCATTATCAGTTGGAACTAAATTTTTAAGTAAAAGTTCTCCTAAAAATGAATTCATTGATTCTAAAGTTTTTATCTTCTGTTTTATAATAATATCATTTTTATTCATTTGTCTTTTATATATTTCTAATTGATTTTGATAATATACTGCTGCATTATCTAAATTTGTATATTTTGCTTGTTCATCTACTAAATAATTCATTAAATCTAATTTAGCTCTGTTATATTTTTTTTGATTTTTTATTAGAAAATATGATGCTGGTTGTGGTTTCTGTATTGAATTTTTATTTTCGTTTTCTTTTTTATTTCTTTTTGAATTTTTTAATCTTGATTCATTTAAATTTGTTTTTCCTTTGTAATTTAATTCAGTTATTAGGAGATTTCTATTCATATTTATGTTATAATTTATATTAAATTAATTATATATATTAATTTCCTTTCTCATATAAGTATTGTTTAATAAAATTATTTTTTAAGTGAATTAAAAATTTATAATGGTAATTAATAAAGTGATTGAGTATATAATTTGAGTAAATATTACAATGAAAAAAGTAAAATTTGAAGAAATTACATTAATATTTTTATCAAATATAAAGAAATTAATATTTTATAGAGAAATTAAATTTTAATTATTTGATATAATAGAAAATACATTAAATTATAGTTTACAAAGAAAAATTTGATATAAAAAAATGAAAAAATTTAAATTATAAAAACAAAATAAATTAGGATATATAATTGTTTATAAATTATATTTTTCATCTCTTAAAATTGTAATTTTATCGTATTAAAAATTCATTTAAAAATTAAAAAAATAACCCAAAAAAAAAAAGAAAAAAAATTAACAAAAAAACCATCAAAAAAATGTCAATAAACAACCAAAAAGAAGATTCAATAATAAGAGAAAATGAAAAAATATTAACACCAACATCTCAAAAAACAGAAACAGAGACACCACAAAGTATAAAAACTCAAATTATTAAACCATCATCTCAAATATTAAAATTTCCATCAACAGATGATGAATATATAACTTCAAATTCATTATATAATTCAGGAAGATGGAGTGAAGAAGAACATCAAAAATTTATAGAAGGAATATTAGAATATGGAAATGAATGGAAAAAAGTACAAAAAATTATTAAGACTCGTTCAAGTACTCAAGCAAGATCTCATGCTCAGAAATTTTTTTTAAGAATTAAAAAATCTATTTTTGAATTAAGTAAAAATCCAAATGAGGAAATTAAATTTAGTAATGATAAAAATATTGATACTGAGATTATTTTAAATTATGTTATTGATAATATATCTAAAGAAAAAAAAATGAAAATTGAATTAACGAATTTGCAAAAAGAAAAATTGGTTAGTGTAATTAATTGTAAGTTTTCTAATGAAAATTTAGGAAGTGATAAAAATGATTTTGAAATTGATTTAGATAGTGATAAAAATAATAATGAATATGATAATCTTATTTTTAAGAAAAGAAAAAGTTTGAAAAATAAAATTTTTAATATTAAAAAAGATATTTCTCATAGACAATCAATTGAAATGAGTATAAGTGAAAATAGTAATATTTATAATAATTATAACAATTATAAAAACTATAAAGTAAAAAATAGTAATTCTGAAAAAAGAAATTGTTATGAAGAAATGAAAGAATTTTTTGTTAGAAAAAAAAGTTTAAATAATAATTTAAATACTAATTATAATAATAATAATCATCATAGAGAAAGATTAAATAGTTCAAGTGTAAATGATAATAGTTTTGAATTTCAAAAAATATCTGGTAATTTATTTGGTATTGATAATAATATTTATAATAACTTTTTCCCTTCAAAAAAAAGAAAAATTTCAGAACAAATTTCTACAAATAATGTAAGTAATGAACCAAAAATTAATACTTTTCAAATTGATTTTGATGAAGAATATACAAAGGATAATAATAATAATAATAGTGAAAATTATCTTTTACATTATCCTTATTATAATAAAGAAGAGGAAAATAATATGAAAGATTATAATATTATTAATCAAAATTATGAATTGAATTATGATGATTTTAAATTATCAAATGAAGAAATATTAATGAATAATGAACCATTTTAAAATAAATAATAGTGTGAATATTTAGTTTTTATATATTCATTTTAATATTCAAATTTATTTTTAATAAAACAAACGTAGGTTGATTATAAAATAATAATTTAAAAATTTTATTTTATTTTTTTTATTATATGATAAAATACTAATATATTATTATGTTTTAATTAATTCTATCTAATAGAAAATTACTTTATCAGTTTATATCAATACAATATATAAAATAATTTAAAATTTTTCTTTTATATTTAAATTATATTTTATATTTGCACTATATTATATATAAATAATATAAATATTTTATTTTTTATTCATATGTTTAAAAATATTTTTAAATAATTTTAAAAAATGAAAAATACAGCAAAAAAAAATAAAAAAAATAAATTAGATAAGGCATATCTTAAACAAATACAAAATGAAATTGATGATTTAGAAAGACAATTATTTTCATATGATGATAATATAAATAAATTTAAAGAAGAGAAATTAATTTTTAATAAAAATTTAGATGAACCATATAAAATAAAAAATAAAGAGGAAAATATTAATGAAGAAAATAATATTCAATTAACAAACTCAGATACAGAAGCAGAAAGAGATGAATTATATAATATAATATTAAGAGAAAGAAAAGAATATAATGAACTTGATAAAGTTAGAAAAGCACAAAATGAAAAATATAAACAAAGTGAAAATAAATGTAAATTACTTGAAAAACATAATTATAATTTACAAAATAATATGGAAATATTACAAAGAGAAAAAATTGAACAAGAAAAAAAAATTATTGAATTACAAAAAGAAATTGATGAATTAAGGAGAGAAAAAAGTAAAGAAATTCAATATAAAAATGAGAAATTAACGGAAACTTTTAATCAAAATTTTAAAAATAAAAATTAAAAAATATTTTTTCTTATTTATATATGTTTTGAAAAATATTTTTTTCAAGTCTAAAGTGTATTTAATAGATTTTAAAATAATACTTTTTTATTATTTTATTATTTAAATCAATCAAAATTTTTAACATAATTGGAAAATATAATTAAAAAAAATAAAAAAATAAAAAAAAATCTAAATTAAATAATATATTTAATTCAAAGTTAATTATATAAAGTAAATATTAAATTATTATATAAAATTTATTTTATATTCTTTATTATTTTTTATTAATAATCCTTCACCATTTGGTCTACCACTAATAAAATTTCCTTCAAAAATAGTTCCATTAGAATACATTAATTTACCTTTTCCTTCTAATTGAAAATTTTTTATTTCTCCTTCATAAGTTACTAAATCAAAATAACATTTTCCTTTACATGCTTCATTATTATTAAAATCTCCTTCAAATATTAATTTATTTTTTTCATATATTTTTCCATTCATAAATTTTCCATTTTCCCATTTACCAACATATCTCATTATTTTTTGTGATTTATTTTCATTTCTTATAATATATTCTCCTTCATTAAAATTTATTTTATCTATTAATAATGTACCTATGAATATATTATTATTACTATATAAAATTTTTATTTTTGTATTTTCTGATAATTTTTTTTCTTGTATTATATCTTTTTCATATGATATTATTGAATAATTTTCTTGCATTATTTTATATAAACATTTTATTTTATGTAAATTTAAAGCATAAAAATATTTTTCTTTTTCAATATAAAAACTTGAATAATTAAAAATTGTATCTTTAATTTTTTTTAAATGTAATGAAATTAAGTCTATATTTTGAGATGTAAAAATATAATTATTTGTTTTAATATAAACCGAATAATTATTTGAATTTTTATTTAATTCAATCCCATAAAATTTATTATTATTTTCTTTTCCAATTTTAAAATTTTTAACATTTAAATCTTCAATAATAATTCCTTTAAATTCATCTTCAAAATGTCCTACTTTTAAAATTTTTTTATTTAAGAAAATTGTACCATCTACAAATATATCATTTGAAAAATTTCCTAACATTTTTATTTCTTCTTTTTCACTGAATTTTTCACTTAAAAAACCAAAACCTTCTTTTTTCTTTTTTTTATTAAAATTTCCTAAATAACCATTAATTGTTTCTTTATTTGGAAAATATTTATTAATATATTCTTGAAAAAAATTTTCAAGAAAATTACAAGTTAAATTTGGTTTTTCTAATACTTCAACAATTCTTTTTAAATAATTTGACAATTGAGATATAGGAATATTTTTTATTTTATTCATTATATTAAAATATGTATAATTTTCAAAATTAAAATTAATTTCAGGATTTAATATATCAATTAAATCTTCAAATGCATTATTTATTATAACTTCATTAAATGTTACATATAAACCAAAAGGTGATATTTTCATTTTTATTATTGATTAACTTTTTTATTAAATTCAAAAATTAAATTTAAAAAAAAAAAATTATCAAAATTTTAGTTTTTTAAAAAAGTTTTAAAATTAAAAAATAATAAAATCAAGATTATTCAATAGTAAATTCCCCACAATTTTTAACATAAATTCTAAAAACAGGTCTTTGTAAATCAGTTTCAACAGTACCAATTCTTCTAATAGTATCATAACCTTGAATAACTCTACCAAAAGCAACAAATTTTCCATCAAAACTTTTCAAAGGACACAAAGTAACATAAAATTGAGATTCATTAGTATGTTTTCTCATTCCTTTTTTAACCATTCCTAAAATACCAAAAGAATCATGTTTAATATTATAATTTTCATCATTGAAATCAAAACCATATATTGACTTAGGACCATCAATTCTAATATCGCCACCTTGAATAAATGAATTTTTTGAAACTCTATGAATTATACTATTTTCATATGTTACTTTTTGTCCTTTATTATTTGTACATCCTGTACATATTTCATAAAAGTTTTCTGATGTTAAAGGACAATCTTTATAAAATAATTCAAATACTACTTTTTCATATTTTTCTTCTTTTTCATCATCTGTTGCAAAATCCATATAAACATATTTATTTCCATTTGTTGATAAGAAATTTTTTAGATTTTGTTTTGTTTCTAATTCAAATTCTGAACTTTGTCTCATATCATGATAATTATATGCACTTATTAAATATGTTTGAAATTCTTCTAAAGAACCTATTACTTTTTTACATTTATTTTCTTCATTTTGTAAATATATGATTGGTGAATATGTGTATTTTACAAAACTTAAACTTTCTTTCATTAATTCATCTCTTAATAAATCAAATTGAGTTTCAAATTCTGTTATAAATTCTACTTTTTGAAATGAAGGATCTTTTGATATTAAATCTGCTATTAAAGTTTTACAATGAGTTAAACGAGGACAGTCATATCTTCCTAAAATGTATATTGTCATTGATTTGTCAGTCATTTTTTTTAAGAAGTTATTAGTTTAATTTATTATTTTATTTATTTAATTTTTTTTTAAATATTAAAAAGTTGATTAATAATAAAATATATAAAAAAGATTAAAAATTTAATTATCTTGTTTACGAATATTTTATTTATCTATGTTATACTATAATAAAAATAATTAGCAAGAAAAAAAAATATAAAGAGAATTAATAGATTTATTTTGTGATAATAAATCTCATTTTAAATCTTTATATATTTTTACTTAAAATTTCATATTACAAATAAAAATATTTTTAATATGAAAAAATAATATAAAATTAATTTAATTATACACACTTGATTTTTCCTTTATATCTACTATAAGAAATATACATAATTGTATAATTTTCTATATAATTATTTTTAACAAACTACTAAAAATAATGTAAAGTAGAATATGTTATATAATCTACAATAATTATAATTCACATTTAAAATATTGAACAACATTTTGTTTCTTTGTTTTTTCTATTATTAATATTTTTTTTATTTTTTAAATCAAAAGATTTATTAGTACTTTCATTTATATCCATATTTACCCATTTTGTATAAAATTGCATAGGACTTTTATATTTATATCTAAATGTGTCAGGACCAGTATTTATATTATATGATGTAGATATAGTTTTTTTATTTGATGAATTTTCCCCATTTTGTTCAATTGTTGTTTGTTCTCTTGAATTTAAAAACGAAGTTTTATTTCTATTTTTCTCTTTTATAAGCATTTTTTTGTAAAATATGTCTTCATTATTTTGATTATCTGATAAATCTAATGAATTATTTTCTTTTATTATTGGATTAATTTCTATTTTATGCTTTGAAATATTTGGATTTTTATATAATCTTATTGAATTTAAATTTTTCATTTATATTTAATGTTGTTTTTAAATAATATTATAAATTTATTTATTAATTCATTATTTAGTTAAATAATTTCATTATATTTAATGAGTTATTTCATTTCTTTTTTGAATTTATTGGTTTCATTATTTTTATTAAGTGCTATTACTTATATTTATAAAAAAAAAGCAGAACAATTATTAAATAAGAAAAAAAAATTAAATTATAGAATAATAAAATCAACAAAGGATTTTTTACAATATTTTGAATTTTTAAAACAATCAAAAATAATAGGAATAGATACAGAATATCATAAAGGAAAAAAATATAAAGGTACATTATGTTTAATTCAATTATATATTCAAAATTTTTCATTTGCATTAATAATAGATTTAATATCTTTATCAGAAACTTCTAAATTAGAAATAGGAAAATTACTTAATGAAATATTATCAGATAATAAAATAGAAAAAGTCTTCCATGCATGTTATAATGATATAGAATGGATAAAAGATGAATTTGGAATAGAAATACATAATATTTTTGATACACAAGAAATGCATCAAATTGCTTCTCATTCTAATACTCATTTGAAAAATTTAGTTGATTTACTTAAAATTTATTTAAATATAAATATGAATAATGAAGAAAAAAAAAAATTTCAAACATCAAATTGGTATGAAAGACCTCTTAAACAAAATCAATTAATTTATGCTGCTAATGATAGTTTATTTTTAATTAAATTAAGAAATAAAATTGCAGAAAAAATTAATGATGATAAAAAAATTGAAGAAGAAAAAAAAAAATTTGAATTTAATTTATATAATTCAAGTAAAAAAGAAAAGAATATTAAACAAGCAAATAACTTTTTTATAGATAATTTGACAAAAATAAATACAGATTATTTTAATAATATTAAAAAGTTATTTTCAGATTTAATAAATTTAACAGATGAATATTCAAAAGAACAAAATATAAATAGTGAATTAATATTAAATATGAAAACAATATATAAAATATGTGTAAAACTCCCAAAAACAAAAGAAGAAATATTAGAAATATTATCAACAAAATATTCAGAAGAAACAATAAAAACTCATAAAAATTTCTATGATAAAATTTCATCATTTATAATATCAAAAACAGAAAATTTAGAAAAACAAGAAAAAAATTTAACATTAAGTGAAACAAGTAAAAAAAATGAATTATTAAGAAACTTAAAAAAAAAAGCAAATCGTCAATCAACATTAGAGAAATTTTCATGTAAAAGTCCAATATATGAAAATTGTAAAATGTTAGCACCAGATGGGAAACAATTATGTTATTGTGACAATAAAAAAATGAATTGGTATATTTCAAGAAATTTAGCAATAATTATAAATGAAAATCCACCAATATTTAAATTATTATTTGAACCAAATGCAAAAGGATGTGTTGATGAAAAAGGAGAACAAAGTGATTTTTATATTAGTTCTCGTAAAAATTGTTGTGTTATTTGTGGGAAAGATAATAATTATATGAGATTTCATATTGTTCCTTTTATTTATAGACAATTTTTTCCTGAAAATATGAAAAGTCATAAAAGTCATGATGTTGCTTTATTATGTTTTGATTGTCATGAAAAATGTTGTAAAAGTTATGAGGAAAAAAAAAAAATTATTGCTGAGAAATTTAAAGTTCCTTTAAATTTAATTTCTGATGAACAAAAGTCTTATAAAAATGAAGAAGATTTTGTTAAAAAATGTAAAGTTGCTTATAAATCTTGGAATGTAATTCCTAATGAAAGTAGAGAAAATTTATTAAAAAAAATATATGAATTGTATATTTATTTAATTGAAAGTAAATTTGATGATAATATTATTAAGTTATTTCAAGAAAATAATTATATAAATACTATTAAAAGTTTTAATGATATTACATATGATTTTTGTAATAAATTTAAAGATTATAAATATCAAATTATGAAAAATGCAGATAAAAAAAATGTACATGGAAAATTAGTAATTGAAAAAGTTAAAGATATTAGAGAATTTATTAGAGAATGGAGAATGTATTTTGTTGAAACTTTTAAACCAAAATTTCTTCCTAAAGAATGGAGTATTGATCATGAAATGATTAGAACTTTTGGTGAAAATAGTAATTTTAAAAATGATAAAGATCTCTTAAAATATAAAACAAAAAAAGACTCACTTGATACAAAATAAAAAAAATATATATAAAAGAATAAATATTTTATAATTACTTATTATTTTTTCAAAAAAAAAAAATATATTTTCAAATAAAAAAATAAATTAATATAAATATAAAATAAAAACAATAATTATAATTTCTATATAAAAAAAATTTAATTTCACTCTTGATAAGTAATTTTTCTCCCAGGAGTTTTTCTAGATAAAGTCCCAGGACCATTTTTCTTAATACTTTCTCTTCTAAGATTATTAGTATTACTTTTATTTTTACTAGAAGAACTACTACTACTACTACTAGAAGAAGAATTTTTCTCATCAACTTCTTTAATAACATTATTTTTATTACCAAAAGGATTACTTTTTAAAATACTTAATCTAGCACCACGATGATTATCTCTAGCTAAAGGATTTTTGGTTGAAGTTTTACTTCCTCTTTTACTACTTGATGATGGATTATCATTTGAATTAGGTGAACCAAAAATTGGAGAATTTATTTGATAATTATAATATTCATTAGTTAATATTCTATTTGCAACATCTTCAATTTGAGGATTACCTGAATTTTGTAAACAAAAAGCTAAAGTTTCCATTTGATTCTTTTGTCTTTGAGCTAAACGTTGTATTCTACTTTGAAGTTCATTTTTCATTTCTACTATTTCTTCTGTTATTGTTTGTAATTCTTCATTTTTTTTTAATTGTTCTTCTAACATATAATTACCTATATTTTCTTTTATACCTTTTAATATTTTACGAGCATTATCTATTGTTTTTTCTTGAAATTCTTCTGGATCAAATTCTGGTTCTCTATAATCATAATTATTTAAATTTAAATTTTTTCCTCTTTGATTAGCACTCATTGATTTTAATCTTTTTTTCCTTTGATTCATTCTTCTTTTCATTTTTTGAGGCATCATATCATAATTATTATTATCATATTCATCATATTCATCATCTTCTTCATTATCATCTAATTCTTTCATAGCTTTATCTTCTCTTTGTTTTTGTAATTTTTCTTTAACTAAATTATTTTCAAACATATCAAAAAAAAAATCATTAATAACTTCTAATCTCTGACTTTTTAATTCTAAATTTCTCATTTTTTCTTCCATCATTTGTAATTTTGTAGCATTTCTTTTTTCATCTTCTAAACTTTTTTGTTTCATTTGATATAATTCACCTTTATAATGAACTTGAGGAGGACGAATCATATCACTTGTACTATTAAAAACTACAGGCTTTAAACTTGGAGCAGCATCTAATTGAATATTATTATATTTTGGTAATGTATTATTAGTTATTGGAATTTGATTTGGAATTTGATTTGGATTTAATGTTGTTTTATTAAATGTTGTTGGAGGAATTGGAACTATTGGTTGTATTTTAAAAGATGATGTTTGATTCATTGGTTTTGATGGACCAAATTTTCCTGTTGATAATGCACCAAATTGATTAAAACGAGATGATTCACCATTTTCTGTACCATAAAATTTTGCCATTACTAAATCCATTTTTGGTTATGTTTTTTTTTTCTTATATTTTTTTTGGTTTTATTATTATTTTATATTTTTTATTTTTTTATTTTTTTTTATTATTAGTTTTTGAATTAAATAATTTAAAATAATTTAAATATTTTTTTTATCAAATTTTCAATTATTTAATTAAGTCATTATATATAAAAAAGGATTAGATAATAATATCTTTAATTACAACATTTTTTCCTTTCTTTTTCATTTTTTTTTATATTAATTTTAATATTTTTATCATCATTATTCTCAAAACTATTATTAATTTTATTATATTTTTGTTTTTCTAAAAATAAAATTTTAGAACATTCCATAAATACTTCTTTAGCATTAAATCCAGTTTTTGCAGAAGTTTCAAAAAATAAATTAAAATTATTTTCTTGAAAGTATTTTTCAGCTTCTTCTTTAGAAATTTTTCTTTCATCCTCTAAATCTGCTTTATTTCCAATTAATACAATTTTAATATCAACACTAGCTTTATTTTTAAGTTCATTAAGCCAAAAATTAACATTATCAAAACTAGATATATCATTAATAGCATAAATTATAATTGCTAAAGATAAATTATTATAAAAAGATGGAATTAAACTTCTATATTTTTCTTGACCACAAGTATCCCAAATTTGACATTTTACAATATTATTTTTTATTTTTGTAATGAATGTATAAAATTCACAACCTAAAGTTGGTTGACAATCACTTTCAAAAACATTTTTTATTGTTCTTTTAATTAAAGAACTTTTTCCTACTCCCGAATCTCCTATTATTATTAATTTAAAACTATAATCAAATTTATTGCAATCTTGAGGAAGTATTTCACATGTTGAATTTTCCATTATTTAATATTTGAAAATAATTTAATAGATTTTTAATTTTTTTTATAAAAAGAAATAATTAATAAATAAATAAATAAATTAATTTAAATTCTCTTAAATAAAAATAAATAAATCTAAAAATATTATTTATTCTTGTCCTAAAATAACTTTATCTCTATTTAAATTTTGGTCAACTTTATTTAAAACTTTTTTAAAGTTTTCAAGTGATTTAAATTGGCTATCAACAAAAGGATCATTAATATCATTTTTTCCAATTCTCTCATAATTAACATTTTGACTTAATAATGGAGAATAATTATGATATATATTATCATTATTTAAATTCATTCTATTTGGTGATTGTAACATTGTTCCAATATTTGTATTATTTGTTGGTAAATTTGAATTACCTTTTAATGATGGATATTTTTCTTTATATTCATTTTTCTTTTGTAATTTTTCTTTTTCTCTTTTTAATTTACTTATTTCTTCATTTAAATTATTATTATTTTCCATTAATGTTTTAATTTTATCTTCATATTCTTTTATTTTTTTATTATATTTATTTAAAATATCATCAAAACTTTTTACTTTTTGAACAAATAAATCATTTGCTTCTTTTATTCCATTATTTAATTGTTCATATGCATATCTTAAATCAGTATTTTGTCTCATTAAATCCTCTCTTTCTAATAATAATTGTTCAACTGAATTTTGAGTTTCTTTTGCTTGTGATAAATTTTCTTCTGAATTTAATATTAATTCATCATTTTTTGTATTTATTTCTTCTTCAAATTCTTTATTTTTTTTCTGAAGACTTTTAATTGTTTTATCTTTAATTAATATCATTTGTTCATATTCTTCCATTTTTCTTTGAAGTTCATTTAATAATTTTTTTAAATCATTATTCTCATCTGAAATTAATTTAGTATTTTTTTCTAATTCATTAAATTCATCCATTATCATATTTGAATATTGATTACTTTTATTATTAATATTAATATTACTTGATGATGGAAGAGAATCATTATTAATTGTATTATTTAAAGAATTTAATCCATTTTGTAAATTTGCTATTGTCTTATTTTGTTGTAATATTTCTGAATTTTTAATTTTTGTAATCATTCTAATTTCATTTTCATGTTCATTTTGCATTTCATTTAATTTATTAATTAATGTTTTATTATCAAACTCTAATTTTGATTTTATAATTGATACTTCATTTAATTGTTCTGTTAAATGATTAATTTGAGAATTTAAATTACTATTTTGATTATTTGAATTAAATATTTGAGCATTCATTAATGATTTATTTTTTTGAGTCAATTCAGCAATTGAATAATTTAATTCAGCATTTTGTTTTTCTAATTCAGAAATTTTATTTTCTAATTGTTCATTTTTTAATTTTAAATTATCTAATATTGAAGTAGAATCTTTTATTGAATTATCTTTTAAAGCAAGTGATGAAGTCAATTTTAATTTTTCTTTCTCTAGATTTAAATTTGCATTTTTTAAAGTATCAATTTCTATTTGTTGAGTAGATATTTTATTTTCTAAGCTTTTAATATAAGTTTTCATTTGAAAAAAAGTATCATCTTGATTTATTTCTGGAGAATAGTTTATTGTATTTGAAGTATACATATTTAATATATAATATAACAAATTACTTTTTATAATTTTTCTTTAATATTAAAAAAAAAAAAAATAATTTCTAAAATCTAAATTATTACTTTAATAATTAAACACTATATATTTTTCCAAACTCTAAAAAATATATATATAAATATATATATTTCATTTTTTTTTAAATTTAAATTGTTTCTTTTTTAATATGAATATTTCCAATAAACAAAATAATAAAAGTAATATCATCTCTTTCTTCAGTTAATTTATTCCATTCTTCAGCAGCTCTCTTTCCAAGTTCTTTACAAGCACCTTCAACATCACCAACTAAAAAGAAAGGATTAATAATATCCATAATATCTTCATTTTTCATAAATTCAAAAAGTCCATCAGACCCAGAAACAATATATTTATAATTATCATTAATATTTTTAACAATAAAATCAGGGTCTGAAATAACACCAACACTTTCAGCAACTTCATCACCTAATGAACGACTCATAGAAATTCCAGGATAATTTTCTCCTTTTACCCAAACTCTATAAGGTCCATCATCTAATTTACCATTTTCACTTTGAGATACAATTCCTCCTTTTTCTAATATTCTTTCTTTTTCTTCTTTATTTTCAGGTTTATGATCAATGCTTAATTCTTCTACTTCATATTTTGAAAAAATATCATTTATTTTTTTTGAATAAATATTATTGTTATTATTATTATTATTTTTTGTCTTGTTGTCATTTTGTTTATTTTTATTTTCTTTTATTATTATTGAACGAGAATCTCCTGTGTTTGAACATATTATTGTTTGTCCTAATTTAAATACTAAATTACATGTTGATCCTGAGAAATGAGTATCAAATTTTGTATCTGGGAGTTCATTATTTGTTTTTTTGTAAAATTTTCTTATTAATGAAAAATTCTTTGATTGAAGTCTATTTTGAATATTTTCTAATGATATTTCTTCGTTTTTATTTCTGAAATAATTTTCTTTATTTTGGAAAAATTCTTTAGCTTGTTCTTTAATATATTGTGAAACAAAATGACCATTTGTACCATGACCATCCATAATTCCTAATAAACAACAATCATTTAAATTCATTAAATTATCAATATATAAATAAGAATCTTGATTGTTTTGTTTATCAACTGTATCTGAAATTCTACCTTTTTTTGTGAAAAATCCAATATTTTTTTTTGAACAACCTAATCCTTCATTATATAATAAATCATCATTAAATGTATTATCATTTATTATATCATAATTAGCTTTAATTTTCGTTTTTTTTTTATTTTTTTCTAAACTTTGAAGTAAATGAATTTCATCTTTTTTATTATTTATTTGAAATGAACAGTTATATGAACCTTTTCTAAAATCTTCATATTTTGTCATTGGATTTACTTTTTTTGAATTATGTTTATTATCTGATCTATTTATTATATGAAAAGTTTTATTCTTTTCATTATTAGAAATATTCATGATATCTCTATTTGGAGAATTTATTTCTATTGTTTTATTCTTTTGATTTGAAGGAAAAAGTTTATTTTCTTTTTCTAATTTTATAGTTTGAGTTAAATTTCTTTTTCTTGTTTCAAAATTATCTGATACTGCTAATCTATTTTGCTCTCGTGGACCTTTTATAAGTGAATTACTATAAGATTTTTGATGTTTATTTTTAATCATTTTTTTTTATTTTTAAAAAATAAAGATGTATAAATTATATTAATTTTTGAAATATTATTCTATAAAAATTATAAATAATAATATGAATGCTAAAGAAATATATGAGAAAATGAAATTAGAAAATATGAGAAATGAAAAAAATTTAGAAAAAAAAATTAAAGATGGAAATGAAAATTTAAAACATTCTCTTGAGAAAATCAGAAAAGATATGGATAGAAATAATAATAAAGGAATAAATTATTATTCTTTTAAAACATTTAATAATAGAAATAATAAATTATATGACTTGAATTATAATATTAGTTATAATAATGATAATTATAATAATAAAAATATTAAAGATAATAATAATAATGATAAAGAAGAAATAAAATCAATTACTGTATTTGATATTCATGATAATGAACTAAAATTAAATAATAAAGGTAAAGAAGATTTTTTTTTAAAAGATGATTTATTAAAAGAAAATCTCAAAGCCAATAATATAAGTAAAGAAAATAAAATGAATAAAATAAATGAAATTAAGAAAAATATATTGAATAAAGATGAAAATTCTATAAATAATTTTGAGCAAATTCCTAAAAATAATATAACTACTTTTACAATAATTTCAAATAATAAATCACAGAATGATATTTCATTTAATAATATAAATAATAAAATTAATAAAAGTGTTGAAAATTCAAATAATAATAATAAAATACTTAATTTAAATAATGAAGATTTGAATAACAATAAAGATAAATCAATTCAAAATAATATAGAAGATTTAAATAATAATAATGATAAATCAATTCAATATAATATAGAAGATTTAAATAATAATAATAATAAATCAATTCAATATAATATTGAAGATTTAAATAATAAAAATAATCAATCTATTCAATATAATATTGAAGATTTAAATAATAATAATGATAATTCTATTCAATATAATAATGAAAATACCAATACTCAAACAATTCAATTGAAAACTGAAAAAGATATAGATAAAAAAATCCAAAATAATACTGAAAATAAAGATACTGAAACAATACAATTCAAAATTAAAAAATTAATGAAAAGTCATAAAAAAATTCAGTTAAAAACAAATATAAAAAATAAGAATAATATTTTTAATCCACCTCATTTACTTATTAAAAATAGATTAAAGAAAACAATCAATCAACAAACTATTACAAATAGTACAACTTTACAATCAAATTCAAAAAAAAGAAGTGAACCAAATTCTAAAACTATAAATAATGAAAGAGATTTAATACAAATAAATAAAAAAAAAGTAATAAACATTAATAATAATACAAATCATAAAAATATTAAAAAACTTTTTTTAAACGATATTAATGATAATGAAAGAAAATATTTTAATAATAAAGAAAAAACCAGAAATAAAATTAATAATAATATTTTATCACAACCTTTAAAAAAAAAAGAAATTAAAACTCATGAAAACATAAATTTAAATTATAATAATTTAATACAAAAAAATAATATAAAAAGGATTAGTTTATCTCAAAATCTGTTAAATAATAAACAATTTAAAGAAGAATTTAATTTAAATGAAAGAAATAATGAAAATAATGAATCAAAATTAGATTCAATAAATAGTGATTTACAAGAATTAAAAAATGAAAAACATTCTAAATATTATTCTGAACAATTAAGTCATAAAGATGAAGAAAATACAATAATTAGAATTAAATTAACAAATATGCAAAAAAAATACATTGAATTAAAAGGTGAAATTGATATTTTAAAAAAAGAAAAAGATTATATGCAAAAAACAATAAATGAAACAAAACAAAATAATAAAAATAATATACCTAAATTAAAAAACAAAAAGTATAAATTAAATATATTAAAAAACAATAAAAAAATTGAAAATGAAAAAATAAAAAGCAAAAAAAATGCTAAAGAAATATATAAAGACTATAAAGAAAATGAAAAAGAAGTTCTTGAAAAAGTATGTAAAATAGAAGATTATCCTGATATTGATCCAAAAAGTGATAGATTTGGAATGTTAATTGATGAAATAATTAGAAAAGCATATCATCATTATAAAAATAGACAATGTACAAACTGTGTATCTTTATTATCTAAAGGATTTTCTGCTAAAAAATGTCCTATTAGACATCATATATTCAAAGAACATTTTGAATGAATATTTATTTAAAATATTAAAAAAAATAAATTTATTTAATTTTTTTCTTTTTCCTTATCATTATCTTTAATTTTAATTTTTTTATTCACAATTCCTTTATCTCTTTCTTCCTTTATAGGATTATATTTTTTAATTATAATTTTAGGATGAGTTAAAGGATTAAATTCTTTATTACCAAAAGTTCTTAAACCAATTTCAAAATTACTTAAAGCATTTCCATGATATTTTAATATATGTCTAATACTATTAATATTCTTAGTTTTATATTTTTGATTATATTTTTCTCTTTCTAAATGCTCACCCAACCAACCAAGAGCAAATTTTTTATTTGGTCTAACTGTTTTTCTTATAATATTATCATTTTCATATTTTGTTTTTTCATTAACATGTTCATATTCTCTTACAATATATTTATTAATTTTTTGAATATGTTCTTTTGATTTACTTGTAACTGGAGGAAGAAAATATGATAAATTTGATATTGGAGAATATGCTAAATTTTTCCATGTTTCACTATGTTTAATTATTTTTGCTCCTTTAACTGGTTTATTTCTTCTTAATGTGCTTTCAAAATTTATTTGAGATGAATTTATTGTATTACAATTATCATGTACTAAATGATTTAATTGAAATGGATTTTCAAAATGTAAAAATGGTTCATTTAATATTATTTTTTTTTTCTTTTTAAAATTTTCTAAGTCTTTATCATAAAATGAAGGAGGACTTAATGAAATTTCTTTATTAATTTTATCTATTTTTTTTTCATTTCTTAAATCAAGTGTCCAATCTAAGTCTCCTTGTGTAAACATATAATTAGTCAATAAATGCTTATATTCATTTATATTTTTAGGATATACTACATCTTTTATGTATTTTGTTGAATGTGTATTTGAAGGATTATAATTTATACTATGTTTTCCATTTGATTTTGATGTATCATTTGTAGTTTTTGTATAATTTATTGCAGATATATCTTTGACAGATTTACTGAATTTTTTTTTCATTAAAAGTAATTTATATTATTTTATTTATATAATTAGTATATTTTAGATTAAAACAATAGTAAATTTATATTTTATAGAGTTAAAAAATTAAAAAATTAATTATTTTTCATCTATATAACTATCATATAATATATTATAATCTTCATTTATTGCTCTTTCATCAATTTTTTTCATTGTATCTTTATCTAAATTAAAGAAATGTAGTATTATAATTTCATTATAAATTAAATTAAAAATTAAGAAAATTAGTGAATAAATAAAATAAACAAATTCTCTCAGAAAAGTAGTTTTTTTAGAAAATTCATATGTTAAATAACCTGAAAAAATAAGTGCAATCACAAAATAAATAATAATACAATGTCCTGGTGATAAAAAATAATTAGTATTTATTTTACATAATAAAAACATAGAATAAAATAATATGAATAAAGTTGCTAGAATAATACTTTTTATATTTATGATTTGAAATACAGAAACATCAGAAAATAAATAATAAATAGTAAAATAAATAGATTGTAAAATTCCATTGAAAAAAATAAGAAAATATGATGAAAAAGATAATGAAATAATTAGATAATTAATTAACAATTCTTTAATTGGTGAAAATATAATTGGTATAAGTACATGATATTTATAATAATTTGTAAAAATTTTCATTAATATTTTTCTTTTAATATAAATTAGTATTAATAATAATATTAAAGATAAATTAATAGTTAATTTATGATGTTTTCCAATAGTTGATTTAAAATATGAAAAAAACCCAATTATAAATATTCCAAAATTTCCACATATTATAAAGAATAAAGGATTATGAGAATAAAGATTTATATTTTCTTTTTTATTTAGATAACAATCAAATTCAAAAATAATATTTAATGATAAAAAAGAAATTATAATTGATAAAATTAAAATTTTTATGTAATTGTATTTTATTAAAATAATCTTATCTAATAATTTATCATTAATTATTAAGCTTTTTCTTTTACTTCTGTATTTTAATATAATATATATGATTCCAAAAAGCAATTGTGATAAAATTAATAATATATATAAATTTATATTGTTATCTAATTTAGTCAATGATAAATAAGATAAAAAATAAAAAATAGATGAAATAAATGGTAATATTATTTTTTTTTTAAGACCAAATCCAAATGAAATAATTTTCATTTTTATGTAAAAAAAATATAATAAAAAATATTTTAAAATTAGAAAAACCTTAAATAAAAAAATAAATAAAAATAAATTTAACAAAATTTTTTTTGTAACTAATGATTTGGAAATATTATCTTATTTAATATTAAAAAATATAAAATTTTTAATATATTTTTTCTTTTTCTTTTTAATTTATTTCTTCTTTTTTCATTTCATATAGATTTTCAATTTTGCATATATTTTAAAAATAAAAAAATAATTAATAATTAATTATTTTCAATATTCAATAATTTAATTTTAAATTATTATGT
>JAEEGK010008957.1_pt1 | contig 23506 bp, 22 predicted proteins | sample 8958771 | NCBI WGS metagenome assembly JAEEGK01 (sample SAMN16246547, study PRJNA631951) | gut metagenome | biome: gut microbiome; feature: rumen; material: SC-attached | host: Bos | place: Iran: Karaj | collected 2018-10
AGAAGTTCATCAAGGGCTATATCGTCAACCGCCTCCAGCAGTGCCTGAACCGGGAGGTCTTCTACCTTCTGGACAACGGCTACTGCGACGCCGAGGGCATCGACCTGGCCGCCAAGGCCAGCTTCATCCCCCGGGCTGTGGTCCTCGGCCTGCTGAAGCGGGCGGACTTCGGCGGACTGGATATGACCGCCAACAACTACAAAAACCACAGCTACACCATGCCCGAGCACGGCGACGAGCTGCCCAAGACCCTGGAGGCCCTGGTGGACGCCGGCAATCTGGGCATCAAGTCCGGCAAGGGCTTCTACGATTATGAGGGCCAGGACATCGAAGCGCTGAAGGCCAAGCGGGACAAGCAGCTGTTCGAGGTTTTCCGGCTGGCAAAGAAATTCATGGATGACCCGGTCTGAGTGACGGGGAAGGAAAGGAAGCAGAAAAAATGTCCAAAACCAACAAAATCATGATCCAGGTCTGCCTCTGCGGCGCCGGCACCAAGAAGGCCCAGGCCCCCACCGTGCCCTACACCGCCAAGGAGCTCTCCGAGCAGATCGTCGAATGCGCCAAGGCCGGCGCCTCCATCGCCCACATCCACGTCCGTGAGGACAAGATCGTGAACGGCGAGATGCAGATCGGCTACAAGTCCATGAGCCTCAAGGCCTTCACCGACGCCGTGGAAATGACCCGGGAAGCCTGCGCCAAGGCCAACGTGGACATCATCATCAACCTCACCACCTCCGGCGGCGAGTATGAGGACTACAAGCGGCTGCAGCACCTGGGCGCCCTGAAGCCCGAGATGTGCTCCTTCGACCCCAACACCATCAACTGGGCCAACTCCTACATTTTCGAGAACAGCCCCCGTTTCCTCAATAAGCTGGGCGAAGAGGTCGTAAAGCAGGATATCAAGCCCGAGTTCGAGGTCTTCGATACCGGCCATATCGACAGCGTTATGTATTATGTGAACAAGTGGAACATCCCCAAGCCCCCCCACATCCAGTTCATCATGGGTGTCGGCGGCTCCATGCCCGGCACCACCGAGAACCTGGCCTTCCTGGTGGGCAAGCTCCCCGAGGGCTCTACCTGGTCCGTTTCCGGCATCGGCAAGTGCCATATGCCCATGATGCTGGCCGGTCTGGCTCTGGGCTGCGACGGCCTCCGCGTGGGCCTTGAGGACAACGTCATGTACGGCAAGAACCCCGACGGAAGCAAGGATATCGCCACCAACCTGCGTCTGGTGGAGCGGGCCGTGAAGCTGAGCCAGCTGGCCGGCCGCGAGATTGCCACCGCCCAGGAGGCCCGCGAGATCATGGGCATCACCCGCAACTGCCTGAGAGACGAAAAAACCTACCCGGTGACCTACACCGAGTGATCAAAGGAGAAACATAAATTGGCTAAATCGAAAGTCGTAACCCTTGAGCAGGCCATGGAGAAGTGCTTCGACGGCATGACGGTCCTCCTGCCCGGGTTTGTGAACTGCGGCGTTTCCGAGACGCTGATCGACGGCTTGATGCAGAAGGGCGTCAAGGACCTGAACATCATCTCCAACAACACCAGCATCAAGGGCCAGGGCATCGGCCGCCTGGTGCACGACAACCGCATCAAGCACATCACCTGCTCCCACATCGGCAACAACACCGAGACCGTGGAGAAGGTCGTCGCCGGCGAGATCAACATCACCTTCGTGCCCCAGGGCTCCCTCTGTGAGAAGACCCGGGCCGGCGGCGCCGGCATCGGCGGCATCCTGACCCCCACCGGCGTGGGCACCCCCATGCAGGAGGGAAAGCAGCTCCTGGAGTGGGACGACGAGGCCGGACAGTATAAGTTCGTCTCCCCCGAGGATCCCATCAAGGGCAAGCGCTTCATCCTGGAGCTCCCGCTCCACGGCGACGTGTGCTTCATCCACGCCTGGAAGGCGGACAAGATGGGCAACGTGGTGTATCATCACACCGCCCGCAATTTCAACGAGCCCTTTGCCACCGCGGCCGACTGGGTCATCTGCGAGGCCGAGGAGATCGTGGAAGTGGGCGAACTGGACCCCGACGTCATCAACACCCCAGGCGCGCTGGTGGATATGGTGGTCCAGGCCCGGAAAGTGGAGGGTTGAGAACATGGATGCGAAACAGTTTATTGCCAAGCGTACCGCAAAATTCTTCAAGGACAATGACCTTGTGAACCTGGGCATCGGCATGCCCACCATGTGCATGGCCTACATCGATCCCGACATCGACGTGTGGTTCCAGTCCGAGAACGGCATCATCGGCATGACCGGCACCCCCAAGGAGGGCGAGCCCATCGACCTGGACGTGGTGGACGCCGGCGGCTCCCCCAGCGGGATGCGGCCGGGCGCCTGCTGCTTCAGCTCCTTCACCTCCTTCGGCTACATCCGCGGCGGCCACGTGGACTACACCGTTCTGGGCGCCTACGAGGTGGACCAGGAGGGCAACCTGGCCAACTGGATGATCCCCGGCAAGGCGGCCGCCGGCATGGGCGGCGCCATGGACCTGGTCACCGGCGCCAAGTGCACCATCGTCATGACCGTACACTGCGACAAGACCGGCAAAAGCAAGATCGTGCGGAAGACCAAGCTGCCTCTCACCGGCGTGGGCGTGGTGGACTACGTCGTCACCGAAAAGTGCGTGTTCCACTTCACCAAGGAGGGCATGGTCCTGGAGGAGCTGGCTCCCGGCGAGACCGTGGAGAGCATCAAGGCCATCACCGACTGCGACATGATCATTCCGGAGACCATCCGGAGCATGGAGTGATTCGACCACAGCGGCAGAAATAAACAAGCGAGCTCCTGTCCTGCGGCGTCTGTTCCTCGGACGCCGCAGGACGAAGCCCCTGCAGCGCCCAGGCCCACCGGGAGCGGCGCAGACTAACCAAGGGGGTTACTGGATCTTGTCCGTACAGCTCATTATCATCATCGTCTATTTCATCCTCACCGTGCTCATCGGCGTCCTCAGCGGACGCAAGACCAAGAGCGCCGCGGCCTTCACCGGCGTCGCCCTCTCCACCTTCGCCATCGTGTGCGCGTCCACCGGCGAATGGCTGGGCGGCACGGCCACCACCGGCGTCAGCGAGTACGGCTTCCTCTACGGCCTCTCCGGCTGGTGGTACACCATCGCCAACGGCATCGGCGTCCTCTTCCTGGGCCTGCTCTTTGCCAAGCTCTTCCGCTCCCTGGAGACCGGCACGGTCCCGGGCATCATTGAGAAGTTCTTTGGCCTCCACGCCCGCACCGTTAGCTGCGTCATCCTCACCATCGTCATGCTGGCGGTGGGCCTGAGCCAGATGATCGCCGCCGGCAAGCTGGGCGAGAGTCTTCTGGGCATCCCCTTCTGGATCAGCGCCATCGCCTTCGCCGTCATCTTCATCGTGTACACCCTGGCGGGCGGCATGAACGCCGTGGCCAGCACCAACGTCATGCACCTGGTGGTCATGTACGTGGGCGTCATCGTGGCCATGATCATCGCCGTGAGCCGGGCCGGCGGCATGGACGCCTTCACCACCGGCATCTCCAACCTGCGGGCCTCCAACGGCGGCAGCTTCTGGAACATGTTCACCATCGGCGGCAGCAAGGTCTCCAGCTGGATCATCGCTTCCCTGCTGGGCGCCTGCACGGCCCAGGCCGGCCTGCAGCCCGTGCTGAGCTCCAAAAATGCCAAGCAGGCCCGGAAGGCCTGCATCATCACCGCCTTCGTGGCGGCTCCCTTCGGCTTCTTCACCGCCACCCTGGGCATGGCCGCCCGTGTCATGTATGAAAACGGCACTCTCCTCCAGGGCGTGCCCCTGAGCCAGGCCGGCAAGAGCGCACTGCCCGAGCTCATGATGCGGGGCATGAACCCCGTGGCCGGCGGTCTGGTGCTGGCGGCCATCCTGGCCGCGGTGCTGAGCACCGTCAGCCCCATCATCCTGGCCTCCGGCACCATGGTCACCCGGGACGTGTATCAGCGGGTCCTCCATCCCGAAGCCAGCGACGAGCAGGTCCTGAAGATGGGCCGCATCACCACCGCCCTCTCCGGCGTCATCTGCTGCGTGGGCGCCATCTTCCTGTGGAAGGCCTCCACCGTGCTGGAGCTGGTGTACGCCGCCTACTCCCTGCGGGGCGCGCTGTTCGTGGTGGTCCTCTTCGGTATCTACTGGAAGAAGTCCAGCCAGAAGGGCGCCATCGCCGCCATGATCTGCACCGCCGTGGCCGCCGTGGCCTGGGTGGCCATCAAGCTGGCCACCGGGAGCTATCCCCTCAAGTTCGGCTCCTTTGCCGTGAGCGAGACCTACATCGCGGTGGTGGTAGCCGCCGTGTGCACCATCGTCTTCAGCCTGGTATTCAAGCCCACCGCCCTGGAGCAGTCCGAGCGGGAGCAGACCAAGAAAGCGCTGAAGATCGCCATGGAAAACGCATAAACCGATTTGCTCCTCATACACCCTGCTTTTCTGCGGAAGAGCAGGGTGTTTTATTTTTTCTTCCCTTTTTTCTGAAGAAATTTCAATTTACCTGTTGACATTGACGCGACGTCAAATTGTACGCTTCGGGAGAAAGGAGGGTTCCATATGCGCAAATGCATCGTTTTCCTGCTGGTCCTGGCGCTGGTACTGGTTTGCCTCTCGAGCTGCGGCAAGAAAGCCCCCGCGGACGAGGGACCCCTGGGCATCAACCCGGACGGGACCCTGGGGCTCCTCCGCTGGGGCATGACCCGGGAGGAAGCGGAACAGGCGGACCGGCGGATCGTCTTCAACAAGGATCCGGAAGTGCCCGCGGGCGTGTGCAACGTGGAATTTCTGGGGCAACAGGCCGGTCTGGCCCTGCACTTCCGCAGCTTTCCCGAGGAGGGGGAGAACGCCCCGGAGCGGCTTTGGCTTCTCAAGATCTTCTTCAACCTTGAGAGAGGGGAACCGGACTACATCCCCATCGTGGGGGCGTACTTTACCGGAGACCCGGTGGAGCGGTCCTACGGCTGCGGGGGCTGGGCCTCCACAGAGACCCTGGAGGACCGGATCCCCATGGAAAGGCTGGAGGCGCTTTGGCCCGAAGGGGTGGAGACCGGCCGGACCACCCAGCCTCTTTGGCAGGCCGGGGCCATCAGCACAAGGGGACCCGCGGACGCCGGAGGCATCCCCGCCCGCACCGGAGACCGGGAGTTCAGCTATAACGCCATGGGGTATAATCAGGTCCTGGCGGAGATATTTGCGGGGAGGAGATGAACCATGCGCCGCTTTCTTGCTCTGCTGCTGTTTTTCGCCCTGCTTCTGCTCCCGGGCTGCGGAAAGACCGCCCGAACCACGGACGAGGGGCCCCTGACCCTGAACCCGGACGGGACCCTGGGGAACCTGCGCTGGGGGATGCGCTACGCCGAGGCGGTAAATGCGGACAGCCGGATCCGCCTGGGGACAAGCGATGACCCCAACCTGAACATCTGCGAAGTGGAGTTCCTGGGGAAGCGCTGGACCCTCAGCTTGACCTTCGGCCCGCCCGCCGCCATGGCGGGCTATGTGGGAGACGGGGTGAGCCGCCTGGGCCGCATGACGCTCAGCCCTCTGGAGGAAGGGAGCTGGGAGGATCTGGTGGAGCCCCTGGAGGCGGTGCTGGGCCCCCGGAACATCACAGCCCGGTACGTGGGCCCTGAATGGGACGAGGAAGGCCGCTTCACCTGTTCATCCCATGAGGGCCTCCCAAAATGGGCCTGGGCCTGGGAATCGGCAGAAACCATGGGAAGCCGTCTGACCGGCCGGGAGCTGGCGGCGGCTTACCCCTACGCCGAAGACCTCAACGCCCTCCGCTGGGGGACGCCTCTGTTTACCGTGTATTTCCAATACCGGGACGCCCGGGATAACTGGTATTCCTATCAGGATCTTCAGCCGACCCATCTGCCGGCGGTACCCGAAACGGAACTTCCCACCCTCGTGATGGAGGGCCACTACGCCGTGGAAGCCCAGGTACTGAAAACGCTCCTGCGGTCGGAGGAGACCGAGCGCCCGCCCCTTTCCCCTGGGGACGATCCGGGCTCCGCCCGCCTGAGCTGGCAGGGGGAGGACTACTACTTCACCGATACCGTCCTCTATGAGCTGCCGGGCAAAGACTGGTGGAGGACCCAGGCGATCCTGGTGGGAGCCGTGAAGCCAAAGGGCGCCCGGGAGGAGCTCACGGGGAACCTGGACGGCTACGTGTATATGCAGAGGAATCTCCTCTTCCCCCTCTACTTCCGCTGGCGGGAATGGGATGAGGCAAAAGACGGCCCCGAACCCTATCTGGTGTTCTCCATTCCGAAAGGAAGCTGAGGGTAAAAAAGTACCCGCCCCCTTCAGGAGGGCGGGTACTGCGCATATACGGGTTCTTATCCCTTGAAGCCGATGCTCTCGATCTGGATCTTGAACCGCTTCTTCAGGCCGTCGATGGTCTCCTTGGTGAGACGGCTGGGATCGTAGTGCCGGATGGACTCGATATTCTGGAGGAAGAGGCTCCAGTAGGGCTGGCCGCCCAGGTCGTACATCTCCGACTTCTCCAGGACCTCGATGCTCCGGGGCAGGAAGCGGGGCGCGTTGATGACGCACTCGTCGTCCGCAATGAATTCCTTGCCGCCGATGGTGAACTTCACCTTGCCGCTGCGCAGGTAGAACAGCTCACGGATGGGGGGATACTTCACCCACTGGGCGGTGAAGCCGGGCTCCATGATGGCGCAGTCCAGCTCCTTGACGCCGCCGTTTTCCCACCGCTCCACCACGATGCGCATGGATACGCCGGGGAACTCATAGGAAGCATGGGGCCGGTTGGGGTTCTTGATGGCGGAGCACTGCTCCGTGGGGACCTCCTTGCACAGGAAGGGCTCGATGGGGTTGGAATCCATGAAGCCCCGGGTGGACAGGGCGTTCAGCTCCGGATCATCCGCCAGCTCGGGCATCATTCTCTTTACCCGGCCCACGTCTCCGGCCTCGGGATAGGTGAAGAAATCGTGGTAGGTGCCGCGCCACTTCACGTCGTCCAGGAAGAACATGCCCTGGGACTGGCCTGCCTGGAGCTGGACGATGTCCCCCTTCTTCGCCAGAGCCCGCATGCCGTCGATATACAGGTAGAGGCTGCCGCTATCCACAAAGAAGGTCTCATAGCCCTTCCAGTGGAAATGGGGCATGGGGGTCTTGTTGGGATCCATCCCCTCGGGGTTCTTGTGCATCACGGAGTCCAGGCACCAGTAGAGGCCGTGCTCCCCCTCCGCCGCGGTGATGGAGCCCACGGTGGAGGAAACCTGGCCGTTGGGGAAGTAGCTGTGGGCCGGGGGGCCCTTCCAGGTGGTCTCCGGGGTCTTCAGGTCGAACAGGAATTCGTTTTTGTTGTCCATGGTTTACCGTCCTTTCCATAAATATTATGTAAACAATTTATCCAATACGATGGTCCACAGGGGGATGGTGAGCACGCAGAAGAGGGTGCTGGCCACCACGATGTACCCCGCCACGGTGCGGGCCTCCGCCGCCTCCGGATCGTACCGCAGGAGGAAGGTGGGGGTGAGGGAGGCCACGGGCATGGCAAAGTAGTACATGGTGCTCCTGATAATCTCCGGCTTCACGCCCGCGAGCCGGAACAGGAGCACCGCCAGGGCCGGGATCACCAGCAGGCGGCAGGCCGTCACCAGCAGCACGCTGGGGTGCTTCACCGCGCTCCGCAGGTCCGCGTCGGCAATGATGGCGCCGCAGAGCATGAGCCCAAGAGGGGAGGCCATGTTGCCGATGGTCTCCAGGGTAGTGGAGACGACGGCGGGCAGCGGGATCCGGAAAGCGTACAGGGCGAGGCCGATGAAAACGGCGATCACCGGGGCGCAGAGGAATTTCTTCACCGTCTCCTTCACGTCCATCCGGGTCCCCGCCTTCCCCAGCATCACGGCGGCCCCGCCGTAGAACATGATCCGGATGGGCAGGGTGAAGAGGACGTAGCTGAAAAAGCCCGTCTCCCCGCATACCTCCTTCACCACGGCGAAGCCCACGAAGGTGAAGTTGGTGAAGAGGAGGGAAAAGCGCACGGTCTTCCGCAGGTCCTTATCCTTCATCCAGCCGGTGGCGGCGAAGACCAGGAGGAACATCACCGCCATGCTCCCCACAGCCAGGGCGATGAGCAGCGGGGCGGTGAGCAGCTGGTCCAGGCTGTACTCCATGCGGAAGGAGGAGATGATCATGCAGGGCAGAGGCACCGCCATGACAAAGCGGCTGAGCATCTTGTCAAAGCCGTCGGGCATGGCCTTCGCCTTCCTGGCGGCAAAACCCGCCAGAATGAAAAGAAGCAGCCGTATGGAGAGCTGTACGACGGTCATGGTCCCTTCCCCTTCCCTGTCTTCAGTTTAGCCCAAAACCGGGGAAAAGGCAAGGAGAATCGGGAGGCAGCCTGTCAGGGACAGGATCTTCGCCGCAGCGCCGAACATTCTCATACAGCTCTTGACAGGGCCCTCCGTATACGGGATAATACGGATATAAGCATCTCTGACGGGAGGAAATAACTATGGATATCGAAAAGCTGAAAACGTTTTTCACCACAGCCGGGGTCAACCTGCTCATGGGGATCATCATCCTCGTGGTGGGCCTGTTCGTGGTCCACTGGCTGGTAAAATTCCTGCGGAAGAGCAAAGCCTTTTCCAAGCTGGATCCTTCCCTGCAGTCCTTCTTCCTCAACGCCATCAAGCTGGTCCTCATCGTGGTCATCGTCCTGTCGGCGGCCAACGTCATCGGCATCCCCCTGACCTCCATCATCACCATCTTCGCCTCCGCCGGCGTGGCCATCAGCCTGGGCATGCAGGGCGCCCTGGGGAACCTGGTGGGCGGCGTGACGCTTCTGATCCTGAAGCCCATCAAGGCCGGGGAATACGTGCAGATCGGGCAGTATTCGGGCATGGTCAAGAACATCGGCGCCTTTTATACCGAGATCGTCACGCGGGATAACTCCCTCATCAGCCTCCCCAACAGCAATCTGACCAACACCGCCATCGTCAACTACTCCCGGATGGGCATCTCCCGCGTCGAAGTGTTCTTCACCGCAAGCTATCAAACGGATATCGAAACCGTACGGAACGTGCTTCTGGAAATGGCAAAGAAGGGAGAAAAGGTCCTGGAGGATCCGGCCCCCTGGGTGCTGGTCAACAAGTGCACGGAATCCGGAGTCGAATACGCGGTAAGAGCTTGGGGGAAAGCGGAGGACTGGACGAACGTCAGGTTCTACCTGCTTGAATACGGCAAGAAGGCCCTGGACGAAGCCGGCATTTCGATCCCTTACCAGCAGATGGACGTACATATCAAGCAGGACTGAACCTGCTTCAAACCGAAGGCTGTATCTGCCGCCTGCTGTCAGGCGGAGCGAGCAGAGCCGGAAACAACAAGCAAGGCACGGAAGGGTGGTTCCTTTTCCCACTTCCATGCCTTGCTTCTCTTATACGCCCTGGGGTTCGGGGGCACCCTGGTCACCGGGTCCAGCCCACCCCAGCTGCCGCGCTTCGCGGCGTCCAGCTTCCGCTTCTCCTTTTTGGAGAGCTTTTCATAGGGGATGTATTTTTCCATTTGCTTCCCTCCTTTGTCAGCAGGACAGGATAGCAGAAGGGAAACGGTTTGTCAAGTTATTTCGCTGCGCTGTCCGCGGGCCGCAGCTCCGTCCGCCGGCCGGACCAGGTGTAGGCATAGTATCGGTTGGCGGTCTCCGGGTCCGGAGCAAACCAGTTGGCCTCCGTGAACAGGAAGCCCTGCTCCCCGCAGGAGATCAGGTAAGGGAAGCGCACGCACCCGGCCCCGATGTTCGGATTCACCCTGCCGAAGTCCGTGACCCTGCCGGTTTTCACATCCAGGCAGTGGAGGTACTCCCCCTGGTCATCCCCTTCCCGGCGGGGCCAATAGCTTGTATAGGTGACGTAGAACAGCTTATCCTTCCACAGGGCGATAAAGGGTTCAAACGTGACCCGCTTTTTCTCCGAAACCTCCGGGCCGTCGGGGACGAGCTCCGTCAGCAGGGGCCGCTCCCCGCTGCCGTCCCGGGAATAGAAGACGAGCCGACCGCTCCCATTCTCTGAATCGTTATAGGCGTAATACACCCCCTCCGGGGCGGGCTGGAAGTTCACAGGAAAATGTACCCCCCCATAGACCCGCTCCGGGGTCAGGGTGTCCGACGGCAGATAACAGAGGTTCGCCGAAGGGATCTCCCGGTCGTATTCCACGTACCAGCAGCCCGAATCGTCGCAGGCGAGGGTGGAATAGGGCCAGAAGACCGAACCGCAGTCCATAAACGTTCCCTCCCGCAGGACGCCGATGCGGTGTCCCGCCTCCGACCGGTACACCGTCAGAAACAGGTCCCTTCCATTGGCCGACATCTCACGTACCTGGAAGTCCAGCTCCGCCAGCAGCTCCCTTTCCCCGGTCTCCAGATCCACCCGGTAAACCAGGCTGTCCCGCTCGTCCTCTCCGCACCAGAGGGCATAGTACAGGGTGTGCCCGGTCAGGGCGGTGGACATGGGCCGGAAATTCTCCCGCTCCTCGGTGAACACCGGGACATAGGTGTCCCCGCCCCTCCAGCAGTACACGGTGAAGGGGTCTCCCTCCAGGTTTTCGCTCAACTCCCCATAGGCGGCGGTGCGGAAATAGACGGCCTCCGTCTTCCGGAGCTGCTGCAGGAGCAGGACCCCTGCCGCCAGGACCAGGACCAGGATCGGTACCAGGATCCGCAGATGCTTTCTTTTCATGTTCTGCACCTCCTTTCCCCTTCACCTTACAATTTGACGTCGCGTCAAAGTCAAGAGAAAAATGAAAATTCCTGCTGTTCTTCGAAAAAACTTCAGAATTTCCGGCAAAAATCCGAATTTTCCGTGCAGTATTTCCATTATATAGCATTTCTTGGCCAATCCCGAAAAACAACGCCCGGAGCGACGCTTTCGCTCCGGGCAGTACGCTTCATTCCACGAATTACAGCTGTCCTTCCATCCACTTGAGGCCTTCCTCGATATGGGGATCCCAGTACTCCCAGGCGTGGGTGCCGTGGCCCTCGGTGTAGTAGTGGGGATAGCCGATCTTCTCCAGGTGCTCATGCAGGCTCCGGTTGTTCTCAATGAGGAAGTCCTCGGAGCCGCAGGCCATGTACACCCGGGGCCGGATGGCGTTGGGGTCCTCCATGAGCTTGGAGGCCAGGGCCTTGGGATCCACGTCGGAGCCCAGGATCTTGCTGGGCTTGCCGAAGCAGTGGACGAAATAGCTGGGGCTCATGCCCATGCCGCCGCCCTGGCCGCCTGCGGGGGCGGGGGGCAGATCATCCGGCATCTTGGAGATGCCGTCGGTGATGAGGGCGGAGGACAGGGCGATGATGCTGCCGAAGACCTCGTTATACTTGAAGCCGTTGCGGAGGGCGCCGTAGCCGCCCATGCTGAAGCCGCCGATGGCGGTATCCTCCCGCTCCTTGGACAGGGGGAAGATGCGGCGGGTGAACTCGATGAGCTCATCGCAGATGAAGGTGGCATAGTTGGCGTCCCGGCTCGGCTCGTCCACATAGAAGCTGTTCTCTCCGTCGGGGCAGAACACGGCAATGCGGAACTGCTGGGCCAGCTGCTGGATCTTGGACCCCCGGAGCCAGTCCGCGTGGCTGCCGGAGTAGCCGTGGAGCAGATAGATGCTCTTGAAGGGCTTGTCCGGATCGAAGGGGACGCCGGGGAAGGCAGGCTTCTCCGCCGGGATGATGGCCGTCACGTCCGTGTGCCGGTGCATGGCGTGGGAATACATGGTGAAGGTGAAGGTTGCCATATATTGCTCCTTTCCTCGCTGCTGAGAAAAGCAACGAGTTTAAATAATCACACGAAAAACCTCGTAGAGTTCGCGGCTCGGAAGCCGCGAATGAACTGAATTCATTTTGGGGCGGAATTCATTTCTGCCCCGAAATACTTCTCGCGGAGCGGACTGTGCGAGCAAAGCGAGTGCGGGAAGCGCAGCGCAAACCCACTCAAATCGGAGCCCAGCGAAATGGGTCCGATTTGAATCACCGATAGGTGGTGAAATCCTTGTCCATGAATCCCGCGTTGAAGGGCATATGGATGTGGTCTGCCTGACCCAGGGGCATATCCGCCGGGGTGACGGGGACGCTGCCCTCCGGCACCACGGGAGGCGGCGCCATCATGGGCGGCATGGCAGGACGCTCCCCTTCAGCGCCCTCTCCCCGGGCGGCGAACATGGGAGGCATGGGCTGAGGCAGCTGCTGCAGCTTCAGCTGATTCTGGAGGAAGCGCCAGCAGGGCTCGAACCAGTCGTCGATGCTGGGACCCACGGTGCCGTCCGCCCCCAGGATGCGGGCGGTGGAGCCGGTCTCCCCGTGGCCGCCGCAGCTGGAGATATAGGCGGCGAAGGGGCGCTTCTGCTTCTCAAAGTTGGAGATCATGGCGATGGTCTGGTACACGGAGACCAGAGTATCCAGCCGGGCATGGTGGAAGAAGGCCGGAGGCGTCTGGGGGCCCACCAGGTCCCCGTTGGGGACGTATACGATGCCGTCGTCCGTCTGCTGGCCGCAGTACATGGGGCCGAAGCCCAGGACCATGGCGTTGGGCTTGCCCTCTTCCCCGGTGCAGCCCGCGGCGGCCATCAGGTCCGGCCGGTTCCAAAGGTTGCCGGTGCTCATGCAGATGAAGGCCCCGGCGGAGTTGCCGGAGATGATGATCTTATCCGGATCCAGGCCCCATTCGTCCGCATGATCCCGCAGGATCTTGATGCTGCGCATCAGGTCGATGATCACCTGAGGCCAGCGATAATCCCGGGCCACGGGGTAGAGGTAGGTGCAGATGACTCCCACGCCCTTGCCCATGAGCCGACCCCCCAGGGCCACGGTGTCCGATTCGCTGCAGAACATGAAGCCGCCGCCGGGGACGTGGATGAGGGCCGGGGTCTTCTGGAAAAACATCGCGCCCTGCACGTTGGCCACGCTGACGATCAGCCGGGAAGTGCCCTTTTCGTTCAGGTCAAAGGTGAATACCTGCATATGTGTTCCTCCCTTGTTTTTTATTTCGTATCTTTCACCATATTACCGCTAAACCGCTTCGTTTTCCAGCCCTTTTGGAATTTCTGCACAAAGAAAGCGCTCCGGGCAAGCCCGGAGCGCACCGTAATGTATGGTTTATTTCTTGATCAGTTTCCGATACAGCCAGATCAGGAGGCAGGCGCCTGCAACGGAGATGATGATCCGCGCGATCCACCCGCTGGCGGCGAAGCCCAGAAGCCCGCCGATCAGGCCGCCCACCAGGCCGCCCACCAGACCCAGGATCAGGTTGATGATCCAGTTGTGTTCGCTCTTCATGATCTTGCCGGCGATCCAGCCAGATACGGCGCCGATGATCAGAGAAACGATGAATCCCCACATACTGCGTTCCTTCTTTCTCATATACTGCCGGAATCCCCCGGTGTGTTCAGTATACTCGGGTTTTCGTTTTATTGCAAGGCATTTCCTGCGTATGCCCCCGCCGGGCGGTCATTTCTTCGGCCGTTCGCCGATGGCCACCACGATCACCTGGTCCCGGGCGCTGTATACGTTCACCGCCTCCGTCACCCGCTCGATCAGGGTACCGTCTCCGTTATAACGGACCCGGTAGGTGGTGACCTGCATCCCGTCCCGGCCGTAGTCCGTGATGACCCGCTTCCCGGACTTCACGTTCTTATGCTCGTAGTAAACCGTCTTATGGGGGACCGTATAGTCCACGTGGTATTCCAGCTCCACGTAGCTGTCGTCCAGCTTCGTCCCCCAGATCTCCGTCTTCAGCTGGCCCCCTTCGATCCAGGCCTTCATGAGGATGGGGTATTCGTCCTTCAGCTTGAAGCGGAAGTCCGGTCCGCCCCAGCTCACGGTGGCATCCATGCCCAGGGGCAGGTAGGTCTGATAATACAGGTGGTTGGTGCGCTCCAGGATCTCCTCGTCCGCCAGCATGCAGCAGTAGTACAGAGCGCTGGAGAGCTGGCAGATGCCGCCCCCCACCTCCTCCACCAGTTCTCCGTTCGCATAGGCGGTGGCGGGACCGTAGCCCTTCTCCTCCGTCCGCTCCCCCAGGGCTCCGTTATAGGAGAATTCCTGTCCCGGCAGAAGGATGGTCTCGTTCAGCATGGAGGCGGCGATCTCGATATTCTTCGTGCGCACGGCGTTGTTGGTGAGGGGGGTATCCACGCTGGCCAGCAGATCCCGGAACAGCAGGGCCTCCAGTTCCTCCCCCTTCACCTCCGGCTCCAGGGTGAGGATGGGGATGCGCACCGTCTCCCCTTCCTTCGCTTCGGCCAGGATCTTTTTGCCTTCCTCCAGGTCGAAGGTCTTTCCGGCCTTCTCCGGCTGCACCCGGTAGGTATCGTCGAATTTCGCGTCCACCGGCTCCGTGTGCAGTCCCTCCCAGATGGCCTCCAGATCCGGCGTCTCGGCAGGGATCGTCTCCGGGGTACAGCTGACCTCCAGTTCTCCCCGCTCCAGCGCGGTCTTCAGTTCCACCAGCAGGGCTTCCTGATCCACGTGGGCGCCGTCAGAACCCAGGGTGATCTGCAGCGCTTCCTCATCCGGAAAGACGATGTACCCGGCGGGCTCCTTGTCCAGCTTTTCCGCCGCCTGACGGCACAGCTCCCGGAGCGGTTCCTCCTGCAGCACAGGCGTCCAGGTCCGGGGGAAATCTGCGGTGCGGCTCCGGTCCAGGAGCCAGTTCAGAGCGTCCCGATTCCGGTCCCCGGTACGGCCCCAGGCCAGGATGGCGTCCGCCTCCGCTTCCATATCCGGCACCAGGCCCAATTCCTCCGCGGAAACGCTGAGTTCCTCCTCGGGAAGGGAAAGGGTGAGGCTTTTCCCCGCAAGAGGAGCAAAGCCCTTGGTCCGCAGTCGATCCAGCACCTGATCCCGATCACATCCTGTAATATCTTCGCCGAACAGGTGTACGCCGGGTGCCGCCCGGTCCGGCCCGCCGACCTGCTCCCTTGCCCACAGGAAAACACCGACGCAGGCCAGGATCAGGACAAGGAGGAAGATCAGGATCCCCAGCAGCCAGCCCCGGCCATTCCGGGTCCGGGGTCCATAATGCTTATAGGACATATGTACCCTCCTTAAAACAGGGTGTCGTAATAATCTTCTTTCCGCCAGGGGATGCCCATATGGTACTTCTGCTCCGCCTGGGCGTCCAGCAGCTCCCCGATGAGCCGGTTGGACAGGAGGAAGCCCCGGGGGGTGAATCGCCAGCGATCCCCCATCCGCTGGGCCAGGCCCAGGCGCACGTAGCTCTCCATGAGCTTCTCCAGAGGTTCAAAACTGTTCTGATACCGGGTCTCGTATTCCTTCGGGTCCATGCCCCGGGCGGTGCGCATCCGCAGCATCACGTATTCCGAAGCCTGCTCATAGAGGCTTATTTCCTCCAGCTCGCTCATCAGCTCCCCGCCGGAGCCGATGGCGGCGATATAGGCCTCCGCATCCGGCAGGACAGTGAAGCGCTTGCCCCCCAGCCAGGAGGCGGCGGAGGCGCCGAAGCCCAGGTATTCCTCCCCCATCCAGTACTTCAGATTATGCCGGGAGGCATAGCCCGACTTGGCAAAGTTGGAGATCTCATACTGCACATAGCCCGCGGCGGCCAGGGTATCCACGGCGTAGAGATACAGGTCCGCCTGGGTATCCTCGTCCGGCAGGTCCGGGTCCTCCCGCCGGGACCAGAGGGGCGTCCCCTCCTCCACCTTCAAGCCGTAGCAGGAGATGTGCTTCGGCTGCAGCTCCATGGCCTTCCGCAGGGTATCCGCCCAGTCCTCCCGGCTCTGGCCGGGAAGGCCGTAGATCAGGTCCAGGCTGATGTTTTCGAAGCCCGTCTTCCAGGCCAGATCCACCGCGTTGACCACCTGGGCCCAGTCGTGCCGCCGACCCAGATCCCGGAGGATCCCGTCGTTCGCGCTCTGCGCTCCCAGGGAGATGCGGTTGAAGCCCGCCTTCCGCAGGGCCCGCAGTCCCTTTTCCGTAACGCTGTCCGGGTTGGCCTCAAAGGTGACCTCCCCGTCCGTCAGGACTTTGTACCGCTCCTTGATCTCGCAGAACAGGTCGGCCAGCCGCTCCGCCCCATACCAGGTGGGGGTGCCGCCGCCGAAATACACGGTATCCACCAGATAGCCTTCCGCCAGAGGGGCGGCTTCCCGCAGATGCTGGGTCAGCGCCTGCTGATATGCCGGGATCAGGTCCCTCCGGTCCGCCGTGGAGCAGAAATCGCAGTAGGCGCAGCGGGAAGCGCAGAAGGGGATGTGGATATAAATGCCCAGGGTTCTGTCCGCCATGGGTATCCCTCCTTGATCGGATCATGCCGCCTCCCGGGAAAGGGCAGGCGCAAACGGGAGTTTTTATATTATCTCTCTCCTGCTCCGGCTTGTCAAATCGTTTTTCCTGCGATTGCTTTTCCGACGGGGATATGTTATCTTGATATTAATAACCTATATACCTGCATATTTTACGAAAACAAGGAGGCGCATGGCATGGATATCCCCTGGATCATCGATCTGGACGACCATGAGGCGAGCGGCATCCGGGACTTTACCCGCTACCACGCGAACGGCGAGCGGGAGGAGGTCATGAGCGCCGTGATGGACGGCCTCGGCCCCCACGGTCTGTACAACATCACGGACACCATCATGTGCAAAATGCCCACCGGAGTCACCCCGGAGGAAGCCTCCAAAATGAATCATGAGCACCGGCTGGGCTTCGAGCTGTTTTTCGTGGACAGCGGCAGCATGTACCTGTACCTGGAGGGACGTCGGTGCATCATCCGGGAGGGGGATATTCTCCAGCTCCAGCCCACCCAGATGCACTCCATGGCCTCCATTGAGGACGTGAAGTGGCGGGGGTTCTTCCACGATCTGGACTCCTTCAACACCTCCATCGCCGTGAACCAGGTGGCCAGCCGCCTGGGCCCGGATGTGAAGCAGGACCCGGCCTTCCAGAAGGCCCAGGGCACAAAGGATTACCGCCGTCATGAGCAGCCCACCTTTGTTGACGTGCCCGCGGAGACGGTGAACGCGGTGAAGAATCCCGCCCGTCCCCTGGCGAAGTTCGATTTCCCCGGCCTGACGGTCAAGGTGATCGTACCCCGCTGGGAAAACTGGGGCGTGACGGAGCTGGTCCTGGGAGAAATGAAAGCCGGCACCCGGATCAGATGGGGCTACCATCCCTGCCGGGAGCAGTACTACGTGCGCAAGGGCAAAGTGAAGCTCTCCCTCTTCGGGGAGGAGCGGATCGCCGGAAAGAGCTGCGTCATCAACGTGCCCATGCTGGCCCCCTTCAGCCTGGAGGCCCTGGAGGACGCGGAGGTCTATGACGTGGGCGGCCAGACGGAGTGGTTCAACTTCCTGCTGGACTACCATTCCCTGCGGACCTACAGCCCCGAGCGGCTGGCAGAAGCCCTTCCCGCCCTGAAGGAACGGGACGGCGTCGCCATCGAAGCCATCGAGTGACCCAATCGGACCCGCTTCGCTGCGGCGGGGATCCCTCGCCCGCGAAACGCCGGACTCCGACATCAATAATTATATACGGAGGTATCCCTTATGACGAAACAGGAGATCATCGACCTCTGCGCGAAGACCGCAAAGGAAGCCCAGATCCGGGACGACGTATGCTCCCGGAGCACTCTGATCGGTCTGAAGGCTTATTTTGATATTCCCGACGACCTGATCCGCGCCTCGTCCAACCTCTGCGGCGGAGCCGGAGCCGCCAGCGGCAGCTGCGGCACCTACACCTGCGGCCAGCTGGCCCTGGGGCTGAAGTACAACAGCTCCGTGGAGGAGGAGCTGGAGAACCCCGCGCTCTTCGACGTGACCAGCCAGAAATTCATGGAGTTCCGGGACCGCTTCCTGAAGGAATTCGGCACCACCCTCTGCCCCGAGATCCACAAGCAGGTCTTCGGCCGGGCTTACATCTACACGAAGCCCGAGGACGCGGAGGCATACTTCAAGATCACGGACCACCATATCCGCTGCGCGGAGACCGTGGAGCGGGCGACCCGCCTCATCGCGGAGATGCTGCTGGAGGACGAGGAGGAACAGGCATGAAGAGGCTGCTCGTCATCGGCGGCGTGGCCGGAGGCGCCGGCGCGGCGGCCAAAGCCCGGCGCGTGAGCGAGGACTGGGAGATCATTATGTTCGAGCGGGGAAGCTACGTCTCCTTCGCCAACTGCGGTCTGCCCTACTATATCGGCAAAGTCATCGAGGACCGGGAGGAGCTGCTGCTCTTCTCCCCCGAGCTGTTCAAGAGCCGCTTCAACGTGGACGTGCGGCTGAACACCGAGATCGTGGACCTGGACCGGAAGAAGAAGACCGTCACCGCCCAGGGGCCCGACGGAAAGACCTACAAGGAGAAGTATGACAAGCTGGTGATCGCCACCGGCGGCAAACCCATCACCCTTCCGGTACCCGGAGCCGATCTGGAGGGCGTTTACCATGTTTTCACCGTGCCGGATGCGGACGCCATCGCCTCCAAACTGGAGACGGGCACCAAGTCCGCAGTGGTGGTCGGCGGCGGCTTTATCGGCCTGGAGAGCGCAGAGAACCTGGCTGCCCGGGGCGTCAAGGTCACTCTGGTGGAGAAGCTCCCCCAGGTCATGAGCAACATGGATCCTGAGTTTTCCGAGGTCATCATCAAGGAGCTGGAAAAGCTGGGAGTAACGGTACTTACCGGCGTGGGCATGAAGGCAATCACCGGCAAGGGCGCCGTAAAGGGCGTGGAGCTGGACGACGGGACCAAGGTCAAGTGCGATATGGTGGTCATGGCTGCGGGCGTCCGGGTCAACACGGAGCTGGCCCAGAAGGCGGGCCTGCGGATCGGCGAGACCCGGGGAGTCTGGGTGGACGCCGGTATGCGCACCTCCGACCCGGATATCTACGCCGCCGGAGATATCGCGGAATCCGTCCACCTGGTAAGCGGCAAAAAGGTCCGCATCTCCCTGGCCGGCAGCGCCAACAAGCAGGGCCGCGTAGCCGGGGCCAACGCCGTGGGCGGGAACATGCTCTTCAAGGGCGTGCTGGGCACCGCCATCCTCAAGGTCGGCGGCCTCACCGCCGCCCGCACCGGCCTGAGCGCCCGGGAGGCGGAGGACCTGGGGCTGGACTTTGAGTCCGTCTATGTTCCCGGTTTTTCCCACGCCACCTATTATCCGGATTCCAAGCCCATCATCATGAAGTACACCGTTCAGAAGCAGACCGGCAAGCTCCTGGGAGCCCAGGCCATCGGCCGGGACGGGGTGGACAAGCGCATCGACGTCCTGAGCACCGCGATCTACGGAAACATGACCGTGTTTGACCTGGAGAACCTGGACCTGGCCTACGCGCCGCCCTTCTCCTCCGCCAAGGATCCGGTGATCGAGGGCGGCATGATCTCCGCCAACATCCTGCGGGGCGAGATGCAGTACGCCTCCCATCTGAAGCTGTCGGAATACCTGGCGGATCCCGATACCGTCGTGCTGGACTGCCGGAGCCAGGCGGAGTGGGACATGGGCCACGTGGAGGGCGCTGTCCTCCTGCCCGTGGACGAGCTCCGGGACCGCTATAAGGAACTGAGCAAGTCCAAGACCTACGTGGTGTACTGCGGCGTGGGCTATCGGGCCTACAACGCCTGCCGCTTCCTGCAGAACAAGGGCTACAAGGTGAAGAACCTGGGCGGCGGCTGGAAGCTCATCAATATGCACAAGGGGATGTGAACATGGCGCAGGGTTTGGAAACACGGCCCTACGTGTCCTGGGCCCTGATGAACGCCTTTATGACGGAGGTGTTCATGGCCTACGGCGTACCTGCCGGTGACGCCGCCATCTGTGCGGACGTGCTGCTGGAGGCGGATCGCCGGGGGATCGAAAGCCACGGCTGCAACCGCTTCAAGCCCATCTATCTGGATCGGATCGATAACGGCACCCTGCTCCCCGTGACGAAGCTGGAGGTGCTGAAGGAGACCCCCACCACCCTGGTGATGGACGCCCACAACGGCATGGGCATGGTGGCCTCCTACCGGATGATGGAGAAGCTCATTGAGAAGGCCCGGATCTTCGGCATGGCCGGAGGCACCGTCTGCAATTCCACCCATTACGGCATCGCCGGGTACTGGACCGGCATGGCGGCCAAGGCGGGGATGATCGGCATTTCCGGCACCAACGCCCGGCCCAGCGTGGCCCCCACCTGGGGCGTGGAGCCCATGATGGGCACCAACCCCCTCACCTTCACGATGCCCACGGACGAGGATTTCCCCTTCAATTTCGACTGCGCCACCAGCACCGTACAGAACGGCAAGCTGGAGTTTTACGCCCGGGAGGGGAAAGAGGCCCCGGCGGGCCTGGTGGTGGCCAAAGACGGCAGCAGCGACATGACCGATCCCGATCGGATCCTCACGGAGATGCGGAAGGGCAACTGCGCCCTCCTGCCCCTGGGAGGCGCGGGAGAGGCCACCGGCGGCTACAAGGGCTACGGTTTTACCGCCATCGTGGAGATCCTCTCCGCCGCCCTGGCGGGGGGCCCCTTCATGAAAGCCCTGTCGGGAAAGACGGAAGACGGAGGGAACAAGCCCTACCGGCTGGGCCACTTCTTCTTCGTCATCAATCCGGAGTTCTTCATGGGGCTGGACACCTTCAAAAAGACCGCCGGAGACATCTGCCGTGCCCTCCGGGCTTCGGAGAAGGCCCCCGGCGCGGAGCGGATCTACACCGCCGGGGAGAAGGAATGGCTGGCCTGGCAGGAGCGGAAGGACAAGGGCGTCCCCGTGGGGGAGTCCATCCAGAAGGAGTTCCTGGAGCTGCGAGACAGGCTGGGACTCAAGTACCGCTTCCCCTTTGAATCGTAAGCAGCTGAAAATTCAACATATTGCGAGAGGAATGGATTGAATTATGGAAATCAAAGATCTGAACCGTTACGGCGAAGTACTGGAAACGAGCCTCAAGCTGCGGACCATGCCCATCGGCGTGAAGTTCTGCGAGAGCGAGGCGGACGTGCCCAAGGAGGCCGTGTATCCCAAGGAGAAATTCGGCAAGCATATGGCCCTGTGCCAGGCTTTCTCCTACGCCCGCATGAAGGGCATGACCATCGCCATGCGGAAAGAGGACCACTGGTGCTGGAACCCCCTGGTGGGCTTCGGCAACGTGGACTGCGATCCCGGCACCCCCTCCTTTGACGAGGTATGCAAGTTCATCGGCATTCCCGGCAAGGAAAAGGCGGCGGAGTTCTTCGCCAACTTCCCCCGGCTGCCCAAGAACAAGTACCCCATCGTGGTCATCGCGCCCATCAAAACCTGCACCTTCATGCCCGACGTCATCCTGGTCTATGCCGAGGCGGCCAAGGTGAACCACATGTGCCGCAGCATCAAGACCATTCTGGGCGGCACCTTCACCAGCACCTTCGACGGCATCGACTCCTGCATCTACTGCACCGTGCCCACCTTTACCAAAGGCGAGTTCCGCATCACCTTCCCCGATCCCGGCGACCGGGAGCGGGCCCGGGCCTACGACGACGAAGTCATCCTCTCCATGCCCCCCGCGAAGATGGACGCCTTCATGCAGGCCTTTGAGGGCATGAACCGGTTCATGGGCTTCGACTGCAAGCTGCTGGAGTTCAACCTGGACTTCCCCCATCCCCCCTTCTACAACACCCTCTTCGAGATGTGGGGCCTGGACAACTACGGCACCACCTGGGATGTGCCCGCGGGGAAATGATCTATACTGCGCAAATTCAAAGCTGGGGCGGTTTTCGGACCGCCCCAGCCGTATAACAGGAGGTAGTCATATGGAAACTCAGGAAGTCAACCGCTGGGGGACGCTGCTGGAGGAGAAGCTCCAGCTGGATACCTTCCCCATCGCCATGAAGTTCTGCGAAAGCCGTGAGGACGTTCCCCCGGAAGCCGTCTTCCCCATGGAGAAGTGGGGCAAGCATATGGCCCTGTGCCAGACCTTCTCCTACACCCGCATGAAGGGCATGACCATCGCCATGGGCCGGGAGGACCACTGGTGCTGGACGCCCCCGGTGAGCTTCGGCTGCGTGGACTGCGAGCCGGGCACTCCCGCCTTTGAAGAGGTATGCAAGTACATCGGGGTCCCGGGGCTGGAAAACGCAAGAAAGTTCTTCGCGGAATTCCCCAAGCTGCCCCGGGGCAAGTATCCTTACATCGTGACCGCCCCCCTGAAAAACTGCTCCTTTACGCCGGATATCGTCATCATCTACGCTTCAGCGGCAAAGATCAACTCCCTCTGCGGCGTAGTGAAGTCCGTGGTGGGGGGCACCTTTACCAGCGTCTTTGACGGCATCGATTCCTGCATCTACTGCACCATTCCCTCTTTCCTCAAAAACGAGTTCCGCATTACCTTCCCCGACCCCGGAGACCGGGAGCGGGCCCGGGCGGGGGACGACGAGATGATCCTCACCGTTCCCGGCGGACGGCTGCAGGAGTTCATGGAGGCCTTTGAGAGGCGGTTCCAGCGGGGTGGGTTCAGCAAGCGCCTCTTCGAGTTCAACCTGGACTTCCCCCATCCCCCCTTCTACAATACCCTCTTCGACATGTGGGGCCTGGACAACTACGGCACCACCTGGGACGTCTGATTCAATTCGGACCAGCTTCCCTTGGCTCCGAATCGAGAAGTTGCTCTTCGCTCCCCGCAGGCCCTTACGGGCCCACAGTCCGCTCCGTGAGCAGTATTTCGGGGCAGAAATGAATTCCGCCCCGAAATGATTCCGTTTGTTTTCGCGGCTTGCGAGCTGCGAACTCTGCGAGGCTATAAAATAAAGGATCGGCGGCGCCCGATGGGCGCCGCCGATTTTTGCGCGCTGCGTTATTACTGCTCAGCGATGTACTTGTCGTACTCCTGCTGGTAGATCTCCAGGATCTGATCCATGCCGAAGGTCTTGCAGTCGGAGATGAAGCTGTCCCACTCGCTCAGAGGCTTCACGCCGGTGAGGAAGGAGATGTAGTTCTCGGAGAAGTAGGTGGTGAGGTCAGTGCGCAGATTGTTCAGCTCATCCGTCTGCTCGTCGGAGAACACGATGCCGGTAGGCCAGTCGTACAGGCCGCGGTAGCCGGGGATCTTCCAGACCTGATAGAACTCCCATTCCCGGTCGCCGCCGTCGTAGAAGTAGCTGCGGGAGATATCGTGCAGGCAGAACTCAACCAGGTTGTTGTTGGTATAGATGAGCATGATCCACATGGCGCCGGCGTCATGGTTCATGACCCAGTCGGTGAGCCGCTTCTCGCCCTTTTCATTATAGTACCAGCAGTAACCCTCGCCGGCGTCCTTGCCGGAGCCCTCGGGGCCCCAGGAGGTCCACTCGCCGCCCCAGTCGCTCATCCACCAGTCCATGTAACCGCAGAGGAGGTCCAGCTTCTCGCACTTGGCGGAGAGGTTGGCGGAGCCGTAGTGGGTCTCGCCGATCCGGTTGCCGTAGTTCAGTTCCTGGTCGGGGGTGAGCTTGGTGCGGTGGATGGGATCCCAGCGGGTGTTGGGGTCAACGCTGGACTGCTCATCCTGCCGGACGGCGCCGGGGGTCTGGGGCTGGGCGCCGATCCAGTCCATGCGGCTGC
>JAEEGK010008958.1_pt1 | contig 23505 bp, 20 predicted proteins | sample 8958771 | NCBI WGS metagenome assembly JAEEGK01 (sample SAMN16246547, study PRJNA631951) | gut metagenome | biome: gut microbiome; feature: rumen; material: SC-attached | host: Bos | place: Iran: Karaj | collected 2018-10
GTCAACAAAAACAGCACAGCTTTTTCGCTTGTGTCTATCGATTCAGTAAGACTACAAAACAATTGTCTACTGTTTCAGCTAATGAAGAGAAAAAGTGTCTAGTCGAATCAGGAAAAGTCATTTGCGTTAAGGCGAGGAGATTTTGCGTATAGGCGCAAGGTGTTTTGCGTATAGGCGCAAGGTGTTTTGCGTATAGGCAAAAGCGTTTTACCCACCACCTTTCTCCCGTTTGCATGGGACCTTTGACCATCGAAGCCCCGTCCTCTCACCCTTGAAGCCCGGCTAGGGCGGGCAATCACGAGGTTGCCCAGCATGCAGATGGGACATCCCAGAGGTGCAATAGATTGACCTCAAACGCCCCCTTCTTTAACTTTGCAGCCGGGAAAAGAGCCGTTGAACGTCACTCTGCTAGTAAGTGAACGTCACTCTGCTAGTAAGTGAGCAGCACTCATCCAGTAAGTGAGCAGCACGATCCAAGCAAGAGGAACTCCTGCGGAAAAGAGAGACTTCATTTCATTATTGTTCAACCTTATTGACCAACGCTCAGCGGGTGCTCGAGTAAAAATATTTCTTTGTCAGAAAAGTCACGATGATAACACCCCTGAAAAATTGAGTTAACTCGATTGATCAAATGAGTTAACTCGATCGATGATTTGAGTTAACTCAAAATATCGATCGAGTTAACTCGCTTTTTGGGCCGGTATCAGTTTGTCAAGAATTCCGATTCCGCGCTGTTTTTTTGGGGGGTAGTCATCAGCCTATGATGTATTTGCTCCCAGGTATCAGCGAAATCAGTTTCGTGGTGAGCGCACAACACAGGAAGGTGAGCAGTCCAATAACTGGTATGGCCAGCCATACTGGCAGCAACGGATGGCCTACATCGCCGCCGATGATCCATCCGGCGATAAACGTCAGGAAGAAGATGTGCATGAGATACATGCCGAAAGTGAGCTTGGCAAGGCCGTTTATCCACCGGGGAGCCTCGTTGATACAGGTGAACAGCAGGAACGCACCGAAGGTAGCCAGCAGTACATTGGGTGTGCAGAATTCCCACGACCATTCCATCATCGGGGTGTCCATCTGCAGTCCCGGCACTGCTTTCCACCAGAAACTCCAGGCTGTGAACAGGCCACCGATAACGAAACAGACAATACCTACAGCCAGCCTCTTCGGCTGAGTCCACTTCAGGTGCACACGGACATAGTGGGCCAAGACAAGATATCCCAAGAAACCTGAGCAGTACCACAGGGCGGAATACTGATTCCAGAAACATTCACCCCAAAGTTCTGAAGACACGAAACGGTGCAGCCAGGGGGTGAGCGTAGAGAAGGCAAAGATGCCGATGAATATCAGTTCTTCCTTTGCAGTGGACTTTTCCAGCCATGGTGACACCACGGGGATGATGAGATAGAGGCTGATGAGCGGATACATGAACCACAGATGACCGCCCCATAGCGGGAAATTGAAGGGTACCATCTTCAGCTGCACTATCGCCTCGTCCCATGTGAAAGCCCCCCACGTGGCAGGCAGAAGGGCATAAAGCACGAGGAAACAGATGAAGGGTGGCAGGATGCGCATGAAACGGCGACGATAGAAGCTGGTCATCGTCGTTCCTGCCTTCATGGGCACGAGCAGGAAGGCAGAGACAATCATGAACAGCGGCACGGATATGCGTCCGAAGAAACCGTCATAGACTGATACCCAAAGACGGTTGTCCTCGTTGACGACCTGGGATATGGGACCCATGTTATAGAACTGCTCGCTGGCGTGTACCACCATGACCAGCAGGCAGGCAATCACGCGGATGTAATCGACAAATGCTATTCGCTCTTTCATCATCCTTCATTCTTTATTCTGGACCCTTCGCCATCACAAAGCCCTATCCTGATGCGGGCGACAGGCGGCAGAATCCCTGTTCCATCATAATAAATTCTAATAATGAAGCCAAAATTAAGCATAATCGGGGAAAAACGATTACTTTTGCCGAGAGATTTAAGAGAATTTGTGAAATCATGAAGAAAAATCGGTTGCAAAGGCATGCATAGACAATGCCCCCAAGAAGATGGTAGGAAATCAGCAACACATTGTTCACGGTCTGCACGACGGTATTCCCATTGCGATGGGCTATTTTGCCGTGGCCTTCTCTATCGGCATCATTGCAGCGAAGGCAGGACTGACAGCTCCGGAGGGATTCCTGAGCAGTTTCTTCACACGTGCTTCCGCCGGTGAATACGGCACTTACACGCTGGTGGCAGTCCAAGCAGCCTACGCCGAGGTGATTGCCATGTGCCTGGTGGCCAACCTGCGCTATATGCTGATGAGTGCTGCCCTCTCACAGAAGATTGCCCCCGGCACATCGTGGTTTCACCGTCTGCTGATGGCCTGTTGCGTGACAGACGAGGTGTTCGGCATCTCTATTGCCCATCCGGGCTATACACCTCCAGCCTACACTTATTCTGCTGCCCTGATATCCACACTGTTCTGGGCATCGGGCTGTGCTGTGGGCATCATGGCGGGTAGCCTGTTGCCACCGACAATGGTCACTGCCTTGAGCATGTCGCTCTATGGCATGTTCCTTGCCATCATCATTCCTCCTGCCCGTGACGACCGTAACGTGCTCTATGCACTGATTGCCAGTTTCGTGCTGAGTGGTCTGTGTGCCCTGGCTCCTGTGGTGGGTCAGTGGAGCAGTGGCATGCGTACGGTGGTGCTGACGATCATTATTTCTGCCGTTGCCGCTTGGCTAAAACCGATAAAGACCGATGGAGAACCATAGCATCCTGATCTATATCCTTCTGGCCATCGTCGTCACCAACCTGATACGTGTGACACCCATGGTTTTCATCAAGGGGCAGATACACAACCGCTTCGTGCGCAGTTTCCTCTATTACGTACCCTTTGTCACACTGGCAGTGATGACCTTCCCAGACATGGTGCTGACCACACCGACACCCCTTCCAGGAGTGATAGCCCTGCTGGCGGGCATTGTAGCAGCCTGGCGCCGCATGGGACTTTTCCCTGTAGCTGCCATCTGCTGCATCATTGCCTACCTGCTGGTATGACAACCAACAAGAACTGTATGAACGCTAAAGAAATCATATCGCACATGGAGTCGCTGCAGAACGATGAGCAGCGCAGTATTCTGATGAAGTTCTTCAAGACAGGTCCCGGTCAATATGGCGAGGGTGACGAGTTCCTGGGTCTGAAGGTGCCTCAGACGCGTGAAGTGGTGAGCGCCGTCGGTAACGACCTGCCATTGAGCGAGGTACCGGAGCTGCTGATGAACCGCTGGCACGAGGTGAGGCTTTGCGGACTGCTCATCCTTGTATCGAAATTCGAGAAACTGGCCACCAGACGACTGGAGAACAACAAGACTGCCATCAGCGGGCGTGATGAAATACTGACCATGTATCTCAGATACGCAGAGCAGGCGAACAACTGGGACCTGGTCGATTTGTCTGTCCACAAGATACTGGGACACTGGCTGCTACTGCCATCGTACCTGGGCGACAGGGAGTACAAGACAAAGGTGCTCGACGAAATGGCACAGAGCAGCTGCCTGTGGAAGCAGCGGATGAGCATGGTCTGTACATGGAAGACCTCGCAGATGGGCGACCCTTCGTGGTGCCTGCGCTATGCCGAAATACACCTGCACCATCCGCATGACCTGATGCACAAAGCTGTGGGCTGGATGCTGCGCGAGATGGGCAAGAGGGTTTCCACAGACCTGCTGCGTGATTTCCTGAGCCAACATGCCAAGGAGATGCCCCGTACCATGCTCCGCTATGCCATTGAGAAAATGCCGGAACAAGAACGCCAGTATTGGATGAACTGTTCCTAATGCTGCTGGGAAGGGACTGCCCCACCCCCTTGCTGGTCATTCAGTCTGCAATTGCCGAGGGTTCCCACAGGTGGCGACCCATGTCTACATGACCGTTTGATTTGAAAGTGACTCCCTCTGCTTCCAACAAAGGGCGCTGACGGCTCCACCCCGGGGCGGTACGTCCTGCCTGATTGACCACTCGATGGCAAGGCAACAGCTCTGCCCCAGGCGTGTATCGCAAGGTCCTTCCCACCATCCGTGAATGACTCGGCCATCCTGCCAAGGCTGCAATATGGCCATAGGTGGTCACACGTCCGCAGGGAATCTGGCTGACAATATTCAGCACATCCTCACGAAAAGCCCTGGACTGCGCAGGGGTCATTCTGTCGGGATAATCTTTCATAGATGTTCAAGTTACCTGGCCTTATTTCCAAAATAGCCGCCATCCCTGGGGACAGCGGCTATTCATTGGGGTTTCTATTCTATTGATGCCCGGAATACCTTCTGATACGAATATCGGGCTATCCTGATTACTTCACGATGAGCTTCTTGCCGTTCTCGATGACCACACCCTTGTAGTTGGTACCTACAACCTGGCCAGCCATGTTGTAACGTACGTTCTTGGCAGCAGCCTCGGTGTTGACAGCAGTGATGCCAGTGTCATCGCCAGCAATAGGATTAATCTCGATGCTCTGGATATAGATGGCACCAGTGCCAGAGTACTTCTGGAAGGTGAAGTAAGTGTCCTCGGGGGTAAACACCTCTTCCTGAACAACCTTACCGTCCTCACCGATAACGTCTTCACCGGCCTCGTTCTTCACGTTCTGCTTCACCATCTTACCAGCCTGGAGCTCGAACTCAACGACGTTGGCATCGTTGGGGAACAGCTTCATATCGGACATCTCGTTACCATCCTCGTTCAGGTGGGTGTAGTTGGTACCGCTCACGTTGATGACGCACTTGCGGTCGTTCACCTGAGAACCGTCCTCGGCATCAGCAGCATCGAGGTTCTTGCAGGAGTTCTTCGAGCAGATAACCTTCACCTTAGCCTTGTCACCGGCAGCCAGCAGGAACACGATGTTGGTGTTGCTCATCTGGATGTAAGCCTCCTGACCGTCAATCTGGTACTGGGCGTTGTCACCGGCAACAGCAGAGATGACGGGTGACTTGATGAAGAAGTCCATCTTGTCGTAGTTGATGACACCGTTCTCAATCTTGTAATAGGTCCTTCCGTCGGTAGCATTTTCAGTAGCCTCATCGTCGATCACGGCATTGCCGCTGACGGTGATGACCTTCTTCTCCTTCAGAGGATTCAGCACGTAGACATCCTTTGTGGTAGACATAGAGGTGAAGGAACCGTAGTTGCCGTTCTCGATCTTGGTGTAGGCTGTCACGGTGGCAGACTCTGACAGTGTGAAAGCATTGTCCTCCACATCGGTCTCACCGATGTTATAGAAGTTGATGGCACCCTGACCCTCGTAAGGAGAGGTGATGGTGACATTGGCACCGTCGGCCTGGATGGTGGGAGCGCTGAACTGGAAGTTCACGATACCCTCAATGTCAGCACCAGGAGCAATAGCCTCGTCCATAGCCTTACCGTCGCCCAGATCCAGGAATGCCTGGAACTTCAGTGTAGCGTTCTGATAGACCTTGATGGGAGCGGTGTAGAGTGTGCTGGCAGCAGTAGGAGTAGAACCGTCGGTGGTATAGGTAACCACAGTGGGTAAGCCCTCCATGGTGTTAGCCTTACAGGTCACCTCACGGAACCAAAGACCGTCAGCAAAGGTCTGGTCACCCACCTTCACAGTAGGAGTACCGGGAGCCTCGTTGGCCTCGACAATAAGGTAGCTGAAGAAGGTGTCACCATTATAGGTACCGATGTAGATGGTCATGTCGTCGGGAGCGGTCCATTCGAAACGGAAACCAGAGTCGGTGGTAGGATGATCCTCACCGGGAGCGGGATTCAGAGGGTCGCTTAGGTCGGAATTCTTGGAAATCTTGGGGATACGGGCCTCAGTACCGCTCTTGTTGTTACCCTGCAGGAAGAAGATGAGCTTGGACTTAGCCGTAACCTTCATGGCAATCACGTCCTGAGCATTCTTCAGACGCCAGGAGTTGTAGTGGTCGTCGGGATAGTCAGCACCGTATTTGTCGGCAATGTACTGTGTGACGTGGTTGTCGTCGGCCTCGTTCACCACAGAGAGGTTCACCTTACCCTTACCGGTAGATACGGAACCACCCGTCACGTCGAGGAAGAAGCCGTTACCGAACAGCTTGCCCTTACCAGGCTTGCCACCGCCATTGTTGTCCCAGTCATCGAAGCAAAGCACGTAGCTGTGCTTGCAGACAGCAATGTCGTCTACTGTCTCAGCGTTAACGCTGACAAAGCCCATCAGGGCCAGAACTAAAGTAAAAATTTTCTTCATAAATCCTATTATTTAGTTAGTAAATCAATGAATCTTGCGGAGTTGAACCCATATTCTGTGCAAAAATAGAGATTTTTTCCGATACAGCCAAACGTTTTGCGTTTTTTTACCAAATTAATTAACGTAAAGGTTTGCGAAAGAGGGGATGAAAAACGACAACATAGACAACGTGGGACCACTTCTTAGGGCGACACTACTGTCTGAACCCTTTCAAGCGATGGAATCCCCTTGTTGTCTATGCTGCCGTCAGCAGAAGTCCCTTACTGTTTCACCAGATAGGACTGAACGGGCGTGTCGCCGAAGTGTGCCACGGTGATGACCTCACGAGTGCCACTGACAGCAACACCGGTGAAGATGGCCGACTTCGAAACGGCTCCACGGTCGTCGACCACTCGCTTCAGGATTTCAAAGCTGCCGGTGGTCTCTGAATAGGTGTACTCGTAATAAGGCACATACTGAGTGTTCGACTCGTCCACCCACGTGCCGGTGGTTGTTCCCTGGCTCATCTTCACAGCCACGCTGTCGGCGCTGACGAAGTTCAGGCTTTCCACAAACCCTTGCACCTCCTGTCCGTAGGCATTGACTTTCAAGCCATTGCCACGCATCCAACGGGTGCCAGCCAAAGACTGCGGATGTGCAATCTTGAGTGAGTCGTTATAACCGGTGACCCAAGAGGGGTTATCGGTGTTGGTGTCCTCATACTCGTTGGCATCGTCGCAGGATGTGAGCGCTACGCTAAATGACAAAGGACAAATGATAAATGATAAAGCTATCAGATATCTTCTGGCTATTATTGTTATCATATCTTTCTGTTTTCTATTCTTTATTCCTTGTTCCCTCTTTTCCCCTCCCCTTTTTGGGGAGGGTTAGGAAGAGGCTTTATTTGTTACGCCAGCGTGCAGCACCTACGTTGTTCTGGTAGATTTCGTTGCTGGTGTTCTTGATATAGAGGTTCACGTTGAACTCGGTAGAGGCAGAACCGTCGAGTGCATCGGCACGGTGCATGTTCATGTCGTTGGCAGTAGCGGCGATGTAGGGCGGGCAGGGCTGCTCCATGAGGTCGGTAGCAGAGATATTGGCCACCTGCACCTCGAGGGTTCCGTTGAGCGTGGCGTTACCGTCCTTGACGAGCTTGCCGAAGTTGTTGCTCGTAGCAGTCCATGCATTGGCGCTGAAGATAGATCCGTTGGTCAGGTCGTTGTTGGTAGACCAGTTGTTATGGAAGTTCAGCGTAACGTGTCCAGCAGAACCGTCAGCATTGGTCTGGGTATTGCGGATGTCAGCACCCCACATGGCCAGCACGCGCTGGTCACCGGCCTTCTTGCAGAGCACGAAGAGGTTGTTCTCCACGGTGTAGACCGAACCGTCGGGCAGGTCACGCATCTTGAAGATGGCACCATTGGCACGGGTGTTGAAGTTAACCAGCGTATTGTTTGAGAAGGTAATCATCCACGGACCGTTGTCGCGGCGGTTGTTGGTGTTCTCCTCGCTGAAGAATGCGGGGAAGGGGCTGTCGAAGAAGGTGTTCTCCACCACCTTGAAGTCCTTGTAGAGGTTAGAGCCGGTCTGGTTGATACCAGCAATCCAACAATAGCCACCGGCACCCTGGTTGTAGTAACCGCAGTCGAGGAAGAGGTTGTTCTTGATGAGCACGTGGTTCCAAACCTTGTAGTTGGGGCCCTGCTCACGGATGAATCCACGGATGAGTCGCTTGAACGAGCAGTTCTCCATGACGAGCGAGTCGAGGGTCACAGCCATACCATCGCTGAACATATTGAAGAAGTAGTTACCCGTTGGGCTACCCTTACCGGCCTGCTGGTCACCGTAGTTATAGCAGAGGGGATTGTCGAAGTCAATATCGTAGAAGGCCAGCTTCTTCATGTATATCTCACCGCCCTCACCGGCTTCGGGTGAACGTCCGAAGGTGAACATGGAGTAAGGACAGCCGTTCCACTGCTCACCGTTGACACCCTGGGTGAAGTTGGAGCCCTTGCCAATACCGCTGATGATACGTGCACGCTTGCCCTGAGCCACATCAGCAGGGTTGGTACGCAGGGTGAAGCCCTTACAGGTGATGTCGTTGCCATCCATGTAGTAGGTCTTTCCGCCCTCGAGGTAGAAGGTCTGACCCTCGGCATAGTCGGTATTGGAAATGAAGTCGTGGAGCGTAGGTGTCAGGGGTGCTGCATCGAACTCTGCGGCACGTGCATATACATCCGAACGCTTCAGCTCGTTGTTGGGAATCTCGGCAGAGTTCTGGGTAGCCATCAGGGCAGCGTGCTCCAAGAGGATAGGCTCGCCGGGCTGTCCGTCGGAACGTGCGGTACAGGTGTTGTACTTGGCATCGATGGCCACCGGCACGTTGGGGTCGATGACGTCGATGACGTATACAGAGTTGGCCATCAGGCCGTCAATCACCACATAGCCGCGTTTCTTGTCAGCATCGGTAATCTTGTAGCGCTTCCACTTCTCACCCACGGTAGAGTTGGGGTTGTTGGGCGAGGGTGACACCGTCAGGTACTCATATCCCAGGTTACCATCGGCATCGATGTTGAAGTTCTCGTAGAAGCTAGCCAGCTTGTCCTTGTCCTCTTCAGAGTCGGTCAGTCCTAACTGTGAGATGTTGCTATTGAAGTAGACGTGCATGGTGGTCTCTGTGGTCTCAGCCTGGTTCACATAGACAGCATAGGGCGTAGGATAGCGGTCCTTGGTGTCAACGCCCAGGTACTCCTGCCACTGTCGTCCGTTGCCGTGTCCGTACCAGTTGGAGGCATGTGCAAAGGTACTCTCGTCGCCCTTGATGTTCTTGTCCTTCTTCGACAGGGCACGTATGGCAAAGCGGTAGCTTGTAGAGTACTGCTGGTCCTTGATGAGCAGGTCAAGCACCTTGGGACCTACGATGGTGTCGAGCAGCAGGTCGCTGGTGCCTTGTATGCGTCCCCAGGCCTCAGACCCGCCACTGACCTTGGGCAGCAGCGCCATCTGCACCTGATAGCCCGCACAGTCGTCCACACCATACCAGTAGAGGTGGATGGTGTTTCCATGAGGATAGGCAGCATCGAGTCCGCTGTTGTAGGGATAGTCGCTACCCTTGCCTCGTGTATTGTCACAAATGAACATGGTCATGAACTCCCTGTCAGTGACATTGGAATTGTCATCGTCCTTCTCGCAAGACACACAGAGCGCACTAAGGAGACAGAGAACACAGAGGCTAAGCCAATTCTTATTAATCTTGTTCATCATATCTTTATTTATCATTTATCATTTATCAATTATCATTTAGGGCGAAGCCCGCTTAATACCCATAGTAGTTCTGATAGGCTCCTGCAGAACGCTGGATGGCCAGGTTGGGATAAGGAAGGATGTAGCGTACCACGGGCAGCTTGTCGGCAGAGGGGATGTTCGATGGGAACTGCTCCTGCACACCGTTGCGGATGATCCAGAGGTTGCCACCGTCGTCGCAGCGTATGAATCCGTAGTAGCTGTACTTACACTCGTTCTTGGGCGTGCCGGTGTTCTGGTCACCCCACTGATAGAAGTCCGAGAAGTTCCATGCCTGAGCGGTGAAGCCATAGTTCGTAATCATACCCGTAGTGGGCTGTGATGCGGGCTTGTAGGCATTGTAGATACGCAGGCTCTTGAGCGACTGGTTGGGGTACTTCTGTATGAGATTGAAAGCAGCATCCATAGCGTAGCCATAGAACTGGGTCCTGAACATACGCAGGCCCACCACAGTAGGTTCTTCGATGGAGTACTGATGATAGTACACACGCTCGGGCAGATTGTCAATGTAGCCTGCATCGGGGCTGTAGCCGTCGTGAATGTTGATGGCATCCTCATAGCCTGTGGAGCTACCGGCATTCTGCATACCCACGGAGTAATAGCGCAGGAAGCTGTATACCAGTTCCTCGGCATAGGTGTTGGTGCGCACCAGGTCACGCCAGCGCATGTTCTCACCGGCGAACTCCCACTTGCGCTCATCGAGGACAGCCTTCTGGAATGCTTCCTTCGAGGCCTTTGCCTGAGCAACGAAGTCGGGGTCGCCATTAGCAAATGAACGCGCATGTACCTTATCTAAACACTCAGCAGCCTTGTCGGTGGGACCATCGTTCAGTTCGTTGGCAGCCTCGGCATACATCAGCAGCACATCGGCATAGCGCATGTAGGGATAGTTGATGCCGGTGGAACCGGTGGTGATGTCACCCAGAGCGCTGCTGGTGCTGGTCCAGAGCTTCGACCACTTGTTGTTGTGTACGGTATAGTCCTGTCGGATATAGACCGTGTCGGCCAGTGCACCATCGGCATTGGTATAATAAGAATAGTACCACAGACCGTTCACAAACTCACGGCGCAAGTCACCGTCGCGGAACAGGAAGCGGTAGAAGGCATTCAGGCGTCCGTTGCCGGAGCATCCGCCCCACGGGCCTACGGTCTTACCTTCATAGGAGCTGTAGGTAGGTCCTTGGATGTAACCCACGTTGCCGGTCGACTCCTTGGCAAAGGGTATTTCGAAGATGGGGTCGTCGTTGTTGATGACCTGGTAGTTACACTCGTTGACAAACACATCCTGGTAACTGCTGCGCAGCTGGTGTGTGCCACTCATGATGACAGAGTCGGCATAGAGCATGGCGGTGCGGTAGAACTCCTGCCAGTTTTGCGGACGTTCCATCGTGCCGTAGCTCTTGGGGTCGCTCTTGTTGGGACGCAAGGAGTAGCCACCGGCAGTGAGGGCGATACGAGCTATCAGACCCTGCGCAAACTCCTTGGAGCAGCGCTCCACGGTGACAGTCGAGGTAGAAACCATGTAGGGGGCAGCCTTCTGCAGGTCTTCTATCAGTGCCTTCTGAATCTCCTCGCGATTGACAATGGGAGGCACGTAGTCGGAACCATGCACACTGGCAGGCTCGAACATGAAGGGCACATCGCCGAAGAATACCACCAGGTCGTGATAGGCCATAGCCCTAAGACACTTGGCCTCGCCAATCCACTGCATGATGTCGCCATCGAGCTTCCGGTTGCCGTTCTCGTCCATTTCATACTCGCCGTTGGCATCCTTCACGAATCGCACGTCAGAGGCCTCGGCAGCCTGGACGAACTTGTTGCAATACTCTATCAGGTTATAGGCGGCTGTCCAGTATTTATAGAGGTCGCCACCCTGGTCGTCGCAGTCAAAGCGTGAATAGCTGTCATGGGCATGGGCACTGCTGGAGTTGATTATCATGTCCACATCGCTGTTCATGACGAAGCTGCGCTGGTAGATATTGCCATACAAGTCGCCCGACAGTGCCTGTGCATAGACACCATAAAGGGCACGCTGGACCTCGGTCTTCATGCTGTAGACGAAATCATCGGTATAGGCCGACGGTGCCTCTACTTCCAAATAGTCGTTGCACGATGCTAACGTCAGTGCTGCTATACCTGTCAATAATATATTTTTGATTTTCATATCTTTCTCTGGTTTTTAGAACGTGATGTTAGTACCAAATGCGAACTTGCGGTTACGCGGATATCGGTTGAGGTCCATGCTGGGTTTCAAGCCGGTCTGAACGTCCACCTCGGGGTCGTAGCCACTGTAGCCAGTGATGATGAACAGGTTCGATGTACTCAGATAGAAGCGTGCCTTGGAAATGCCCCATTTCTTGGTCAGCTTCTCAGGCAGCGTGTAACCCACGGTGATGTCGTTACAGCGCAGGAACGAACCGTCCTCAATAAAGTATGAGTGAGTAATCTTCTTCGTCACGTCGGTGGGGTTCCACAGCGTGCGATTCGGGTTGCCTTCCTTGTAGATGTCCACCGCATTCTTGTCAGCGGAATAGTAGCACTTGTAGAGAATGTCACCCTTGGTGCCGGTAATGCTGCCGTCGATGTCGTTATACTGCCATCCGTCGGAATATTCGGCCAGCACGTTGTGGAAGTTGTTCTTGTTACCTTCTGACGATGACAGCACGTAGGCGGTGGCATTGTTCAGGTCATAGTCTATCATGTAGACGAAGTTGGCGGTGAAGTCCAGGTTCTTGTATGAACCGCTGAGACCGAAACCACCCTGAATCTTCGGGTTGGTGTTACCGATGATGGTACGGTCGTTCTCGGTGATGCGTCCGTCACCGTCCAAGTCCTTGAACTTGGGCTTGCCCGGCAGGGTGGCTATACCGCTGTTGGAGTCACCCGAGATGTCGTTGATCACCGTCACGTAGCCGTCCTCGCGGGGAGCAATGTTCTTCGATGTGCCGTTGTCGGCAGCAGCCGAACCCCAGGGAATGGCCTGGTAGTTGAGCAGCGGGTCGAAGTAGAACTCGTCGAAGGTATAGAGACCGTCGTAGACGAAGCCATAAATCAGACCCACCTCGTCGCCCTCACGCAGGCAGTAGTCGGGATAGGCGGTGCTCCAGCGGTTGTTGGTGTCCCATATCTCTGTGTCGATGCCGTTGAGCTTGTCCACCACCTTCTTGTTGAAACCGAAGTTCAGGTTGCCTGACAGCACATAGTCCTTGCCCTGAATGATGTCACCCTGGATGCTCAGGTCGAAGCCTCGGTTAGTCACCTGACCTACGTTCTGCATCTGACTGGTGTAACCCAGTACCGCAGCCAAGTCGGAGTCATAGAGCAGGTCGCGGGTGGTATACCAATAGTACTCGGGAGTGATGGTCACACGTCCGTTGAACAGCGAGATGTCGGCAGCAAAGTTACGCGTGATGGTGGTCTCCCACTTGATGTCCTTGTTGGCAAACTTGGCGCCGCCGCTGTTGGCATAGTATTTCTCGCCGTAGCGGGTCACCTCACCGAAGCCAGGGCCACCTGATGTCTGGATGGAATAGAGAGAATGGTAGAGGTCGCTGTCAATACGGTTGTTACCCGACAGACCGATAGCGGCACGGAGCTTCAGGTTCGACACCCATTTCACATTCTTCATGAACGGCTCCTCACTGACTACCCATGCACCCGATACTGACGGGAAGTAACCCCACTGGTTGCCCCTGGCGAACTTCGTAGAACCGTCGGCACGGAACGTGGCCGAAACCAGATACTGGTGCTTGTAGTTATAGCTGGCCTGTCCGAAGAACGAAGCCGTACGGTCGGGGGTACTCAGTCCGGAGCCTGTGTCGTAAGGCGTACCGAAGTCCATGTTGTTCCAAGCAGTACGGGCATCGAACGAACGGGGGAAGTAGTGGCTGTACAGACGGGTGCTGCGCGACTGTGACTGATAGATTTCCTGTCCCAGGAGGAACGACCAGTTGTGGTCTTCCTTCGAGGTGAAGTTATAGGTAGCGGTATTGGTCCATACAAAGTTCAAACCAGAACCGTTGGTCAGCTGGGCCACTGGCTGTGTGTTGTGCTCCGTGCGCTTGCCCATCTTGGTCAGTGCACCATAGAAGCGGCTGGTGTCGCTCCAGCTCAAGCCAATGGTTCCCTCGGTGCGGAGTGTCAGACCCTTGATGGGCTTCCAGTCGAAGGCCAGACCGTTGGTATAGGTATAGGAATGGCGCAGCTGCTGGTTGATGGCAATGTCGTTCTTCGGGTTGGTATAGGTGAAGAGCTCCTCCTCATCGGGGTCGGCGTAGGCAGGGTCTATATATCCGTACTCACGCAGACCGTTTGTGGGACGATACTGCAGCACATCGATGATACCGCCTGTACCCACATGCTCACCACCGGCACCGGTGTTGCGACGGAACGAGAACTTCGGGTTGAACGACATCGACAGCTTGTCGGTAATCTGGATGTTGGTCTTCACATTGAGGTTCGTGCGGCGCACACCCGAACCGAGGATGATACCCTTGTCCTCACTCTGGGTAAGCGAGATGTTGAACTTCACCTTCTCCGTACCACCGCCAATGTTCACGTTGGCCGAGTAGTTCAGCGGTGTCTCACCCATCACCTCGTCCTGCCAGTCGTGCGAAGGCAGCGTACCGTACATGTCGAGGTCGTAGGGGTTACCGAAGTTCGAACGGAAGAACTTACCGTTGCTGTTACGGGTACCGGCAGCCGAGTGCCACTGGTACTGGTACTTGGCAAACTGCTCGGCGTTCATCAGGTCGAGCTTCTTGGATATGTGGCTGATGTTGAGGTTGCCGTTGAAGCTCACCTTCACATTGCCAGCCTGGGCGTTCTTCGTGGTGACCACCACAACGCCGTTACCACCCTTGGCACCGTAGATGGCGGTCAGGGAGGCATCCTTCAGAATATCAATCGATGCGATGTCCGAGGGAGGAATATCGTTGATGTTGTCCACCTGGAAACCGTCAACGATATAGAGGGGCTCGTTGGTCTGTGTAACCGACGTACCGCCACGCACACGGATGTGAACATCGGCACCTGGCTCACCGTCGACCGTCGTCACCTGCACACCGGAAACCTTACCCTGCAGGGCCACAGCTGCCGAGGTCACGGGCACCACAGCCAGCTTTGCACCGCTGATGGAACCCACAGAACCTGTCAGGTCCTTACGGGCCTTGCTGGTGTAACCGACGACCACCACCTCTTCCAGGGCAGCATTGTCGTCCTGTAGAATCACTTTCATGTCGGGACCGGCGGCTACCTCGGCGGGCTTCATGCCCACATAGGAGATGACCACCGTCTTCGACTTCTGCAACTTCAACGTGAAGTTTCCGTCAAAGTCGGTCACCGTAGCGTTTTTGGGATTACCCTTTTCAACAACGGTAGCACCGATGACGCTCTCGTTGTTGGAGTCCAAGACTTGTCCTTTAGCAGTTGTCTGCGCCAGCACCTCAGGAGGCGCCAATACGAAGAAAACTGCTAACAGGCAAAGTTTACACAATAGTCTCATTGCGTCCTTCATACCTTGTAGTTTTTTAGTTTTGTTAGTTTTTAAATATTTTAATTAGTTTCTTTTCTCAACTCAACGATTGGCTAGCATTCGTATTCGGGTGCAAAGTTAATAAAAATAAATCAAACATCACACGTTTTTTCCTTTTTTTATATTCGCAAACGTTTTCAGAAGTTTCTTGATGGGCAAGAGCTACAACACCCTGCCCACCAAGAAGAGTTTCCTTTACTTCTTCACTTTTTTATAACTGTGATCTGAGATCTGTGATACATAGCCCCTTCCTTTCCACACAGAAATCATGTGCGACGCACCTTCATTACTCATTCCCTGCCGAGTCCTCACGCGCTTGGCATCCTCCAGCGTAAACTCGTCGGGCAGCAGCTCCAGCAGGTTCCTCGGGCCTGGCTTCGAGATCACCACATCATCGTCGGCATGACGTATCAGGTCGCCAAAGAGCCTCATTTTCAGATACAGGTCGTAGAACAGGCTCCAGCGGCAGAAATCCTCAATGGAACGTTCCCACTTCATGCCGTTGGCCACATACAGCAGGCAGGCCTTGCGGAACGCCATCACCAGCGCACGGTGCGACAGATTGTCAAACACCCTGTCCTGCGACAGCCGTGCAAACTCGGCACACTCCTCCTTCAACTTCTTGGCCAGCCTTTTGGCCTGCTTGCAGTCTATCACGCCCGTGGCGGCCTTCAGGTTGCTGATAAAGGGCTTCAGGGCTTCGTCGTACGCCTCGTCGTAATTACCGAACACACCTATCTCTCCTCCTATCTCTCCCTCGGGCACAGTAGCCAGGCAGAGACGTGAAATGGGTCCGTCGGTCAGCACGTTGCGGAAGTAGCGTATCACCTTCGAATCCGTCGTGTTGGCGTTCCAATTCAGGTGAAGGCTCCCGCCTCCCATCACGCTCTGTGTGCTGGCGCGGTCGGCTCCGAAGTCGTTGACCTCGTCGTCGCACAGCTTCAGGGTGGTGAATTGGTTGCTGCGGCCTGTGGCACCCTCTATCTTGTCCCACTGCTCCAGCTCGTTCAGCCTCACGTAGAGCGGTGCGCCGTTGGCGTCGTCAGTACGCTGGACTAGTGCCGCCTTTGTGATGTCGGGCTTGATGTTCTGTATCACCAAGTCGTCAGGTCGCTGAGGTTTCTGCTTGTTGTTCGCCTTGCTGTTGTACTCTTCGTTATACTGCTTCAGGCGTTCGCGGTTCACCTCGTCACGTTCCTTCATGTCGGCCACAAGGTGTATCAGCGGCTGCTTCGTACACGTATCCTTGCCCGAGCCCGTCCCTGCCACGATCAGGCAGTTGATCCTCAATTCGCGTATCAGGTTGTCTACATAGACGAAACTCAGCTTCTTCGGGTAGGCTCCCAACGGTGGGAACATCGCCTGCGCCACCGTGGGCTTGAACATCTCAGGCGTACGGCTCGTCACCGTCTTCACTAGCCTGGGCAGCACCGCCGGCAGCTGCGGTGGCGTACTGCTGGCAAAGAGGCTGGACAAAGAGCCTTCCACAGGGAGGGGGCTATCGGGGCTGCCGTCAGCTGCTTCCCTGTTGGGCGAGGCCGACTGGTGTTTGCTCTGGCGGAACACCCGCTTCTGAAACTGCGTCAGCCTCTGTGCGGGGTCATAGTACTTCGTATAGAAGTCGCTCACCAGCTGCTGTATGTTCTCGTCCTGCCAGTTCCGGGGCATCAGCACTGCGAGCCCGCTCAGGAACTCCTCCTTCGTCAGCAGCTGCACCGCGTGGCTCAGTATCATCTTCACCGAGTTGTGACGCGCACCTTCCACCGTCAGGTCCTGCTCCGTCACCTCCTCTTCCTTCATGCACTCACGCATAATAAACAGGATACGTTTAGCCTCTCCCCCCGCCTTCTCCAAAGAGAGAGGGAGCTTTTGGGCAGCCGCTTCCGAGGCCCCCTCCTTTTGGACGGGGTTGGGCGATACCTTCCTTCCGTCCACATCCAACCCGCGCTGCAGGTACGCCTCGCGGCGCTCCTCCAGCTCTTCCTGGCTCAGCGGCTCCAGCCAGTGGGGCGAGCGATACACCTCCTCATCCTTGCCCGTTACATAGACAAACCGCTCCGGAGTCGTGCAGGATTCATCGTAGGGCACTTCAATCTCCTGAGCGAACTCCCGTTGTGCCTCCTCTATGGTCATGCCCTTGGGAATGCGGATGTAGATATGCACCTTCTTGCGGGCTGAGTAGGCTATGCGCAACACCTGGTCCTGCCAGTCGGAATACTCGTCCTGGTTCAGCTCCAGTGCCCGCTTTATGGCCTGCTCCACCTTCGTCTTGTCATCCACGTCCACACAAGTCATGTACGTGAATGCCTCGGCCACGATGTCGGCCTGTGCCCGATGGTTGTTCCTGAACCATGCGTAGTGGGGACAGATGTAAGGCAGGCTGTCCTTCACCACCTCGTTGCCGCCTTGGATGTCGGCCACCATCTGCCTCAGCCAGTCTTCAGAGAACAGGCTGTCCACCTGCTCTGAAGACCAAGACTCCGCATATCCACGGTTATCCCTGCGGGGGTCGCCCGTGTGCTGGGTGTTTACTGCGATTACCCCCATCTCTAGGCTTCCTCCATCTCGTGATAGAAGTGTTCGCACATATAGGCCATCATCTGCTCACCCTCCTTCCTGAACAGCTCGCCAAACTCCTCGCGCTGGCTGTTGGGCAGTGTGAAGGTGCAGCGGTCGAAACCGTCATCACCGTACGACAGGCTCATGTGCGGCAGCTTCAGCACAGGCTTCTTCTTGATGCGTTTGTGGCGCACGAAGTCGAAGCTGCCGTTCGAGAGCATCTGCCCGCGCCCGCTGCCGCAAAACGGCTCTACCATTCCCACTCGCGGATCGTCCGGCAGTATCTGCACGTAGTCCGTTCCGTTCTCCATCTTGGTGACTGCCACCTCGGCGCTCATCGTCACCGTGCTGTGTGTTATCTTCATGATTCCTCTAAGGTTCGAAAGTTCCAGTTCGTATTCACCGTCATGCCATACTTCTCAAGAAAGCGTATGTAGTAGTTAGCCCACAACACTGCATTCTCCCTATTGCAGAAACAGCAATCCCTGTAGAACAGGGAGTACTCGTCAGGACAGCTGATGCACAGTTCAAATTCGCCCGGACGTTCCTTCGTCTCCTGCACCGTTATCTCCAGATTGATGGTCTCCGGGGTGAAGGTGATGCCCGTCTCCAGGATGTTCTCGGCCACCACGCGCAGGTCCGTCTCAATGTCGTCGCTGATGTTGTCGTACCGTTTCAGCAGTGCCCTTGCCAGCACCATCCCGCTCACCCGCTGCCCGGGATAGCCTATCATCATCATCTGTCTGAAGTCATTATGGTCGGCGTCGATGTCCAGCTCGTGTCCTGGTATCACGTCCACCATCACGCCCTTGTTTGTCTCGTGGAGCCTCATCACTTTGCAGAATATCTGATGCATCACCACCAGGTCGTTCTCGTTTCCGTACTTCATACTGATTAAATCATTCTCGTCAAGTTAAACACTCTGATGTTCTGGATCTTCTTGTTGTTCCAGTCGCTCACGAAGAATCCCACCTGCATCTCGCATTTCTCCTGAGCCTGGCACGTCCGCTTCAGACCCTCCAGAAGCTCTGCGTTGGGCAGGTTCATCTCGCCCATCAGTTCGTCGTAGTACTCCTGTCCGTCTTTCGACACGTAGGGCACCGTCAACGTCAATTTCACACTCAGGCGTTTCTCGCCGTTCTTGTTCGTCCAGTCTCTCGTCTGTCCGACCTCTTTAATAAATCCTTTTACTATCATAACTGTATTATAAATAAAAAATAATTCAAGTTTTCCACCTTTTTTTTTACCACAGATTTAACAGATTGCTCCGATTCTGGTTGCGCATCATCTGTGACATCTGTGTAATCTGTGGTCGTTAAGGGGGGGGGAAAGTTCACTCAAAAAATCTACGCGCCTCCCACTCTCGTCTTTTCTCCAAGCCCTTCAGCCGCTGCCCTTTGGCATAGACCCACCGCTTGAACTCCCTTCTGATGGCATTGCGGCTGCCGCCCTCGCGGATGGTCTTCAGCAGCGTCGAGCCTTTCAGCCGCTCAATGCCCAGGTTGAATGCAAACGACACCAGCGCGTCCATCTGCCCCTCGGTGCGGGCAACGCCCAGCTCGGCCACCTGTTGTTCCACCTCCTGCACGTCCTGCATGAGCAGTTCCTTCGCCCACCATTTCGTAATCCTGTCACCCATCCTCACCCCTCGGGTGTGTCCGTAGCCGATGGTAGGCACTCCCGCCTCGTCCGTGTAGGCCTCCAGTCGAAGTCCCTCCAGCTCCATCAGCTTCAAAATCAACACTTCACTTGTCTTCATAATCAAAAAATAATCGTTCAAAATCTCAACCTTTTAATCTTTTTATTCATCAACGTTTCATGTTCAGTGATTCGCTCATCTGCCACAGGCTACACACGTCGTGAGGGCTTACCTCCCTTTTGTGCCTCGTGCAGTATCGGTTTTTTCTCACTCTTGTCACCTTCTTATGTTCGCACGAGGCACACATCATGTTCACCGTCACCCCCATCCTGTTCCGGCAGGTCTGGATATAGCCCTTGGCATCGCACTGCTCTATCTCTACTTTCTTCTTCTGTTCCATAACTACATCTTCGCCGCCTTCTTCGTTACCAGCAACTCTAATTCTCGTATCACCTCTTCGTCCACATCTCCGGTCTCCTTGTCGCGTTCAAAGATCAAGGCCAGGTCAATCAGTGTGCCTACATAGATTATTCTTCTAATCATATTCTCCGATGTCTCATCATTATTGTCTAATCTACCAAGAAGCTCAGCTGTATCACCTTCGGCTTCTCCGACTCTGAAGCAAGGAACCTCCGATTCAGATACCTCACCCCTTTGGGAGTCCACGTCAGGTAGCTTTTCAGCTTGGGCTTACCTCTCAGCGAAAAGCCCAGGAAGTGGCGGTCTTCGGTCAGGTGCTGCCCCAGCAGCTCTTCGTCCAGGTACCACCGTCCGTTGCTTCGGTGCTGGATGCCCATGTGGCTGAGCAGAAGGTTAAACGATGTGACGTCCATTCCCCAGTTCTTTGCCACCTCCGTTGCCGTCAGACAGTCGTTGCTGGGAGCGTTCAGGCCTTTCAGCGTGTGACCCAGAATCAGCAATGCCCTTTCCACTATCTCCTCGTCGCTCAGCTGCCGTCCCTCGCTGTCCTTGGTGGGAATGTAGCCGCCCGTCCTCCTGATCTGTGGCAGCACCTCGCTGGTCACCCACCGCTTGAAGGCACGTGCCTGTGGCAGCTTCGACGAGAGCACCAGGGAATAAAGACCCGACTCGTTGATGAGTACTGCTTTCTGCTCCCTGCCGATGGCGTCACGAATCGTTACCCCATCTTCCCGGTCCTCTGCATCTACATGGTCGTGCAGAGCTTTGCGTGTGTTACTGTAGCCTAAAGCTGCTGCTACATCTTTGCCTACGAAGAAGGTCTTGCCGTTCTCATTTGTCAGCGTCCGGATATCTCCGAACTGCTCGTGATTGAAAATTTGAATCTCGTTCATGTTTTATACTTTATATCAAGATTACTACCTTGCGGCAGGAGGACCGGTCTTTCTCCCCGCTCGGTTTCTGAGTGCAAATTTAGGCATAAAAAAAAGGACAGGCAACTTCTGTCTGTCCTTCGGAAACTTTTTCGGAACTTCGGAAACTTTTTCGGAAATCCTCTGCTAATTCAACCCCAGTTTTTTCATTAATGCCTCGGCCAGCACCCTGTTGCGCGAGGGCACGCCCTCCGCCTCCCAATCGTCGACATCGGACATCATCTTCCCGTCACGCAGTGGCTTGGTTACTGCATCGTCGTAAGGATTGCATTCCAGCGGCTTTGACCACGGCCACGCCAACACTTCACGCACGAAATTGCTCACCGACCCTTTGTAGCCCGCTATCTGGTAAACACGAAAGACGACGGCCCATGAACGGTCAGCATACCAAAGGCCTTCGATAATAACCTGCTCGACGGCAGCCACCATCTGGTGGGGGGACGGCAGCTTTTTCATTACTGTCTGTCCGACGTTGTTGAAGTGGAACTGCCCATTGCCGTCAAGCGTAAAGTTCACGGTGTCTACATGTTCAATGAACTGGCCCACAGAGCTATTGAAGTTGTAGACACGTTGTACCTTCTCCTCGTCAGTTTTCTTTTTGTCAGTTCTCTTTATCATAGTCTTGAACGTTTGAAGTTTTAATGGTATCAGTGTGTTCTATGTATTGCCCCACTATGTTGCTGAAGATTGGCCCATTGCTCACACCTGCCTTGGCCGACGGCAATATCTGGTAGACGTTCGTGGCACTAGCCTTGGCACGAGCCAACTCCAACGCCTCCAATCGCTCGCGCTCCTGGACAAACAGCGACTCCGACTCCAGCTTCACCACCGTCCAGAAAGGCAGGCGGGAGAGGATGCGCTCCATGCCCTCAAAGTCGCGAAGCGCACGTTCCAGGCCGTTTGCCTTGATATCGGCCTTCACACACTCCACAATCTCTGTGGGGCTGAAGGAGGCAGCGAGGGGGGTGTCGGTACTATTATTCATAGTGTAGGAATGTTCAGTATATAGGCGAAAAAAAACGACCCGCCCTCTGTTTTTTGGGGCGAATCGGTAGCAGGGGGAGCGACGCTAATATGCTGTCGGCCGCAGCTCCACTTGTGGGGAGAATGCAACCCGCTCTCTGCTGACGATATTTTCCGTTTGCAAAGGTACAAAAAAAACCGCTCCGACAGCAACTGCAGAGCAGATATTTTCCATCTTTAAGATTTCTTAGTGAACAGCACAAAAACGCGTTTTTGTGCATCTACCCTCCCGAGTACACAGCGGAACCGCCCCTAATGTGCATTGTCTGGAATCATGGTGACAGGAACTTTGATTCAGCGTATCATGTGACCCGTTCTTTCTCATATTCCTAAAATCCGCAGATAATTTTCAAAGGTCTAATTTTGCCGCCATTTGAGACATGCCTGTCTGTTTTATTTTGCCATACAAGCGCGTAATCCGACGGGACATGAACTAGTTCCCCCTTACCCCGTAAGGTCGAGAGGTTACGGAGGACAGAATACGGTCAAATTTGTCCAAGACGAAAAATATTCCGCCAAAAGCGCTGATTTTCTCAGATTTTTGTTGTACCTTTGCCATGTCATTGATGATTTTGCTTGTCTTGATTTGCAGCACTAAGGTAAGTGAAATTTCTGACATGACCAAATCCTGAGCCGCTCGGCTTTGCCGCTTCGCGCGTCGAAGAACTTTTTGTTGCTCAGGTACTTATAAAGAATGTCAAACTAAAGTGCTGCGGAATTTAGGGTAAACAGAACAAGACTATGGCAACTATCAAGAAACGCGTCATCGGAGTAGACATCAGTAACGAAAAGACCAGCTACGGCATCGTAGATATACGCGGCAACATCATTGCCCGCAACAGTTTCCCTACTTGGGACTATCCTGACATCAACGCATTTGTCCAGAAACTCACCTCCTCACTGGTTAGCCTTGCCGAGGCTAACGGTGGCTACGAGACCATACGGTCGATTGGCATCAGCTGCCCCAGTGCCAGTCAAATGTCCGGCTGCATAGAGCATGCAGCCAACCTGCCCTGGAAGGGAGTAGTACCTCTGGAAGCTATGTTGCGCGACCAGCTGGGCATAGCCGTAGCCTTAGGCAACGATGCCCACAACACGGCGCTCGGCGAGAAGATGTACGGATTGGCTCACGGCATGAAAAACTTCATCGTCATCAATCTGGGGGTAGGTTTGGGCAGTTGCTTCTTCTCCAACGGCATGGAGCATCAGGGAGCCGCTGGCTATGCGGGTGAAATTGGACACACGTGTCTGGTCGACCATGGTCGACCTTGTCCCTGTGGTCTGCAGGGGTGTCTGGAGGCCTACGTGGCAGCAGCAGGCATCGTGCAGACAGCCCGAGAATTGATGGACGAGCGTGACACCCCATCGCTGATGCGTGACTCTGCTGAACTGACCCCACGTTTGATAGCCGGATATTGCGAACAGGGCGACCGTCTGGCCATTGAAGTCTATCAGCGCACGGGCTACTGGTTAGGCCTGGGGCTGGCTACCTATGCTTCCATTGTCAATCCTGAGGCCATCATCCTTACCGGTGGCATCTCCCATGCCGGTCGGTGGCTTTACGAATCAACAGCCGAGTCCTTCGAAAGTCATATATTCATTAATATGCGACATAAAGTAAAGTTCCTATTCTCTGAACTTGACGACCGTGAGCGCGATGTCCTCGGTGCCAGTGCCTTGGCCTGGGAAGTGCCTGAATATTCTCTGTTCAAATAAAGGATACATTTTTAGTAGTGGTTATTAAAAGACAGACGACATGAAACGAGTTTTTAGTTTTTTCCTGTTTAGTTTCCTGATGTCATTGGTAGCTTTGGCACAAGACCCTCAGGGAGTCAAAAACATAGACCTGCCCGATATGTACCGGCAGA
>JAEEGK010008959.1_pt1 | contig 23502 bp, 20 predicted proteins | sample 8958771 | NCBI WGS metagenome assembly JAEEGK01 (sample SAMN16246547, study PRJNA631951) | gut metagenome | biome: gut microbiome; feature: rumen; material: SC-attached | host: Bos | place: Iran: Karaj | collected 2018-10
AGCGTGTACAACCTGTTCCATCAGTATATTGATGTAGAGCCCGACAAGAACCGTCCGTCGGTGGCCTACTTCTGTATGGAGTATGGTATCCACTCTGCCCTGAAGATCTATTCGGGCGGTCTGGGAATGCTGGCCGGTGACTACGTGAAGGAGGCTTCGGACTCGAACGTGGATATGTGTGCCGTGGGTTTCCTGTACCGTTTCGGCTACTTCACCCAGAGCCTCTCGATGGAGGGACAGCAGATTGCCAACTACGAGAGCCAGAACTTTGGTAACCTGCCTATCGAGCGCCAGCTGGATGCCGATGGCAACCCCATGGTGATCGATGTGCCTTACACCAACTACCAGGTGCACGCCTATGTGTGGCGCGTGAACGTGGGACGTGTGAAGCTGTATCTGCTGGATACCGACAACGAGATGAACTCGGAGTTTGACCGACCCATCACCCACAGCCTGTATGGCGGCGACTGGGAGAACCGACTGAAGCAGGAGATCCTGCTGGGTATCGGTGGTATGCTGATGCTGAAGAAACTGGGTATCAAGAAGGATATCTACCACTGTAACGAGGGACACGCTGCCCTGTGCAACCTGCAGCGTCTGTGCGACTATATCGACGAGGGCATGACCTTCAACCAGGCGCTGGAGCTGGTGCGCGCCTCTTCGCTCTATACCGTTCACACCCCTGTGCCCGCCGGCCACGACTACTTTGACGAGGGCCTCTTCGGCAAGTACATGGGCGGCTACCCACAGAAGCTGGGTATCACCTGGGATGAGTTCATCGGCATGGGACGTATCAACCCCAACGACCACGGCGAGCGTTTCTGCATGAGTACCTTCGCCTGCAACACCTGTCAGGAGGTGAACGGTGTGTCGAAGCTCCACGGCTGGGTTTCACAGAAGATGTTTGCGCCTATCTGGGCAGGCTACTATCCTGAGGAGAACCACGTGGGCTATGTGACCAACGGTGTGCACTTCCCCACCTGGTGTGCCACAGAGTGGCGCAAGGTGTATGCGAAGTATTTCGACGCCAAGCACATGAGCGACCAGAGCAACGAGGAGATATGGCACGGCATCTACAACTGCCCCGACGAGGAGGTCTGGGAGACACGTATGGCCCTGAAGAACAAGCTGTTCGAATATATCAAGGAGCAGTTCCGCGAGAAGTGGCTCAAGAACCAGGGCGACCCATCGCGCGTGGTGTCGCTGCTGCAGGGTATGAACCCCAACGCACTGGTGATTGGTTTCTGCCGCCGCTTTGCTACCTATAAGCGTGCACACCTGCTGTTCACCAACCTGGAGCGCCTGTCGAAGATCGTGAACGATCCCGAGCATCCAGTGATCTTCCTGTTTGCTGGTAAGGCGCACCCCGCCGACGGTGCCGGTCAGGGTCTGATACAGCGTATCTACGAGATCTCACAGCGCCCCGAGTTCCTGGGTAAGATCATCTTCCTGGAGGACTACGACTTCCTGCTGGCACGCCGACTGGTATCGGGTGTGGACATCTGGATGAACACGCCAACCCGTCCGCTCGAGGCTTCGGGTACATCGGGCGAGAAGGCCGAGATGAACGGCGTAGTGAACCTGTCGGTCAAGGACGGCTGGTGGCTGGAGGGCTATCGTGAGGGTGCCGGATGGGCTCTGACCGAGAAGCGTACCTACCAGACACAGGGCTACCAGGACAACCTGGATGCCGCTACCATCTACGGACTGCTGGAGAACGAGATCGTACCGCTTTATTATAATAAGAACAAGAAGGGTATCAGCGAGGGCTGGATCAAGGTGATCAAGAACTCGATTGCCCAGATTGCACCTCACTACACCATGAAGCGACAGCTGGACGACTACTATGAGAAGTTCTACAACAAGCAGGCTATGCGCTTCAAGGCCCTGAGCAAGGACGGCAACAAGCTGGCCAAGGAGATTGCCCAGTGGAAGGAGGCCGTGGCTGAGCGCTGGGATGCCATCAACGTGGTATCGTGCGAGTGGGACTATCCTGCTACCGGCATCGAGACTGCCCAGAAGTACAACATCCGCTACGTGATCAACGAGCAGGGACTGGACGACGCTGTGGCCCTGGAGAAGGTGAACGTGTTTGTGAACAAGGAAGGCGAGGAGCGTGTGTTCTCGATCGAGCCACTGAAGATGGTGGGCCACGAGGGCAACAACTATATCTTCGAGGCTCAGCTGGCTCCACAGCAGGCCGGCCAGTTCAAGAGCGCCATCCGTATGTATCCCAAGAATGTGAACCTGCCTCACCGTCAGGACTTCTGCTACATCAAGTGGCTGGAGCTGCCTAACTTCAACGCCTAAGCGCTGACGAGGCTAAAGAACATACAAGAAAGAAGAACCCGGGTTCATTTGAACTCGGGTTCTTTGTAGTTTTGAATGATATACTGTCCTAATGCGTTGTGACGGTTGCGCTCGCCCGTGTCGTGGATGACAGCCGACAGCTGACGATGCAGACTGTCGATGGTGAGCGCCAGCTGGCGACGCTGGGGCACATGCTGCGCTGTGGACTGCTGCGCCAGGGTGATGAGCTGGTGGCCCAGGTGCTGCACGCTGTCGTTGAGCTGCTGCCACGCATTGTTGAGCTCGGTGCCCGACACACGGGTGGGCACAGGGTAGGGGTGCAGCTCGAGGGTGATGGTGCCCGGCTCCAGGAAGAAGCTGGCGCCCGAGAGGGGCTCGTCGGGCAGGTAGATGCGACAGAGCAGCGTGGTGTCGACAGTGCCCGAGAACATGAAATGGCCCTGCTGGATGAGGGCCTTGCCCAGCACACGGTGGGGCGGATCGTCGAGCGCCAGGGTCACGGTCTGACCATCGGCAAACTGGCGCGCATAGCCCTTGATCTTATAAGAATCAGACTGGCACGACCAGAGCAGAAGCCCAGCCATAGCCAGTCTGATAACGGAATTAAACAGTTTCATGTTATACGATGTACAGATCGCTGATGCTCTTGTTGTCGATGACACGACGGATGGCTTCAGCAAACATGTCGGCCACCGACAGCTGCTTGACCTTGGCACAGCGCTGAGCGTAGGGGATAGAGTCGGTGAACACAATCTCCTCGAGGGCCGACTCCTGCACACGATCGCTGGCAGGACCGCTCATCACGCAGTGGCTGGCGCAGGCACGAACGGTGAGGGCGCCATGCTCCTTCATCAGGTCGGCGGCCTGGGTGATGGTGCCGGCTGTGTCAACCATATCGTCGATAATCACCACGTTCTTGCCTTCTACCTCACCAATGATCTGCATGGTGGCTACCACATTGGCGCGCGCACGGGTCTTGTTGCACAGTACCAGTGGGCAACCCAGGTACTTGGCATAGGTGCTGGCACGCTTAGAACCACCTACATCGGGAGAGGCAATCACCAGATTGTCGAGGTTCAGCTGCTGGAGATAGGGCAGGATGACGTTGGAACCATACAGATGGTCAACGGGCACATCGAAGAAACCCTGAATCTGATCGGCATGGAGGTCCATCGTGATGACACGATTCACACCAGCGGCGCTCAGCAGATCGGCCACCAGCTTGGCGCCAATGCTGACACGGGGCTTGTCCTTGCGATCCTGACGCGCCCATCCGAAATAAGGGATCACGGCGTTGATAGTGCGCGCTGAGGCACGCTTGGCAGCGTCGATCATCAGCAGCAACTCCATCAGGTTGTCAGAGTTGGGGAAGGTGCTCTGTACCAGGAACACATCGCGGCCGCGAATGCTTTCCTCGTAAGACACGGCAAACTCTCCATCAGAGAATTTGGTGATTTGTAACTGGCCCAGCGGGCAACCCAGACTTTGACAGATTCGTTCTGCCAGGTATCTCGTTGCTGTACCTGAGAATACCATGTAAGAGCTTTGTTCACTCATGTTCTTAATAACTATAATTTATGTTAGTTGAATTTCCTTTTTCTTATTCTATGGTCTTAAGCAGTTTCTCGAAGTGGGTCAAGAGTGCTTTGTAGTCAATCTCGTTGTGGATATTGAAACGGTTCCAGAGGTCGCCACAGATCACCAGGCCGCCAAAGCCCAGGTCCTTGATCTCCTTCACACGGTCCAGGTTCATACCACCCAGGGCATACACCTTCTTGTCGATGAGACCCTCGCGCGCAGCGGCCTCCAGCTCCTGGCGCGTGAACGACTGCTTCTCGTCGGCATTGGTCTGACTGTCGTAGATAGAGTGCAGGAACACATAGTTCGACTTCTTCTTCGACTCCTTCAGCTCGCTGATGGCGTGGCACGTGCGACTGATGTTGCCCTTATAGCCCACTGGCGCCTCGGTGTGCGCATCGTCGATATGGATGCCACGAAGGCGATATTCCTCTTTCAAATAAAAATGTCCGTGAACGGTAATCTTGCTATGATAATCTTCGCCTAACAGCGTGAGCAGGCGCTCTGAATACATGGGAGAGGCACCCGGCTTGTAGAGGTGAAGATTCTCCAATCCCTCTTCGAAGAGGTTCGCTAAGATCTTGTCCTCTTCGACGAAGAACGTGGGTTTCGTCATTACAATAAGCTTCATTTTTGCCATCTATTCTCTTTCTAACTGCAAAATTACACCAATTTTTCGATATTATGCCCACTTTCTTTAAAAAAATGGTTGTTCAGGTGCATTTTTCAGAAAGTTTTAGTAATTTTGCATCCTGATAATAGCAAAAACAGCTAATTATCACATATTGGAAAATTAATTGTAAAATTGTAAATTCATAAATTGTAAAGTTAAAGATGAAAGCATTTGTTTTTCCCGGACAGGGCGCACAGTTTGTAGGAATGGGTAAGGATCTGTATGATACCAACCCACTGGCTAAGGAACTTTTTGAGAAGGCCAACGACATTCTCGGATACCGTATCACTGACATCATGTTTGCTGGTACCGACGAGGAGCTGAAGCAGACCAAGGTGACTCAGCCTGCCGTTTTCCTGCACAGCGTGATCTCGGCGCTCTGCATGGGTGAGGCCTTCGAGCCAAAGATGGTGGCCGGACACTCTCTGGGTGAGTTCTCAGCGCTCACAGCCGCTGGCGCACTGAGCTTCGAGGACGGCCTGAAGCTGGTTTACGCACGTGCCATGGCCATGCAGAAGGCCTGCGAGGCACAGCCCTCTACCATGGCTGCCATCATCGCACTGCCCGATGAGAAGATCGAGGAGGTGTGCGCTGAGGTAAGCAAGATGGGTAAGGGTGTGGTTGTGGCTGCTAACTACAACTGCCCTGGACAGCTCGTCATCTCTGGAAATATCGACGCCATCAACGAGGCTTGCGAGCAGCTCAAGGCCGCTGGCGCTAAGCGTGCTCTGCCACTGAAGGTGGGCGGCGCCTTCCACTCACCACTGATGCAGCCTGCCAAGGATGAGCTCCAGGCCGCTATCGAGAAGACAGAGATCAAGACACCTAAGTGCCCTGTTTATCAGAATGTTGACGCTAAGCCTCATACCGATCCCGCTGAGATCAAGGCTAACCTCATTGCACAGCTCACCAGCTCGGTTCGTTGGACACAGAGTGTTCAGAACATGATTGCTGACGGCGCTGATGACTTCACAGAGTGTGGTCCTGGAAAGGCCCTCCAAGGCATGATCGCCAAGATCAACAAAGAGGTAGCTGCCCATGGCATCGAGTAAGATCATCCTTTATCAGGTTTTCACCCGTTTATACGGCAATCGCAATACCACGTGCAAGCACGATGGTACGATTGAGGAGAACGGTTGCGGAAAACTGAACGACTTCACGCCCACGGCCCTGAAAAAAATCAGGGACATGGGCGTGAGCCATATCTGGTACACGGGCGTGATACGACATGCCACACAGACCGACTATAGCGCCTATGGCATTCCACGACAGCACCCGGCAGTGGTGAAGGGTAAGGCGGGATCGCCATACGCCATCACCGACTACTATGATATAGACCCCGATCTGGCGGTGGATGTGAACCAACGCATGGCGGAGTTCGAAGCGCTCATCAAGCGCTCGCACAAGGCGGGACTGAAGGTAATCATCGACTTTGTGCCCAACCACGTGGCACGTCAGTATCACTCCATCTGCAAGCCCGAGGGCGTGCAGGATCTGGGCCAGGGCGACGACCCCCAGCAGGGATTCTCGCCACAGAACAACTTCTACTACTGTCCAGGGCAGTGCTTCAGTCCGTATCTGGACCTGTACCATGGCGAGGCCACACCTTACCACGAGGAGCCGGCCAAGGCCACTGGCAACGACTGCTTCAACAATGCGCCGGGCCAGAACGACTGGTATGAGACGGTGAAGCTGAACTACGGACTGGACTATTATGCCGGCAGGGTGGGCTATTTCGACCCGGTTCCCGACACATGGCGCAAGATGACGGACATCCTGCTCTTCTGGGCAGCCAAAGGGGTGGACGGGTTCCGCTGCGACATGGCGGAGATGGTGCCTGCCGCCTTCTGGAGCTGGGCTACCAGCCGCGTGAAGGCACGCTACAGCAAGCTCATCTTCATAGGCGAGGTGTACAACCCCGCTGAGTATCGCAACTACGTGGCTGCCGGGTTCGACTATCTGTACGACAAGGTGGGCATGTATGACACGCTGAAGGAGGTGATGTGTGGCCGACAGAGCGCGCACGCCATCACAGGCGCCTGGCAACAGACGGATGACATTCGCGACCATATGCTCTACTTCCTGGAGAACCACGACGAGCAGCGCATAGCCAGCGACTTCTTTGCTGGCGACGCGCGCAAGGGCATACCCGCCCTCGTGGTATCGGCTCTGCTGCAGCAGAACCCGCTCATGATCTACTTCGGACAGGAGTATGGCGAGCGGGGCATGGACGAGGAGGGATTCAGCGGGCGCGACGGTAGGACCACCATCTTTGACTACTGGAGCGTGGACACCATGGTGCGCGCCAGCAAGAAGCAATACACGCTGAGAGAGAAGCACCTGTACGACACGTATGTGAAGGTGATGAACATCGCCCAGCAGGAGAAGGCCGTGAAGCAGGGCGTGATGTTCGATCTGATGTATGTGAACGGACACCTGCAACAGCAGTTTGCCTTTATCCGGAAATATGCCAAGGAGATGCTCCTGGTGGTGGCCAACTTCAGCGAGATGACCACCACTGTAAACGTGCAACTGCCTGCCCATGCCTTCGATTATCTGAAGGTGAAAGAGCAGACAGTGACTGCCACCGACCTGCTGACGGAGCAGCAGCAAACGCTGGCGTTACAGCGTGATAAGAACGTTGCTGTGGAGGTTGATGGGCTGGGTGCTAAGATGCTGAGAATCAGGCTTTAGATGGCCTTGATACTGCCTACGCCTGAACGCTTGTTATCCTGCTTCGTGGGGTGACCGGCGTACTCGAGGGAGCCCACACCCGACACACGGCCCTCGATCGACTCGCTGGCATAGCACTTGATGCTGCCCACACCCGACACGCTGGCCTTGGCCCTCAGGGCCTTGAGCTGCTGGGTGTTGATGCTGCCCACACCACTGTTACGAAGATCTACCTCGTCGGCAATGCCGGCTACGTCGATGCTGCCCACACCACTGTTGACAATCTGGAGGCAGTCGGTGTCGAGCTTGTTCATCGAGATATGCGAGGCGCCGCTGTTGTGAATGCGCACGAGGTCGGAGGTATAGACCTTGATCTTCACGTGCGCTGTGTGGATGTTGACACCACGCTTGGTCCAGCCAATGGTGAGACGGCTGTGGTCGCTGGTGAACTTGTACAGGTCGATATAGTTATCGGGCGCAGTGAGGGTGACAGTGCCGCTCTTCTGCTCGTCCTGGATAATCTCGACGTCGCCCACACAGGTCATGTCCACCTCTTCGAAGGCGGTGAGCTTGTAGCTCTTGGTCACAATGTTATCACTGGCTTCAATCAGGTTCTCGCCCATGTTGCCTAACTCTATCTTACACGAGGTGAGCGCTAACACGCAAACCATGAGAAATAATACTTTTTTCATCATCTTTTCTGAATTTTAATTGGTTACTTCTATGCGTTTGACGCAACGGGTGGGCGAAAAGTTGCAAAACATTTGTTTTTTTTCTAATTAATTTGTATTTTTGTGCCCGAAAAAATCGAAAGTGAGATGGCTGACTATATCTTTAACGAGCACAACAAGGAGGAGTTTCCACCTGCCCACACGGCGGAGCACCTGCTGAACCAGACGATGATACGCCTGTTTGGCTGTGGGCGTTCGTTTAATGCCCATGTGGAGCGCAAGAAGAGTAAGATGAGCTTCCACCTGGAGCAGAAACCATCGCGACAGGACGAGCGTGAGATTGAGCGCAGGATGAACGAGCTGATTGAGGCCGACCTGCCTGTGACCTATGAATACGTGACGCGCGACACGCTGCCCGACGACGTGACAGCCGACCGCCTGCCCGAGGATGCCTCGGACACCATCCGACTGGTGAGGATAGGCGATTACGACGTGTGTCCGTGTATCGGCAAGCATGTGCGCTCAACCCGACAGATAGGGCGCTTCGAGCTGTTGGGCACCAACTGGGATGAGCAGGAACGCTCGTTCAGGGTGCGCTTCAAGATAGTATAAGGAAAAAAAAGAATCCCGCTCTGGTTGGAGCGGGATTTCTCTTTTCTTGTAGTTGGGTTTATTGTTGTGGGGTGAGACTGATCTTCGAGAACACAGGGTTGTGGTCGGAATAGGTCAGCTCGCGCTTGTAGTAGCTGAGCGCCTGCATGCCCTTGTCGTGGAAGATATAGTCGATACGCACTTTCTTGCTGCCACCACGGAAGGTGTACATGAAGCCGCTGCCACACTCGGTGAAGCCATCGACCTTGTCGCCCAGCATGGTGTTATAGACGTAAGAGTAGGGCACGTCGTTGAAGTCACCACACACGATGATGGGCTTCTCACACTCGCGCATGTCCATGGCTAGCACGTTGGCCTGACCCGAACGGGCAATCATACCCAGGGTGTAGTTGCCATAGAAGGCACGCATGAGGGCGTTGCCCTCCACATCGAGACCCTGCGCCATGAGCTTGCCGGCCTTGTGCAGCGTGGAGTTGATACCGGTGGTCTCCAAGTGGGCGTTGTACACACGCACCACCGTGCCGTTATAGTTCACCTCGGCCCACATGGCACTGTTGTTGGTCATCTCGAAGTTCATGTTCTTCGACTTGACGATGGGGTAGCGGCTGTAGATCATCATGTCGCTCTCGCCCTGCGCCATATAGGGGAAATACTCCTTGTAGGAGTCGGAATTCTTCTTGTCGCCACGACTGTCGTTATACTCCTGGAAGCAAACCACATCGACCTTCTGCTTCTTCATCTCAGAGAGGATGTCCATGGCTACGAAACCTGAGGTCTCACGTCCGAACATGGCCACGTTGTAGGTGGCTACCTTGAGACCGGGCTTGGCCTCGGCTTTCTCGTCGGGCGAGCCAAACTGGTAGAGGGTGCCCATGTAAGGAATACAGCACAGGATGGTGATGAGGGGGATGATGGCCCAGTGCCAGCGGCGCATGATGAGCCAGAATACCAGCAGCACCACATTGGCTGCGAGGAGGATTGGCAGTGCATAGACCAGCATGGCACGCGCAGTGTTGCCAGCAGGCTGAACATCACCACCGTAGAGGCCTACGAGGGTGAAGATCATTACTAAGACTGTCAGAATAAGGATGGTGAATGAAAAGTACTTCTGTACAGCTAATTTTCCCATAAAAATATGAAGTGATTATTGTTTAGTCGAGGTATTTGCCTACCAGCTCGATCAGGTTCTCAACCTTGAAAGGCTTGGGCATGAACTCGTCGCAGCCGGCACTCTTGGCCTCGCGGATGTTATCCTCGAACGCATAGGCGCTGAGGGCGATGACAGGTGTCAGGGAGTCGACCTCCTTGATGATGCGCGTGGCATCGAGGCCGTTCATCTCGGGCATGCGGATATCCATCAGGATCAGGTCGGGGTGCTCCTCCTCGTTGAGGGTCACAGCCTCGATACCATTATGGGCACGGATGAGGCGATAACGCTTGTGAAGCACAATCTTGACAAGCTCGAAATTGCTGTCCTCGTCCTCGGCCACCAGGATGGTCTTCTTGTTCTTGTCGTCGGGACGACCGCTCACACGGATGGTGCGCACATTGCTCGTGGTGGTGTTGCGCGCTGGCGATACGCCACCGATGGTGCCCTCGAAAGGCATTACGAAACGGAACAGGGCGCCTTCGCCCACCTTCGACTCCACGAAGATGCGGCCACCCAGCTTCTCAACGATGATCTTACAGAGCGCCAAGCCCAGGCCATAGCCGTTGTTGCTGGTCTCAGCATCGCGCGACACGTAGGTCTCGAAAAGATGGGGGAGGTCATTGGGGTCGATACCAGAACCGGTATCCTGAACAAAGAACTCGATTTGTGAGCCCTCGTCGAGCATGCGATAGCCATAGGTGATGCTACCTGATGAGGTGTGCTTGAGGGCGTTGCTGATGAGGTTGGAGAACACCTGGGTGATACGGTTGGCATCGGTGTTGAAGGTGACAGCCATGTTGGGCTTCTTCCACGACAGCTTGACCGTCTCGGGGCAGCGGAACTTGAAGATGTTGATGATGCTCTCACAGAGCTGGTTGAGGTCGGTGCTCGACTTCTTCATCACAATCTCGCCAGACTCCACACGCGACAGGTCGAGAATCTCGTTGACCAGACTCATCAGGCGGTTATTGTTACTCTCAATAATCTCGAAGAATTTCATGCGGTCCTCCTGCGAGTCGGTCTCTACCAACACGCGCGAGAAACCTTCAATAGCATTAAGGGGGGTACGAATCTCGTGGCTCATGTTAGCCAGAAAAAGCGACTTCATCTTGCTGGCCTTCTCGGCTTTCTGCGCTTTCTCCTCGTATTCCTTCAGCTTTTGGTTGGCGATAGACAGTTGCTCCTGCGCAAGCTGAAGCCTGCGGTTTGCGTCTGCCAGTTTCTGTAATAATATGTCTTTGTCTGTCCTGTCCATTGAACGAATATTCGCTATTTCCGGGCAAAGGTAATGCTTTTTTTCGGATTACAAAAGAAAATTAGTATTTTTTTCAACTTCTTTTTGCTTTTTCCCAGGCACCGTTGTTTTTGTGCTCACACAGGTAGGCCATCCCACGAAAAACATTGATGTTCATAAACACGAAGTAATAGGCCGTGTAGAGCAGCTTGTTACGGATGCCACGACGGCTGAGCAGCCAGCCCAAGAAGGCAGCGAGATAGAACAAAGCCTGGGCGATGAGCGTGGCATCGAAGAACACACCAGCGCGAAGCGCTGATAATAACACGTTGACAACCAGTAGGATAGCCATGGCCACTGGTGTAACGCTCCAGCGCAGCACACGATGGCTCACATACTGGAAGGTGACCAGCGGCTGGCGGAAGGGGTTGAGCAGCGTGCGCAGCCACCAGATGCTCTGGAGACCGCCGGCAGCGATGCGACGCTTGCGTTTCGACTCCTCAAATATATTGGCGGAGCCATACTCCTGCGCATAGGCGTCGGGGGTATAGGCGATGCGCTTGCCATCGACCACAATATTCATTGACATCATGAAGTCGTCGAGCAGGGCGTGGTGAGGCACCTGGCGCACCAGGGTGGGGTCGATGGCGTAAAGCTCGCCGGCGGCACCCATGGCAGAATAGAGCTCGCTGTCCCAGCGCTTCAGGGTGCTCTCGTAGCGCCAGTAGAGGCCTTCGCCCTCTGCGGCCATCTGACCAGCCTGACGGGCTACCACCCGTTTCTCGCCAGAGACACAGCCAATGGTGGGGTCGGTGAACAGACGGGCTATCTCCTTCAGGGCGCCCGGGTTGATCATCGTGTTGGCATCGGTGAACACCACATAGCGGGTGCGGAGCTCCTGCAGACCATGCTGCAGGGCGGCTGACTTGCCACGGCGCTCGGGACTGAACACCACATCGACCTGCGGATAGGCAGCCAACAGCTCGTTGGTACGATCAGTGCTGCCATCGGTGACCCACATGATACGGAACTTGTCGCGCGGATAGTCGATGGCCAGCGTGTTGGCCATCTTCTCGGCCACCACGTCTTCCTCGTTATAGGCACAGATGAGCAGGGTGATGGTGGGCAGCTGCTCGTCAGCAGGCACAACGGCTCTGCGGGGGGCACCCGCAAAGAGCCGTTTAAGCCTGATGAGCATGTATAGTAGAATTCCATACCCTAAGTAGGTGTAGAATACAATGAGCAACGTGGCCCAGAATAGGATTTTTAGTGTCATCATAGGTAGAGGGTACTTACTTTGTCTCGATTTCCTCCTGCATGTCTATAAACTGCTTGTCGGCATCATAGAACTCATATTGCAGGAATGCCAGTTTCTGCGAGGAGACGATGTTGACTCCTAAGCCATACTTGATTTGCCATTTCCTTTTCAGACTGACCAGTCCTTGGTTGATAAAGGCAGCCACGTATGGATGCACATGCAGATAGAACTTGTGGACACCGATCTTGTTGACCAGGGTATCGATTTTGCTCTCGAGAGTGTCGGTGAACAGGATGCTGGATTTGATGGTTCCCTTGCCGAAGCAGGTGGGACAGGTCTCCTCGACGTTGACGCTCATGGCAGGGCGTACGCGCTGACGGGTGATCTGCATCAAACCAAACTTGGAGAGGGGCAGGATGTTGTGCTTGGCTCGATCCTTCTGCATGTTCTTACACATGCGTTCGTAGAGCATCTGGCGGTCTTCGGGCAGCTTCATGTCGATAAAGTCGACGATGATGATGCCACCCATATCCCTGAGTCGCAGCTGGCGTGCCAGCTCATCGGCTGCACCCAGGTTGGTCTCCAGGGCATTGGTCTCCTGATTGTTCTCCTTCTTGATGCGTGTACCACTGTTCACATCGACTACATGCATGGCCTCTGTGTGTTCGATAATCAGATAGGCACCATGTTTGTAGTTGACGGTTTTGCCGAAGCCAGACTTCAGCTGCTTGGTCACATCGTAGTTGTCGAAGATGGGCACGGTGCCCTTGTAGAGCTTCACAATGTCCTTCTTCTCAGGTGCGATGAGTCCCAGGTAGTTCTTGATTTCGTCGTAGATGCCGCTATCGTTCACGTGGATACCATCGTAAGTGGGATTGAAGAGATCACGCAACAGGGCGACGGCTCTGCTTTCCTCCTCGAAACAGAGTTGCGGACGCGCTGTGGTCTTCTGGACTTTGGTGATCACATCTTCCCAACGCTTCAATAGTATCTTCAGCTCTGCATCAAGTTCTGCTGCACGCTTGCCTTCGGCCACTGTGCGTACAATCACACCGAAGTTCTTGGGCTTGATGCTCTGAATGAGTTGCTTTAAGCGGCTACGCTCTTCGCCTTTCTTGATTTTGGTGGATACGGAAACGCCGTCCTCGAAAGGTATCAGCACCAGATAACGACCGGCAAAGCTCAGCTCGCAGGTGAGGCGAGGGCCCTTGGTGTTGATAGGTTCCTTGACAATCTGGACCAGTATTTCCTGTCCAACCTTGAGTGTGTTGGCAATACTGCCATCCTTTTTCAGTTCCGGCTGAATGCTGGCTTTCTGAATGGGGTAGAGCTTCTTGCGATCGCTCACCACCTGTTTCAGATACTTCTCGTAAGAGTTGAATTGAGTTCCCAAGTCAAGGTAATGCAGGAATGCCACGCGTTCTGCTCCGACATCAACGAAACAAGCGTTGAGTCCGGGCATCAGCTTTTTAACTTTTGCCACATAAATGTTGCCCACCGAGAACGATGCCGTACGCTGTTCCTGCTGGTATTCCACCAGCTGCTTGTCTTCGAGCAAAGCGATGGAGATGTCCTTCGGCTGCACATCAATGATAACTTCACTTGTCATGTCTTGCGTTACTTTTTGTTTTTGTTTTGACAGGGTTGTCGTTAGTACTAAAAAGGGTGTGTCGCTCATCTTTGTTAAGATATTCAGCTGACACACTCCTTTCATTTCTTCTTATTAGTCAATGAGACAAGATTTACTTGCTCTTATGACGATTCTTGCGCAGTCTCTTCTTACGCTTGTGAGTAGCCATCTTGTGGCCCTTCTTTTTCTTTCCGTTTGGCATAATACTAAAATATTAATAATTAAATTACTTCATCATCTCAATAAAACTCTTGGCGGGCTTGAAAGCAGGAATGTCGTGAGCATCAATCACCATCGTTACATTCTTTGAAATATTACGGGCAGTCTTCTGAGCACGGTGCTTGATGGTAAATGTGCCAAATCCGCGCAAGAAAACATTCTCGTGATTCTCAGCCATACTGTTACGAATCTCCTTCATAAAGGCCTCTACTGTGACAGCCACATCTTTCTTAGGCAAGCCTGTCTCTTCAACAATTTTACTGATAATATCTGCTTTTGTCATTGCTGTAAATTTTATATTTCTCAATTTTGGACTGCAAAGTTACTAATTTTCAGTGAGATATGAAAATATTCTTGGCATTTTTTTTGATTTTTATTCATTTTTCTTCTTTTTAGAACAAAAATAGCGTGTCGTGAGTCCTTTAAAAATATAATAATGTTCGCGCGAAAGAAAGCGACAAGTTTAGAATTAAGAATTAAGAGTTATGAATTAAGAGATCAGAGGTTAAAAAAAGAGGCACAGAAGCAAATTTTTCAATATTAATTCTTAATTCTTAATTTTTCTTCGTAACTTTGCATCCAAATTGTGTTTAGGAATTAACATGGACCATATAAGAAACTTCTGCATCATTGCACATATCGATCACGGCAAGTCAACGCTGGCCGACCGTCTGCTGGAATATACCAAAACTATCCAGGTGACGGAAGGACAGATGTTGGACGACATGGATCTTGAACGAGAGCGCGGTATTACAATTAAAAGCCACGCCATCCAGATGGAATATGTGAAGGATGGTGAGAAATACATACTGAACCTCATTGACACCCCGGGACACGTCGACTTCTCTTATGAGGTGAGCCGTTCCATTGCAGCCTGCGAGGGTGCTCTCCTGGTGGTCGACGCCACGCAGGGCGTTCAAGCTCAGACTATCTCGAACCTATATCTGGCTATTGACAACGACTTGGAGATTATCCCCGTCATCAACAAGATTGATATGCCCAGCGCGATGCCCGACGAGGTGGAAGATGAAATCGTCGACCTCATCGGTTGTAACCCGGAGGACATTATCCGCGCAAGCGGAAAGACCGGCGAGGGCGTTGAGGACATTCTCAATGCCGTCGTAGAGCGTATCCCCCACCCTGTTGGCGACGAGCAGGCTCCGCTGCAGGCACTGATTTTCGACTCAGTATTCAACTCCTTCCGTGGCATCATTGCCTACTTTAAGATTGTCAACGGAACCATCCGTCAAGGCGACAAGGTGAAGTTCTTCAATACTGGTATGGAGTACGATGCCGACGAAGTAGGTGTGCTGAAAATGGACATGATACCCCGCAAGGAGTTATGCACCGGTGATGTGGGGTACATTATCAGTGGTATCAAGGATTCAAAGGAGGTAAAAGTGGGCGACACCATCACTCACGTACAGCGTCCTTGCGACAAAGCTATCGAGGGTTTCCAGGAAGTAAAGCCGATGGTGTTTGCCGGTGTCTACCCGATCGATCCGACCGACTACGAGAACCTTCGTGCCTCTTTGGAAAAACTGCAGCTGAACGATGCCTCGCTGACCTTCGTTCCTGAGACGTCGGTGGCTTTGGGCTTTGGTTTCCGTTGCGGTTTTCTCGGACTGCTTCACATGGAGATTGTCCAAGAGCGTCTGGACCGCGAGTTCGATATGGATGTCATCACCACAGTACCGAATGTTACCTATATGTGCTACACCAAGCAGGGCGAGGAGAAAGAGGTGCACAACCCCTCTGGACTTCCCGACCAGACGATGATAGACCACATCGAGGAACCATACATCAAAGCCTCTATCATCACTGCTGCTGACTACATTGGCCCCATCATGACGTTGTGTCTTGACAAGCGCGGTGAACTCATCGATCAGCAGTATGTCAGCGGTGGACGTGTGGAGTTACGCTTCATGCTGCCTCTGGGAGAGATCGTCATCGACTTCTACGACAAGTTGAAAAGCATTTCGAAAGGCTATGCCTCGTTCGACTACCATATCGACTCGTTCCGACCGTCGAAGCTCGTCAAGCTTGACATCCTTCTCAACGGCGAGCCCGTCGACGCTCTGTCTACGCTAACCCATCAAGATAATGCTGTGACTTTCGGACGTCGCATGTGCGAGAAACTGAAGGAACTCATACCACGTCAACAGTTCGACATTGCCATTCAGGCTGCCATTGGTGCAAAGATTATTGCCCGTGAGACAGTAAAGCAGGTTCGTAAGGATGTGACGGCTAAATGCTACGGCGGTGACGTCAGCCGTAAGCGCAAGCTGTTGGAGAAACAGAAGCGAGGCAAGAAGCGTATGAAGCAGATAGGCAACGTAGAGGTGCCGCAGAAAGCTTTCCTTGCTGTATTGAAACTGGATTAGAGATAAAAAGAATAAGAAATACGCCTATGACAAACATTGTTTTAACTACAAGAGATGTAGCCCGCGAATTGGCAAGAAGGTACAGTACGATGACCCACGAAGAATTGGATGTACTGGAGAGTATTCTTGTGCCTTTAAGATACCAGAAAGGCGACATCATCCTGCATGAAGGTGAGGTCTGTCGTGACATCTTCTGGGTTGCCCGCGGACTGGTACGCCAATATTATTACAAGAACGACAAGGAACTGACCGAGTACATGGCTGTCGAGAACACTATCTGCATGAGCATCGAGAGTCTTTTCAAGGAGGAACCCAGCCATCAGCAGATACAGGCGCTGGAGCCCACCGTCATCTTTGCGCTGCCGAAGCCTGCATTGGAACGTGAGGCCGTTAGAAATGTCAATATTCAGATGCTATACCGTAAAATCCTTGAGGAGTCGCTCATCATTTCACAGATTCATGCCGACATGATACGCTTTGAGTCCGCTCAGGAGCGTTATGCCAAACTGGTGAAAAGCTCGCCGCAACTGGTATTGCGTGCACCACTGGTTTATATTGCCAGTTATTTGCAGATGACTCCGGAAACTCTTTCACGTGTACGCAACAACACGATGGTGTAAGGAGAGTTCAATGTTCAATGTTCAATCTTCAATGTTCATAGTTTACTGGTAAACGTAAACATATCGGGGAAAGTATCGGCTAATGTGGCGGGATTTTCACGGAACAGTCCAAACAGGGCGCTGCCTGAGCCAGACATGGCGGCATAGGTGGCGCCCATCTTGTATAGCTGTTCCTTCACTGCGCTAATCTCAGGATGCAGAGCAAAGACGCTCTCTTCGAAGTCGTTCACCAACTCTTTCTTCCATGTTTCCACCGGTTGCATCACCACCTCACGGCAGTTCTTTTGCGGACGATGTGGACTGATACGTGAAAAGGCCTCCTTGGTGGGTACAGGAATGTCAGGACGTACCACCCCGATATACCAGCCATGCAGATTGACGTCAATGGGCTGCAACCGTTCACCGATGCCCTCTGCGTATGCCGGACTGCTAAGAATGAAAAACGCACAGTCGGCCCCTAATCTTGCAGCATAGCCTATCATTTGTTCATCGTTCATCCCCAGTTGACACATGTCGTTCAACAGCCGTATCATATATGCACAATCACTTGAACCGCCACCCATACCAGCTTGTGAGGGAATACCCTTATGCAGCGTGGCGGTGACATTCGGCAGCTGTGGAAAGTCCTCCTTCAGCAGTTGGTAGGCTCGCACCACCAAGTTACGCTGCACGTCGCCCACTATCTTGATACCCGTCACATTGAGCAAACACCCACCGTTCCTGTTATCGTTATGGTTATCGTTACGGTTAGCGTTTACGATAACCTCCAACCTGTCTTTCAATGGCACAGGGTAAAACACCGTTTCCAGATTGTGGTAGCCGTCGCTGCGTTTCTCCACCACATTCAGTCCTAAATTAATCTTCGCTACAGGAAATGATATCATAGTTCCATGTTCAATGTTCAATCTTCAATGTTCACTATTGAAGGTGAAATCTGTTTTTTCCACACCGTAGCCGTAGATGGTCTTGAAGTCATTCTTCATAGAAATGACTGTATAACCGGCTTCGCGCCATTTTGCCTCACGCCTGGCACCTTCTGCAAGGTCGGCATGGTCGCGGGCATCATCGTCAGCCACGAGCATGAACGTGGCGGTGCGATATTTCTGGTTGCTCAGACAGTAGTTATGCATGGCACAGTCACCGCTGCTGTTGCCGAACGACAGCACGGGAATCTTACCAATTTCCTGACTGATTTGCCGTACCTTGTTCGTCTTCAAGTTCTTGATAATCAGGCTATCCGTGCGCACCAGATACTCATCCTTTCCCATGGTATAGTCGACGCCGACATTATCGCCTTGTTCGTTGGAACTAAGACATACATCCATGCCTATCACCTTGTTAGGCTCAATGCCCAGCGATTCAACCAGTGAACGACAGATGAAACGGTCAGAACCGGAGACAACATAATAGGTGAAACCGTTGTCCTCAGGTAGTCAAAAACCTCCAGCATGGGTTTGTAGAAACTTTGAGCGTAGGTCATTCCCTTGAATCCGTTGGCTGGTGTGGCGGCATAGGCCTTCACGTAGGTGTCAAACTCGGTGAGGGTCATTCCGGCGTAAGCCTTGGCTGCCGCCCGGGCATGAATCATGTCGAAGTGGTCGGGCAATGCCGTGCCGTAACGTACAAAGTCGCGGATATTCTGTGCAGCCTCGCGCACATCGTCGGGAGCCGTATATTTGTATGAAGGATCATCTAGGGCGCGATATTCCAACAGATTATACTCAAAATAGGTGGGATAAAGTTCACCGATGAACGTGCCGTCCATGTCGAACGTGGCTATGCGGTCCTCCGTACCGATGTAGTTGCTGGACTTCGGGTTGGTCACGTCCTCCACATACGCTTTTAGCGTCGTCAGTGCCTCGCACTGGTTCCATAAAGTGAAATACTCTTTCGGTGTCGGATTCACCCTCTGGTCGTCTTCTTTGCCGCACGATGTCAGCAATGTCCCTTGTGCAATCATGCACATCAGGACGATAGTTAACATTAGATATTTTTTCATATTCATCTTAATTTATTAATTCTTTATACGTTTTGCCCGACAAAGGTATATAAAATAAATGGACTGACCAAACATTTATTTTTAATTCTTAATTCTTATAACTCTAATCCTGGCAATATCACCAGATATGAGGGGTGGAACTTCAATGCAAATTCAGTTAAATTGGTCAGCAAATTCACTGAATTTGGTTAGTAAATTCAGTGAATTTGGTTAGCCGTTTAGCATAAAATGACGCATCAGCGCACTTACTTTGACGCATCATCCCGTATAATCTGACTTGTCGACGAGCATCACCAGTTTCGAGGACCCATCGGTTTTGCGGGTTATATAGGTGGTGCTTAACCAATGGCAATAGTGTACTTGCTCATAAACGAGGCACCCGGCAACAAGTGGTTCATCAGGGGCTTGTCCTTGAACTCTCCCTTGAAATCCCTGGGGTCTCCCACCCCATACCACGGCTCAATGCAGACGAAGGGGGCGTGTTTGTCGTATGGACTCCAGAAGGCGCAGACCGGTGTCTTATACTCCACCGTTACTGCCGGCTCGCCATTGGTATCCATCAGCATGGCGCGATGGGTCTGACTTTTGTGAATCTTCACGGAGTCGTTGCGGAAGAAGTTGTTGTTGATTTCCAAAATACCCATGTCAGCTTCCAGAGGCACTTCCACCATGTCGTGGCTACCGTCGGAATAGCTCTTCAGCGAATCCATCGGTTCCTCATTGTCCAGTTTGATCATGCCTTCCAGTTTACCACCAGGCACATTAAAGGCAGGATGTCCGCCAATCTGGAAATGAATCTCCTTGCTGTCCGTGTTCTCCACATGCCAGATGACATGTACCTTATTGCCTTCCAGACGATAGGTGACAGCAAGGTTGAAACAGAACGGATACACCTTCAGCGTTTCTTCCGACTCATGCAGAGCCAGCGTCACTTTCGTCGCCGTCTGACTGACAACGGTGAAGTCGGTGTCACGTGCAAAACCATGACGAGGCAGATGATACTCTTTTCCGTCAACTACATAGGTATTGTTATTCACACTACAGACGATGGGAAACAAGATAGGTGAATGTCTTGGCCACTGTTCACCAGCCTGCCACATGTACTCCCTTCCTTCGTTGTCTTTCACACTCTGGAGCTCTGCTCCTTTTTCAGCGACACGAATCGCCAATTGTTCGTTTCTTAGTTCTATCATAGCTTATAAGTATTATAATCGTATGCCAAAGAAGGCTCGTAGGTACCACTTGATGTTGTGTACGGCCAGGTTGTCCTTATGGCCGATGTTGGTGAAGTTGAACGACATCGCCAGTCCGCAGAACTTGTTGCTCCACTGGTGGACGACGGCCCCGCGACTAGTGATGATGACCTCGGGGAAGTGGTAGTGCAGGGGTACGTTGTCGTCGCCAAAGGTCATCGACGTCTTGCTGTAGACGATGAATGTAGGCAGTGCGGAGATGTGTAGCAGCCAGTTCTTCGAGGGTACGTAGTTGTAACCGTAGCCCGCCCCGAGTGCAATGTTCGTCATCTTCAGGTGCATCTCCTGTTCCCAGTTCAGTCTGGCATGCTGTCCCTGCGCCGACGCTCCCAACAGGAAACTACCGGCAGAGCGCCGCTGAATGTAGCTTTGCGTCAGTGCTGCGGGGTAGGAGAAACGACGGCTGTTGAAGACATAGTAGGCGTTGGCATTCAGCGTCTTCACCGTCAGCATGTCGGCAGGCAGCTCGATACGTGCTTGTCCGTCGTTCTCATGCCATCCCGTGAAGTTCTTGGCGTCCTGATAGCCCACATCGAAGCCGAAGCGCTTGCCGTAGCTTTTGAAAGCCACCTCATAGTCACGGTACTTGCCCAGCATCTTGGCAGGGTTCAGCGACAGGCTGAGCGACACCCCTAAGTAGCTGACGCCCACGCTCACCGTTGCCTTCTTGTCGGCTTCCATCTCTGACTTGAAATGCAGGCCGTTAGAGATGCCCTCCGACTTCAGTTTCGTCCCCGACACGTTGATGCGTGCCGTAATGGTCCACTTCGTCTGAGGCCGCATGACATAGTCTGTGTCGAGTGTCGCCCTGTAGTATCGGGCAGACAGTGCACTGTCGACCTTGTGACTTTGCACCTTAAGCCATGATCCCTGCGCATGCAGATGGCAGGAGATTGTAATGAGTAAAAGCGTAAAAAAGCAAAAGGGCAAACGGGACTTCATAATTCTTACCTCTTAATTCTTACTCGGCAAAGCCGATACCTCTTAATTCTTACTTCTTAATTCTTACCTCAGAATTCAAATCCTAAGTTCAGGAACAGATACACTTTCTTGGTGTGGTTGCTGTAGCCGAGGGTGGCTCCAGCCGGACCGAACATGGTGTCGTAATAGTAGGCTATCTGAGCACCCAGCAAGGTACGACGGTCGAAGAGGTTCTCCAGATGGGCAGACTGCTGGGCACCGACCATGCGGAGCAACACGTAGTTGTTGCTACCGATGCGCTGCTGGGCCTGCATCTGTACGGCCACAAACTGGTGGTCGACATATTCCATATTGCCGATGCCGGCAAAGGGCATCTGCTGTTCCACATAATGACCGAACCATTCACCGCCGACGGTATTGCCCATGACGGAAGGTACGACGTTGCCGAAGAGCAGACGGCCATAGAGCATCGGCTGCAGCGTGAAGCGACCGCCGAAGGTGAACGACATGCGCCAGTTGGCATTGATATCACTCATGCCGGACTCGTCGTCGAGCTCGGCGAAGTTGTCTGTCAGATAAGCATATTCCGCCTTGAACCGTGCACCGCGTGTCGGGAAAATCCAGTTGTCCTCGCTGTGGTAGTTGATGCGGGCCCTGTAGCTGTAGAAATGCTGGTTTTTGAGTCCCTCCAGCTTCGACGTCTCCGAGCCGAGTTTGTTGCGATAGTGGAAATAGTCCCAGCGCAGTCCCAGCTGCACGTTGAAGTGGCGCAGGTCGTAGTTGAAGGGTATCAGCTCGGCCTGGAACTGGTTGTATTGGATGTTATAGTCGCGGTCGCCTTCCATATAGACGTCCACGTCGTTGCGGAAGAACGTGAAGCTGAACGTGGGACGGGTGAAGCTACGCGGATGGACGGTCAGGTCGCCGCGTGCCATCAGCCGCTTGCCCAGGCGCAGGGTGATGTCGGTGTTCACCGGTATGGCAGTCTTCAGCGGAATGTCGAGACCCAGCTGCACGGAGGCATACTCCTCATTGTCGTAGCGTGCTCCGGCATGCAGCTCCAGCGACTTGCGGTTACCGGCCGTCAGCACCACGCGAACATCGTCGCCGTCGGGCACCAGCCTGCACTCAGCCGTCTGGTAGAACAGGTCGACACGCATGCTCGTGGTCAGTGCCTGCCCCAGTTCGGCGTCGATGCTGTCCTGTTTGTTCAGGTGGAACTTCTGGCGGATGAACCTCTCGTCCTGCGGTGTCATATTCTCAAACGTATAACCCGTGACGTGCTGTTTCTCGGTCATCACCTTCGGACGGAGCGGATGGAGCAGCCGGGGACGGAAGTCCTCGCTGATGCCGATGCGCTTCTTCAGGGCGATAATCTCGTCCCAGTGGCGCATGCTCTCCTCCTCGCCAAAGCGTATCAGCGAGTCGATGGCCTCTGCCGAGAAGCTCGCCGCACCATAGTCGTGCGGGTCGACGTTGATGTGCAGGTCGGTGATGGCAATATTCTCCTCCACCTTGTTCACGCTGTTAATGTCGATAACCTGTCCTATGACGCTCATCGTACCAGAGATGTCCTCGGGCTTCTTGGCTTTGCCCGACAGGGTGACGCCAATCACGATGTCTGCGCCCATTTCTCTGGCCACATCCACGGGGTAGTTGTTGCGCAGGAAACCATCCACCAGCACCATGTCGCCTATTCTCACCGGTGAGAACACCGCCGGAATGGCCATAGATGCACGCATGGCCTGTGGCAGCTTCCCACTGTGGAACACCACTTCCTCGTTTGCCATGATGTCCGTCGCCACACAGGCAAACGGTATGGGTAAGTCGCGTGTGAAGTCCAGCGAGTCGGTATATCCCCAGCACAGCTGCTGGAACAGCTCCGCCAGATTCTTACCTCTGATGATACCTCCCGCCTGCTTGTCGCGCTTGCCCAGCGTCAGTCCCTTACTGAACAAGTACGTATATTGCTTCTGACGGTCACTCAGGCTTTGGTTGCGCAGGTCCTCCTTGTCGGTAATCACGAAGCCCCAGTCCTGTTTGCGCACAATGGAGTCGAGCGAGTTGGCGTTGTAGCCGATGGCATACATACCGCCCACAATGCTACCCATCGACGTACCCGTGATGATGTCGACGGGAATGCCCGCCTTCTCCAGCACTTTCAGCACACCGATATGTGCCATACCCTTGGCGCCGCCGCCGCACAACACCACGCCGACGCGCTTCCTTCCCACAGGCTTCCTGTCGTCCTCCTGTGCATTCACTATGCCGCATATCATCAGTGCGGCAATGACTGGCGATAGTATCCTTTTCATAG
>JAEEGK010008960.1_pt1 | contig 23501 bp, 14 predicted proteins | sample 8958771 | NCBI WGS metagenome assembly JAEEGK01 (sample SAMN16246547, study PRJNA631951) | gut metagenome | biome: gut microbiome; feature: rumen; material: SC-attached | host: Bos | place: Iran: Karaj | collected 2018-10
AAAAAAAAAAAAAAAAAAAAAAAAAATAAAAAATATTAAAAAAAAACATTTTTAAAAAAAAAAAAAAAAAAAAAAAAAAAAAAAAAAAAAAAAATAAAAAAAAAAATGAAATATAAAATCCTTATAAGCATCCTCCTCCTTCTTTCTATAACAGCATACGACCGAAACAAAGCAATGGACTATGCAATAAAATATGCAAAGAAGGCAAATCATGATTGTAGCAAGAATCGTTGGTCATGTAGTCCATATGGATATTTCGGAAGTGAATTATGTAAATATAAAAGAGACAAAAATGCATTTGGTGATTGTGCAAATTTTGTAAGTCAATGTTTGATAGCAGGAGGAATGGAATTTTCAAGATGTGAAGTAAGAAGTTGTGGTGTAATTCTCGGAGCAAATTCACTTGGAAAGTGTTTAAAAAATAAATATAAATGGAAAAGCGAATGTGGAAAACAATTACCTCCTCCTGATTATATTGAAAAAGGAGATGTAGTTATTTTACATGAGGGAAGATGCAATTCTGATAAAAATCATGCTATGATTGTTACTTCTGGAGGAAAAAATGCTTTGGTTACTGGACATTCTCCTCCTGCTTATAATGTTGCTTATACTTCTTATAGGAAAAAACAATATTTTGAATGGATTCATTTTACAGGGTAATAGGTTTATAAAAAAATTTTTTTTTATTAGGGTTTTAATATTAGGAAACTTAGAATTTTTTTATTTATTTATTTTTTTAGGGATTTTGTGAAAGAAAATTAAAATTATATTTTTTTGATTCTTTTAATATTATTATGAAATGAGATATATTTTTATAAATCATTAATCCAATATTTTATTCTCAATAATTAAATTTAATTATGATAATAATTATATTAAAATGTTATATCTAATATAACAGCATTTCCTTAATTTTTAACTTTTATTCATGAATATAATTTTATTTTTAATTAATGAAATTTTTCATAACAATTTAATCTCCTAACCTAATAAATTTGTGATATTAGGTTTATTTCAGACTTATACGCAATTTCTCTTTTTGATCCAAATCTTTTCCATTTCATTAATAAAAACACTACTACTAATATTATTACAACAATAATCACTATCCCAATAATCCATTTAAATATTTTTTTTCCATTATCATTTTGCATTTCTTCTTTCAAATCTAAATCATCTAAATCAATAGTAACATCATCATCATTTTCACTTAATCTTTGATCTCCTAATTTATTAACAAATATTTTCCCATCAGAATCAACAGAAGCCCAAATTAAAACTCCATCATCAAATGTTCTCATATCTTCATTAGAAGACATAAATAAATTATTATTACTTAATCCCATTTCATCAATTGATTTTCCATTAACTATAAAATTACCTTGACCAATATGATAAATATAAACTTTAGGTTTACTTCCTTTCTTTAAAGACCCAGGATATATACTTGATGCTCCATTAGATTCATTATAAAAGAATACAATATAATCCTCACCTAATCTACCTGATCTTACTTGATTAACATCTTTAGATGAATCTAATGAAACTAAAGTTTTTGTTTCATTCTTTGTAATTGCATTTTCAAATTTCCAAGATAATAAATAAATTCCATGTCTGTTTGTATTTGGATCATTAGTATTTGAAAACACAACAGCATATATTCCATATTTTTTAAAATACATTATTCCACCGATTTTACCATATGCACCTCCAGAATGAGTACCTTTTATAACCAATAAGTTTTTATTAGAAGAATATTTTCTTGAATGATATTTCTTATTTACTGCATCATAATATGAAGTAAGTTCACTTTTTGAAGTATACATTACGCAAACACCTTCTGGATAAGCATCTCCTAAAGCAACAGTCCAAAAATATTTTGAATCAGTTGTTACACTTTGAATTAAACTATGAGAAGAACCCCAATTACAACCAAAATCTTCATTACTTAATTTATCATTAAAAGTTACAACTGTATCTCCTGTATGTCCACCACTATCTAAAAAATAATTATAATGACTGAAAATAAGGAAAATTCTTCCTCTACTATAAAATAATTTTCCACTGTCTGGACGATACATATATCTCATTCCAAATTGTAATCCACCACTTGATGTACCATATATTAATTGTGTTTCTGAAGTTGCATCAATTGATGTATCAGTTAAAGTATTATGCATTACAGTGACTTCTTTATATTTTGTAAAATCTTTTTTATATAAAACTAAAAAAGAATAATTTGTATCATTTTTATCTCGAATGTAAAGAACAAAACCATAATCAGTTGAAGTAATGTCAATAGGATAACCTTTATATCCTGTATCAAGTTCTTTAATGAGTTTATCGGTTTTATCATATGAAAGAACATGTAAATTGAAAGTTGTATTTGTGTAAAATATATAATATCCTCCATCTCTTCTAGGAGATAAAGGAACATTAGAATATGAAAAATGAAGACTAGGATTATAATTACATTGAAAAGTAGAATTAAATATTTTAAATTTATCACTGGAATAAAGTTGAGATTGTGAAATTTCTTTTTTTTCAACGAAAATATCATAACAAGTATAATTAGTATTACTATCAGCATCAACATACCATAATTCAATATAATTAAATCCACTTTGACTAAAACTTGCAATTCCATTATTTCCATTAATAATTTTTTTATTATTACCTTCATATCTCCATAAACTTCCTTTAACAATCTCACTAGTAAGATTGAAAACTCCTTCTTTTCCAACTTGAAAATCAAATCCATTATTAATATTAACTTTAACAAGGGAAGTATCTAAAACACATAAAATATAACATCCACTACTACAATCATGTTCTTTAAGAACAATTGATTCGTTTTCAATATACATTGATATTTTATTAAATGTACCACCTGTTCCTTTTGTATTAGTTGCATAATATTTACTTTTTTCTATTCCTAAATTAGTTGTTAAATATTGATAAGAAGAAGAACCGAGATAATTTATTATTTCTTCATAATCAGATTGTAAAGGGACCTTAAAATTTTTGGGACAATAAGAATTTGAATATGTTGAACTTGTTCCTCCTACTCTTTTAGGCTCTTTTAAAATATTTTTGGTTCCTATTAAAATTCTTGTGTAATTTTGTCCATTTAATGATATTGGGTCTAAAGTGAATGAAGAATTTAATTTTATAGTTGAAGGTGGTTTTTCTATAGTTAAAGGACAATATTTTGATTTGAAAGAAGGAAAAAGGATTTGTAATAATAATATGATTAATAATTTCATTTTAAAGATTTAATATAATTATCATAATTATATTCATTTATATTTATTGTATTTAATTATATATAAATAAAGAATTTTAGGTTCATAATTATATAAAAAATTATGAATAACTATCATTCACTTTTTTTAAATATATTTTTTTTTGTTTATTTTATCAGTCCTTTTATAATTTTTAAAAAAAAAATATACTATCAATAAAGAAAAAAATAAGAAATTAATATAAATAAATGTTATTAAAATTAAAATTGATAAAAAATAAAAAATGAAAGCAAGAATAATTGATTTATTAGAAGTTCAAGATACATTAAAAAGCCCCTTTCAATTTTTATTTCATGGAAAAAGAAACATTCATTTTCCTTTAGGAATGGTATTATCATTGTTAATAAATATAGCAAGTATTTGTCTTTCAGTAACATTAATACTTGAATTATTAAATCATTCAAAACCTTCAGTTAACTACGCAAAATTTCTTTCCTCAATGACAACAAATATGACATTAAATTCTAAAGAATTATTATTTACAATTGCATTTAGAGATAAAGATTATCAATTAATAAATGATCCTTCAATTGCTACTTTAATTGCAACTTATGAAAGAACAATTACAATAAATGGTGATATAAAAATAGATATAATCGATTTAGACTTTATGAATTGTAGTAATGTTTTTCCTTTATTTAAAGAATTCGGTGTTGATGATAGATTTAATAGTACAGGTTTAATAAATTATAATTGTTATAATTATTCAGAACCAATAATTATAGGTGGAAAATATGGAACAGAATTTTATGGAAATTTAGCTTTTTATATTGCAAAATGTAGAAATTCAACTGACTCAAATATTACTTGTAAAAGTGAAGAAGAAATTGATGATTTAATTCAAAAAGGATGGTTACAAATAACATATGTTTCTTCATATGTTGATTTTAATAATTATTCAAATCCAATTCAATATGTAACTGAAGATACTTATATAATGTTTGATGTTTTTATGAATAAAAAAATGTATATTTATTTTTCTCCTTTAGAAATTCATAGTGAAAATAATATTATTTTTTCAAATCAAAATACTGAAATTGCAACTAAACATGATATAACAACAACAGATATAATTTCTGTGTTAGATAATGGAATAATAAGTTCAATTATGGTTTGTCCTTCTTTTACTGTTGATAAATATTATAGAAGATATATTAAAATTCAAGAAATTGGAGCTTCAATTGGAGGTTTATATTCTGGTTTAAGTATTATTGCAATTGTATTATCTACTTTTCATAAATACAGATATATTGAAATGAAGATAATAAATGAAGTTTTCACTTTTAGTAGTGAATCAGCTTTAAAAGAAAAATCTCTTTTTAAAATCCAACCGTTTCTTAATTTGGAAAAAAAAATTAGTAATATTAATGATAATTCGTCAAAAAACAAAAAAGAAAAAAAATCAGTTTTACATTTACCAATTAAATTACCAAATAATAATATTTGTGATTTAGGTCAGGAAATAAAATCTAGTAAATTATATTATTATAAAATTGATATTGGTTTTTGTAAATCTCTTAAATTAATTCTTTGTTTTTGTAAAGCTGAAACAAAAAATAATTATAAAGAATATCAATTTGCTTTGAGAGAGTTATTAAAGTATATTGATTATATTGAAGTTTCGAAACTGTTTATGGATATTGAAAGAATAAAAACTATATTAAAATCACAAAATATTTCTGAAAAATGGGTATCACAAAATAAATTAATTTTAATGAATTTAAATAATAATGAAATTAAAGATGTGTCAAAAATGGCAAATTCTACTATTTTATTTAATTCTAATATGTATTTAGCTGGAGATAATAAAGGAAGTGATTTTCTTGATATATTGAAAAAATAGCTTTCTTTAATATTATATAAATAATAGTTTGTTTAAAAATAATTGAATGAAATCAATGAAAAAATCTTTTATATTTAATCTTAATCATAAATAAAATTAATTTTTCTTAAAAACTTTATTGAAAAATAATCTTATTTATGTAAAATAAATTATGCTTAAATCTTTTATAAATAAATTTATTTTTTTAAAAATATATTTTCTTTTATTAAATATTTATTTTTATACAATAAATCATCAACAATAATTTTAGCTCTTTCTGCAATTAAATCATAATCTTTATATTTTTTAATCTCTTCTTCAATTATTTTTCTTAATTCTTCATTTAAATCTAATTTTTTTTCTTCCTCTTTATGTAATCTCTTTTTCATTTTTTCTTCTTTTTTAATTTTTTCAATTTCTTTTTCCTTTTTATTAATAAATTCATTAAATAATTTTATTTCTTCATCTTCTTTAGAATTATCTTCTTTCTCAACTTTAATTTTTCTTAAATTTTTAACAAAAGATTTTTTTTCAATTGTTTTTTTATTATTTATTGAAGAATTTAAAGAAAAAGTGTTTGATGCTTTTAAATCTATATTTTTTTTTTCTTGTAAAGATAAACTGTTTTGTTTCTTTGAAGAATTAAAAGAATTATTTAAACAATTTAAATTAAGTTTTTTTTCAAAAATCTTTTTTTTATCTTGATGAATTGAATTAAATAAATTATTTTCCATTAAAATATATTTTGCCTGATAAATTCCTTTTAATAAATCTTTACCTATTATAAAACTTTCAGAAAAAAAAGTAAAAAAAGTATCAATTTGTGTTTTTGGTGAAGTTTTAAAATAAAAAAACAAATTAGAATTTTTTAAAAAATCTAAATCAAATATCATTTTCTTTAAATAATCCTTATTATATAAAAAATCTTTTTTCATTTTATTTAAAGTATATTTTCCATTTAAAATCCTAAACGAAGAAATTTCTTGAATTGTATTCATATAATTTATAATATTTATTGATGTTATTCTTAACTGATTTATTGTTCTCTCTAAATTTTTAATAAGAGATTGAGTTAATTGTTTATTTTCTCTTCTATAATTTTTGTCAATAAATTCATCTAATTCTTTTAAATTCTTTATATTATTTTCTCTAATATTAATTTCTTTTGATAATTTTACTATATTTTCTTTATATCTTTTTAAATTTATTTTTTCAAAATTTAAATAGTGAAAAATTTCTTCTTCGTTTAAATTAAAAATGAAATTTTCAAATTTGTTCTTATATTCACTTGAAACACCTAAGTCATCCCATAATGTTTGAATTGATTTAAAGATATTAATTATTTTTTCATCATTCTTTTCTTCTTCTGAGCTGTCGTTTATTTTTTGAATTTGAGGTAAAAAATTATCTTCTTTTGTATTTTCAGTTTTACTGGTTACATTTATTCTTTTTGCATTACTGAAAGAATTTATTTTATTATTAGAGTACATTTTTTTTAAAAATATTTTTTTCAAATTTTCTTTCTTTAATTATTCTTAAATTAAACAATAAATTTTAAGAATTTTTATTTATTTTTTTTATTATGGTTTTAATTAAAAAAAAATTTAATTTGAATTTATTTGTCAAATTTTTTTATACAAAATTAAATCCTTATTAAAAAGTATATTTGATTCAAAGATTAATCCCCTCAAACAAAAAATAATTATTTAAATGGTTCAATAATTTTTTTAATGACAAGAATGACATGTTTTAATATCAGAAATTAAATTTAAAATGGAAATATTTAGATGTTTGATAAAAAAAAGAAAAAAATTATATTTAAATCTATTATTAAATGTAATGATTTGATAAATCTTCACATTACATTTTTTTTCTTTATCTTAAAAATACTTATTTTTTTTCAATATTAAATTTGTTTTCATCTTCAAATTTACTAATTTTATATTTCACATCTGTATTAATTATTTCATTGTAATATATACTTATTATTACAATGATTTTCATTTTAGATTTGATTGAATGATATCTTTTTAAAAAATAAAAAAAATTATTTAAATAGAAGAAATATTTTTTTAAAAAAATATACTTCTTTACATTATATTACATTTTTACTCATTAATTATTCACTTTTTCTTTTATGATTAACAATTTAATGATTATTCTATCAAAAATTTTTTCTACTCATAAAACAAATTTAAATATTTCATATTTTTACATTTAAAACATATAAAATATTATTTCTTAATTTATATTTTTAATTATTCCAATTAAATAACTAAAGAATAAATTAATAAAGAAATAAAACAAAAATTAAAATTTAAAATTCCTTTTTTAAAAATAAACAAATGAATAATCAATATATTTTTTATAAATTAAGCATCCAATCCTTAGAACCATTAATAACTCTTTCTCTATCTTGAGAACAATTTAATCCACTTGTTCTATACATACCAGCAGTTATTAAATGCTTAGTAAAACTACCATCAGACACATGTCTTTTTTCTTCAGGAGCTTCTCCCACTCTTGATCCAATTTCTTGAGAAGTTAATTTATACAACACATCTGCATTTTGTCTCATAAATTCTTCTTTTTGTAAATCAAGATCTGTTTTAATTAATGGTCTTGTTTTTTCCATTATTTAAGTTATATTTTTTATAATTATATCATAATAAATTTTTAAAAAAATTAATGGATGAAAAAAAAATGAAAAAGAGAATGGATGAAAAAATCCGTAAAAAATATGAAAAAATATATGCTTATAATATAAATAAACAAAATAATTTAATAACTCAAATGGCTTTTAAAAATATAGAAAAAGATTTTTATGAAGATATCATAAATAGTGATTTAAACATTAAAAAAGTTAAAAAAAATTTAGGGAATATAAAAGAAGGAACAATAAAAGAAAGTGTGTATACAAATAAAACCATTCCTGATATTTGGAAAAATAAATTAACTTATAGACAAGAAGTTCATGATGCAATTAATGATGATAAAATTTTTGCAAAATATATTGGATCAAATAATGAAGAAGAAAAAACTGATTTTGATTTTGAAAATAAATTTCAATCTTTTTCATCAACATTTTATACAAATAATGACTTAAACAAAAGTAGAAACACATTTTATAATAAAACTTCAAGAACAAATTTTGATTCAGTTGAATCTAATTCAAAAAAAAATGATAGTACTTTTATTGAAAGAAGTGAAAAAAAAAGACATACAAAAAAAACTTTTTTTCAAACAATAATGCAACCAATTTTTAATGATAAATTAATAGCAAGTAAATTAGATGAATATAGAGTTAAATATGATATGAATAATTTAATGAATGAAATAAAAAAAAGAAGAGCATTTGAAGGAAAAGATAAAGAATTAAAAGAAATACCAAATTTTATAAAAGAACGAAATAGAAATTATCGTAATTACTTAAAATCAATAATTCAAAATGAAAGAGCTAAAGTTTTAAAAGAATCAATTTATGTAAATTTATTACCTCCAAATGATAAATTAGATGAAATTGATTTAGAAAAAAATAAATTAAAAAAATTTAAAATGAGTCTTCCTCATAAAATATTATTTTTAGATAGTGGATCTCCGGAATATGATAATCCTCCTAAAATTACTAATCCACAAGTTAGAAGAGATTTAGAGTTAATTGATTATTATGGTCCTAAATATGTTCATTGTAAATTTTGTCATAGAAGAAATTTGGAATTTTATGAAAATTCAGAAGTTAATCAATGTCTTAAATTAACTGGGTATTTAAAAAAAGTTAGATTAGGTGGAGGAGATGATAAAGAAAATGTAGAAGATAAAAATGAGAAGAAATAATATTTATTTATTTTTTAATATATTGTTGATTAAGAATTTTCTTTTTTTTGTTTTCATTTTTTCATATATGAATATAAATTAATTTAAAAGAAAATTTAATATTAGATAAAATTAAAAATTAATCATCAAATTTTTAATTTATATATATTTATGTATTTCAATTATTTATTAAATGAAAAGGAAAAATGAAATTAATCTTATATTTTTATTAAGAAAATGTAAAATATAAAAATCAATAAAAATGAAGAATGAGAAAAAGGAATTAAAAATTTTGTGTTAATAGAAAAATTAGTTTTTTTAACAACTTTTTAAAGAAATAAATGCTTTGTTAATAATTAGATTAATATCATCAAATAGAAAAAATTTAATTTACATTTATAATTATTGATGAGTAATGTTAAAAACAAAAATATGATTTCAAACAATATCAACTGATATAAAATAAAATAAAAAGTCTTCAAAATTTTGAAATAATAATTATTATTTTTAGGAAATAATGAGATGCAATTCTCAATTTTTGAAACTTTTCTTTTTAAAATCAAAATAATTAAAATTCTAAAAATTAAATGGAAAAAATGGCATAAACAAATAACAATATTCTATTTTCTAAAATCTATTCCATTTAAATCACTCTCAAATTATTTTAAATTAAAAGTTTTTATTAAAAATCATCAACATTTATTTGTTGATTTATATCTTTTTCTTTATTCTATTATATTATTTCTTTTACCTAAATATAATATAGTTAAATCCTCTTTAATAAAAACAAATATTAAAATAAATAATGTTGTAATTAAAGAAATATTATATAAACAATTATTATTAAATTCCATTCTTTAATCCTTTTTTCCTAAAATCCTTAAAAAAAAAAAAGTATAAAAGTAAACAAACATTAATAAAGTAATTTTAAAAGCAAAACCTAATTATTTCAGTAAAAGCAGCATCAGGTAAAGAACAAGTTTTCAAAATTGCTTTTTGAAATAAATCTAAAGAATCTAACTTATTTAACCATTCTTTTTTAAAATTACTATCTTTTTTTATTTTATATCTTAACTGAAAATAACCAAAACACATTTTTTTCATATACCATTCTCTATTAACATATCCTATTCCAATAGCTTCTAAATATTTATTATAACATCCATAAAGAGAAATAATAATATTATCCTCATCATTAGTTCTAATATATTTTTCTTCTCCTTTTCCATTCCCAATGTCAATTTCTCTTCTTTTATTAGTTCCAAAACCAAGATGAGTTACTTCTGTATCTATTCTTACTTTAAAGTATTTTAAATACTCATTTGATTGAATATCAAATTCAGAAACTTTTTCAAAACCTTCTCCTCTGTATTCTTTTGTTTTTGTGATTACTCCTGTGTTTATGTTTTTATAATATGCTTGTATTCCATATATTACATCTGAACCTTCTTTTTTGCCAGACCATATTTTTATTTTTATTATTTTTTGTTGGAGATATTTATCTTTGAATGTATCTTGCATATCATCAAAGGTGTGAGTTTCTTGATATACCCATCCGTATTTTCCACCATAGTTAAAACCTTCTGGAGGATCTGGAGCGTCTGCACTCATTTTTTTATAATTATTTTATGGATTTTTTGTTTTAATTATTTTAATTGTTTTTTATTTTATTTAATTTTTTTGGTTTTTAAAGGTTTTAAAGTTTTTTAAAGTTTTTTTAAATGTTTTGTGATTTAAGGTATTTTGTAATTAATGTAATTTTTAATTTTAGATTTCTTTTTGTGTTGTGTTCTCGGTTTTTGGGATGTTTTCTTTTTATTTTTTTTGTTTACTTTTTATTTTAAATTTTAATTATTTGTTTCATAAAAAAATTTAGAATTAAGAATAAAGATGAAAATAATTTAGAACGATAAAATTATTATTGATGAAATTAATTTGGCTACTCTGGAAATTTCAGTGTGATGATATGAGAATACTGATGAAAGAAATATAATTTCAATAATTCCATAAATTAAATTATCTAACCTTAATTTTTATAATATTGTTTTGTGAAATTATATAAAATATATATTTTTGTTTTTATCATTATAATGAATTAAGATAAATATATTTTAAATAAATTACTAATTATTCATATAAAAAAGGAAATTAAAGAATTTTTAATAATATATTATTTTAATAAATGAAGGAGAAAAGGAATTAACTTTATGTGGAAAATATTTAAATTCTTCTGAATTAAATGAAATAAATGAAAGTATATTAGTTAACTTAAATAAAAAAAAGGTAACATTCTCCAACAAAGAGTAATAAAAATGTATTATTCAAAGAATCTTCAAACAAAAAAAACAAGAGTAAACCAGAAATCAAAAAAGGAAATGAAATCAAAGCTTGAATCAAAATGAAGACATTAACTTAATAAATACAATAGAAAGTAAAATTAACACATCAAAGTATAAAAAAAATAAGTTAATATTTTATAAAAAAACTAAATAAAACAGAAATTGAAATTGAAAAATATAATTATAATTATACTTCTAAATTATGTAATTTATGTGGCTTTAATATGGTATATCAAAAAGAAACTCTTTAAGATTTAAAATTCAAGAGTTATAGAATTTTATTTATTTGCATTCCTGATAATATAACTTATAACAAAAAAAATATTGTACAGAATAAAAAGATGAATTTAAATATTATTCAAAATATAAGTTTAGTTCTGTAAATGGAAATTTTATAATATTATATTTTTAGGTAAATGTTACTTATTAAACAAATCATTTTTTCTAAGTGTTTAAATCATTTCATTTCAATATTTATTTATATTTAAAAAAAAAGACAATAAAAATCATTCTTTCTTTATGGTAAAATATTATTATTTCAAAACAAATACCATCTAAATTTTTAATTAATAATGAGTTTAATTTTAAAGTATTTGAAAAAAAATAAAATAAATGATTATGATATTAAATTTTATATCAGAATGCTTATTTTATTACATAATAATTCATTGATATCTCATATTGATAATTTGAAAGATGAAAAAGATGGATTTTATATTAGTTATGAAATTGAAATAAATAAAATTCAAATTATCATTAAAGCAAAACCAGAAAATGATATATTTAAAACATATAGAATTTTATTCATTAAAGGATATTACTCATTAAACTTCCTTTATTAGAATAACTTTCTGATTCTTCACTACTTGTTAAAATATAATTAAATAATTGTATATTTTCAATTTTTTCTTTTTTTAATATTTTGTAATTTTTGATTTAATTATTTTTCTATTTCTTTTTCTTTTTGTTTCTACTAGTTCATTATTTAATTCTATATTTATTTTATCTGGATCACATTTAATTATTTCTTTGGTTGAATTATCATCTTTGTAAAATTTTGTTAATTCTTTTTTTAATTAAAGTATAATTGAATCTTTTTCTTATTATTAGATTTTTTTGTTTGAAAATATAATAAATGATTTATTTTAAAAGTAAATATTAAAATTATTATAAATCTTTTATTCAATTTTCATCAATTAAATATAATTAAAAGAGATTAAGAATTAATAAGAAGTATTTTATTTATAAGAAAGAGTCTTTGTTTTAGGGGAATAAAATAATTAAGATTTCTTTCTTTTAGAATAAAATTTAATTATTTAAATAAAGATTTTCAATTGTTATAAACATTAAGATAAAAAATGATATCATTCATACTCAATAAATCATTTTTTATCAATTTATAAATCATTATATTCTAATTTTTTCAAATTTATATTTCATTGTTTTTACCAATAAAACTATTTCCAAATTAACATAATTAATATATTTTTCTTTCATAAAAAAAAATTTGATATTTAATTCAAAAAATGCAAAACGTTTTAAAGAAAAAATTCAATATTGAATTATTATTATTCACTAATTTTCAAAAATATACTAAATATACTATTAAAAACTAAAATAGATTTGAATATTTATAAATATTTATATAATATCATAATAATAAATTTCATTTTCTAAACATTAATGACAATATAATTAAAAATCAATAAAAATTAATCTGTTTTTTCTTCAGAAATATTAGAAATCGTATTTTTATTTAATTTATTTAATTCTTGTGGAACATAAATTTTAAAATTTTTTCCCATAGACTTAATAGATTTTTTCATTTGTATTTTATCAAGATTCACTTTATTTAATGTATTTATAGCATTTAAATGAGAATGAGGAGAAATAGAATTATCATTTAAATCTCTTTTATAACTACTATAATAATATTTTGAAAAATCTTGTAAATTACAATTTGATTTATGTGTATTTTTTAAGAATCCTTTTTCTTCTAAAGGATTTAAACTTAAATGATTATATTCTGCAAATCTATGTTTTAATTCTTCTTCATTAGATGTCATTCTTTTAACATTTGAATAATATAAATTATATTTACTAAATCTCCTTAAAGTTCTTAAATGAATAGGCGAAGGAGAATGAATTGAATGACTAATACTACTTAATCTACTTAAATCAATATAATTATTTTCATTAATATTACCTTCTTGAAAAAATGTCATTGTTAAAACTAAAAATTCAATTATTGTACTTAATCCAGTTATTATTTTTTTAGTATCTTCAAAATTTTCAATTTCCTTTTTTTTAGAAGTTATTTTATTATAATCAAAACCAAGTAAAGCAATTGAGAAAACATCAATCATTCCTTGGAAATTATTTTTATCTTCTTCATCTTTTAAAGGAATATAATTTGCAGCAAATAAAGCAATACAATATAATGTTTCATATTCATAACTATAAAAACCAGTTTTTATTAATTTACATAATTCTATAATTTTACCTTTTTTTTCTTGTAGAACATAATATATTTCTGGAAATAATTCATTTGATATTATTTTACTTGTTCTTTGAGTATTTATTGTAAATAAAACATAATTTCTAAACCAATCAAAAAGTAAATAAACAATAATTGATAAATTTTCAATTTTTTCAAAAAGAGTCCAATTGTTTTTATTTATACTTTGTTTTAATAAATCAATTATATTTTCACTTTCTGATTTAATAGGAATATTTGATTGAATAAAAATTTTATATATTTGATTATTATTTAAAGAATATTTTGTAGCAACTTTCATTATTTTTTCTAAACATTTAACAATTAAAATAGGAACAATTCCATAAATCAATTCATTTTCTCCATATAATAAATCTTCCTGAAATTTTAAATAAGTCTCAATTTTTTCTTTAGGAGTATGTTCAATAAACAAAGTTCTAATATGAGAAATAAATTCCGCAAATTTATAACAAAATCTAACTTGTTTTTTATTTTCAATACATTTTTTTCTTTTTTTCCTAACTTGTAAAATAATTTCCTTAGCATTAATATCTACACAATTAAAAATTAAATAACAAGCAATAACAACTCCAGTTCTTCCATAACCAGCATGACAATGAACTAAGACTTTCTTTTTGAATTCTTGAACAGCAACAGTCATTTCTTTAACAATATCAAGCATAAAATTTAAAGTAGAAGGAGTTGTCATATCTTTCCATCCAAATAACTTACATATAATATCATTTCCTGAAAAAACTGAAGGATTATATGAATAACCTGAACTTGTTAAATGATAAGCATTAGGACCACAATATGGATGTTCTCCTTCTCTTTGTAAATTTATAATTAATCCTATGTTTAAATCTTTAAATACTTGAATTAAATTATATTTTAATATTAAAGCTTCACTTGGTCTTTGAGATGCTATTATACTTTCTGTTATGTAATTACTATTTAATCCTTCTATTGCGTTTGAATTTTTTAAGTTGTTTAAATAATTTTCATGTTTACATTTTTTACCATTGCAAAATATACATCTTAATTTGTCTTTAAATTCAAATATTATTTTTGTTTTTTTTTTATTAGATTTTAATGGTCTTTTATTGTTTGTTGATTGTAATATTTTTAGTTTATTTTCTTTTTCTGATTTTTTGCTTTTATTGGTATTATGTATTAAACGAAAAGGAGTAAAAAAATTGTTTGATTTATCTTTATCTATTTTATTCATATCGAGTTTTATAATTTCACTATCATCATTTAATACTTTATTTATTTGTTGTGTTATATTTTCTTTATTATTTTCTATTGTGGATTTATTATTATTTTTGAAAAATGAAAAACATTTTAAACATTTCATTTTTTTCTTCTTTATTAATTAACTTTACTGATTAAACTGATATTCAACTAATATAATTAAATTATTTAAAAAAATTTAAAGATAATTAAATCAATTGTTCTAATTTTTAAATAATATAATCTTTTCTTTTATTTATTTATTTAATTTTTATTTTTTTTTATTTCTCATCCTCTTCTTCTTCTTCTTCTTCATCATCTTCTTCTTCTTTTTTAACTTCGACTTTTTTAGTTTCTTCTTCTTTTTTTACTTCAACTTTTTTAGTTTCTTCTTCTTCTTCCTCTTCTTCTTCTTCTTCTTCTTCATCTTCTTTTTTTTCTTCTTTTTTAGTTTCTTCTTTTTTTGTTTCTTCCTTTTTTTTAATAACTTCTTTTTTAGTTTCTTTTTCTTCTTCTTCATCTTCTTCTTCTTCTTCTTCTTCTTTTTTATCTTCTTCTTTCTTATCTTCTTTCTTCTCTTCTTTCTTATCTTCTTTCTTCTCTTCTTTCTTATCTTCTTTTTTTTCTTCAACTTTTTCTTCTTTCACTTTTTTTTCTTCAACTTTTTTTTCTTCAACTTTTTCTTCTTTTACTTTTTTCTCTTCGTCTTTACTTTTATTTTCTTCTTTTTCTTTCATTTCTTTCTTTTCTTTTTGTTCTTCAACTTCAATATTTTCACTTTCATATTTTTCTTTTAACAGATTTAATTTTTGTAAAAAATTAGGAATATCTTCTTTATAAATAGGAGGTTCAATTCCTGTATTTTTAATCTTTTTAAGTACTTCAAAATCTAAAGGCAAAGTCATTTTTTCTTCTTTATTTCCTTTAATTCCTTTTTTTCCTTTTTTACCTAATCTCTTATCTTCTTTTATTGGTTTTGGTTTTTTTCCTTTTTTTTTCTTAATTCCTCCCTCAGAAATTCCCAATAATTCATCATAATTTTTTTCTGTTATTTTCTTTAATAATCCTTTTTCTAAATCTTCATCTAATTTTGTTTTTTCTCTTTTTTCTTCTTTTTCTTCATTTTCTTCATTATCTTCTTTTTTTGGTAAAAGAGCTAAAAAATAATTATTTAATTCTTCACATTCTTTTATTTTATTATCGTTTTTTTTTATTACTTTTTTTTCTATTTCAATTCCTTTTAAAACTTCTGATTCTTCTCCATCTTTTTTTTTTTTCTTTTCTTCTTTTAATTTCCTTTTTTTTTCTTTTTCATTTCTTTTTTTTATTTTGTTTATTTGTTCTTGACATTTTTTTATATATTGAATAAATCTTTGTTGTTTATCATATTCATATTTATCTTGATAAAATTTTTCATAACTTTCATCTATTTTTTTTTGAATTTCTTCTTTGTCTTTTTTCAAAGATTCAATTTGAACATTATATTGTTCAATAACAGGTTTACTTTCATTTTTTTTATCAATAACACTTTTAATTTTTTCTTTTATTTCTTTTAACTCTTCATTAATTTTTTTTAATTCTTCTCTTTCAGGACGAGATTTTTTAACTAATAAATCTTTATTTTTTTCTTTAAAATCAAATAACTTTTTACAAGGTTTATAATATTCTTCTAAAAGAGGTTTTTTATCTAATAATTGCTTTTCTTCAGTTGAACTTAATTCACCAAAACTTAATTTTTCTTTAATATCTCTTATTTGAGAAAGAATAACATTAGGATTTTTTGATAAATGATATCTTTCATATTTTCTTACTTCTTCAGTTAAATTTCTTAACTCTTCTCTTATTGGTTCACTTCCTTTATCATCAACTTCAAGTAAAGATTTTATTTCATTTTTTCTTTTAATTAACTTTTCTTTTTTTTCATCTAATTGATTACGTTCTTCTTTTTTAATTCCTGTTTTTTCTTCTTGAATTTTATTAATTAAATCTGAAATGCTTTGACCTTTCTTTTTTTTTTCTTCTTTTAATTTTTCTATTTCTTTATTAAAAGCTTCTTTATTTGGTTCTTTTAATATTTTTTCTGGCATTTTAGGAATTTTGTCTTCGTCTTCTAATTTCAATTTCCAATATTGAAGTCTAGGACGACTTCTTACTGACGCTGGATCATTTTTTATATTTCCTAAAGCTATATCCATTATGTTATTGTCGTTATTATAATCATAATACTCTTCTTCTTCTTCTTCTAATTCTTTTTCAATTTTACTTTCTGTATCTTTACTCATTTATATTTAATTATTTTTTTTTAATTATATTTTTTTATTTAAATAAATTTTTTTTTAATTTTATTTAAAAAAATATGTTATGTTATCTAAGAATATTTACATATAATAAATTACTATTTATATTGTAGTATATTTATTTTATATAATAAAGGTTACTCTTAAATTTATAAAATTATTTTTCAATTCCTTTATATAAAAGAGCTCTTATTAGAAATAAGTATTTACATATTTTCAAATAAAGCTTCATAATCAATAATTATTGGATTAGATTGATTTTTTATTATTTTATTAGGAATATTCTTTTTATTTAAACTATTTTTTTGGATAAAATATTTATTTATTTTTTTTCTTGGTTTTATTATTAATCTATTTTCTTTTCTTATTATATTTTCAATAACTTTTTCTCTTATATTTTCTGCAATAACACTATAATTTTTAAAATTATCTGATTCTTTTGTTTTTTCAATTTTATATAACTCTTCTTTCATTAATATTTTATTATTTTGATTCAAAGATAATCTTTTATTTTCAATAAATATACTTTCTAAACTTTTTTCTAACATTAATAACATAGTTAAAATATTTTTATTAATTTCATCTTTATTATTTTCAGTATAAATCATATTTAACATTTTTTCAATATCTTTTAATTTTGTTTTTCTTGGAATAATAAAAAAATTAGGAGATTTTTCTCTTATGTTTAAAAGAATATGAGAAAGTACTTTTGCTAAAGTATAATATTGAATTGAATTATTAATGAGATAATTATATTGTAATTCATCATTCATTTCATAAATTTTTTCAATGTTTAAAGAAGTAAAATCATTTAAAGTTTTTCCTTTTTTTTTTAATTGTTTTTGATTGTTTAAATAATACTTTTTTTTCTTTAAAAGAAGATAATTTTTTAATTTTAAATCTTTTAAATAATTTAATTTTTGTTTTAATTCTTCTTCATTTTCTATTATTCTTTTCTTTTCTTTTTTCTTTAAATCATCCCAAATATTTTTTAACTTATATAATTCATTCTTTGTGTCAGTTAATTTTTCTAATAATTTTAAATTATTATTTGTATTTTTATTAATTGCTTCTTTAATAAAGTTATTATTTGTAATCCAATCTTTTGTATTACCACAATATTTTTTATTTAATTCTTCAAGAGATAAATAAAATTTTTTTGTGATTTCCAGTTTTATTAATTGTTCAGTTATTTTCCTTATTTCTTCCAATAAAATATCTTTTTCAATTAGAATTTCTTTTAATTTTATTTCTTCTATTTCTTTTTGTTTTGTTGAAAATTTAAGTAAATTATAATTTGTTTTCATATATGAATTAATTAAATTATTTGAAACTTTTAATTGAAATAATCTCATGTTTAATCTTTCAGATTTATTTTGATATTCTTCTAAGGAATGTTCTCTTTTTCTTTTTTGAACATTTAAAATTATTTTATTTTTATATATTTCTTTTATATCATTACAAATTTTTTTTGATGAATAAACATTATCAATATTTGTTTTTTTTGATAAATTAAAAAAATATCTTTTGCTAAATTTTTCTTTCATAATTTCATCTGAAAAAGTTTTAATATTATTATTGAAATTAACTAATTCTTTATTTTCATTAGATATTGTAATTAAAAGATCAGAACCAATTGAATTTGACTTATATTTATTTTCTAATATTTTTTTATGAAAATTCTGATATTCAGTTTTATTATTTATTAAATGAGATTTTGTTCTTCTAAAATTATTTAAATTTCTTGTTAAAATTCTATATTTATCTTTAAATATATTTTTAGATGAAGAATTTGAAAATTCAATAATTCTACTTGAAGATCTTGAAGATAAATAAGGAGGAGTTAATGAATCAAATTCTATATTTTTTTTATTTCTATTTGTTGGAAAATAATATACTGCTCTTTTAATTTTATATTTCACTTCATTTTCCATTTATTAACAATTGTAAAATTTATTTTAAAAATTATAAAAGTTTAATAATTAAAAAATTATATAAAAATGAAAAATATGGTATTCAAAAGTATTTTTTAACATGAAGTATATAATTAAAATCTATTTAATATTAAACTAACTTTTATATTACATATTTCATTATTTTCTTAATTTTTAAAATTAATATATAAATAATTATTATAATAAAATTTTTTAATTATTTTTCGAAAGTGGAAGAATTAGAATTAAGAGTTGAAGAAAAAGAATCACTTTTGGGTTCGAGTTCTGCTAAAGGAAGCAGAAAAATATATAGATCAAATAAAAATTCAAGATTCAGTGTAAATGAATATGATAAATCCTGTGAAGATCATGCTAAAATAAATAAAATTTTAACATTAAAATATTCTCCTGTTAAAATAGTATTTTTTGTTGTTTTTAATATTCTAACTTTTGGAATAGTTAATTTAATTATTATTTGGTTTCCAACACTTCAATTAGATATTTTATATGATGAAATTGACATTAATAAAGCTAATTACGTTGGTATTTTTTGCAGAGATGGAAATTTTTATATTATTCCTTTAAGTAAAAAAGAACTTCCTGATATATCAAATTCGAATCTTAGGAGAATGACTATAACTAATTTACCTTATGCTAAGATTTATATGACTTTCCAATTCAAAATGTTTAATTATGTCTTTTGTGAAGATGATAAATGCTTTAAACCTATTATTTTTATGATAAATGGAAAAAATGAAAATATTCATTTAAATTTATGTAACGGTTTAAATGAATTAGAATATAAATTTCAAATGGGAATTTATGGTTCTGGTGATTTAAATATAGAAATTCCTTCTTTTTTAAAATTATTATTCTCTGAATTCTCAGATCCTTTTTATCTTTTCCAAATTTTTTCAGTAATTTTATGGATGAATAATGATTATCAAGCATATGCATTTGTTATTATATTTGCAACAATAGTATCCTTATTTTTAGGAACTTATGAAACAAGAGAAAATTTACTTAACATTCAAGAAATGGCAAAATTTGAAAGTGATATTTATGTATATAGATTAGATTTAAATGGTAATGTTCATAGAATAAAAATATCAAGTAAAGAATTAGTTCCTGGAGATATTTATGAATTACCAGAGGATGGATGTACAATACCATGTGATTCAATATTATTAAAAGGAAATGCTATTATGAATGAATCTATGTTAATAGGTGAGTCTACTCCAATGTTTAAAGTTCAACTTCCTGTTCATCAAACTGATTTTAATAAATCACATGTTCAAAGTATAATATATAACGGAACGAAAATAATTCAAAAAAGGAATTCAAATAGTAAATTTGCGAATAAAAATTTAAAAATTCCAGATAATAATAAAAATAGAGCTTTAGTGATTTCAACTTCTTTTATGACTTCAAAGGGAAATTTAATACGTTCAATTCTATTTCCTAAAACAGTAGATTTTAAATTTAAAAAAGATTCAGTTCGTTATATATACTTAATGGCAATTTTAAGTGTTTTAGGATTTATAATAGCTTTACCTTTTTTAGTAAAAAGCGGAATGAGTTGGATAAATATAATGAAAAGATCATTAGATTTAGTAACAATAACAGTTCCACCTGCATTACCTGCATGCATTGGAATTGGAATTACTTTAGCTTTAACAAGATTAAGAAGAGATAAAATAATTTGTATTAATAGAGATCGTGTTAATATCGCAGGAAAAGTAAATATGATATGCTTTGATAAAACTGGAACTTTAACTGAAGATTCTTTAGATGTTAAAGGATTTTTACCAACGACTTTTTTCGAAGGTGATAAAGTGATTTTTGATAATTTTATTATTAATTGTAATTTAAATTCTAAAAAGGCTTTTCATCATTATAAAAAAAAAAAACTATCTTCTATTCATGATAAAAATGGAGATTTAAATCAATTATTTATTGAATGTTTATCTTGTTGTCATTCTATTACAAGAGTAAATAATAAATTAATAGGAGATCCAATTGATGTGAAAATGTTTGAATCAACTGATTGGACTTTTACTGAAAATAAAACCGATGATTTAATCACAACTTATGTTAGACCAAATCAAGAAGAAGATTTACAAGTTAAATTAAGTAAATTAAATACAAACGAAGATGAAGAAAAAATAACTATGGCTCATTATGAATTAGGAATTGTTAGATGTTTTGATTTTTCTTCTAAATTACAGAGAATGAGTGTCATTGCTAAAAATATATATGAAAAAAACTTTAAAGTTTTTGTAAAAGGAGCACCTGAAAAAATAAAAGAATTATGCAAAGTCGAATCATTACCTAATAATTTTGATGATGTTTTAAATTCTTTTACTTTAAAAGGAAATAGAGTTCTTGCTTTAGCTTGTAAAATAGTGAAAATGGATTTTATACAAATTCAAAAAGTCCAAAGAGAAAAAATAGAGAAAAATTTAATCTTTTTAGGATTTTTAATAGTGAAAAATAAATTAAAAGAAAATACAATAGAAACTATTCAAGCATTATCAAAAGCAAAATTAAAAATGGTAATGGTAACAGGAGATAACATTTTAACTGCAATATCCGTAAGTAAAGAATGTAAATTAATTCACCCTGATTGCACAGTTTATACTTGTGAAATAGATGACAATAAATTATTAGTTCTTCATCCTTTAGAAAATTATACTGATGTTGAAAAATACGAACAAACTTTTCAAAACGAAGAGTTTTTAAAGAAAGTAAATAAAGAATTAACAGATGAAGAAATAAATACAATAAGAAGTGAAATCGATGATGTAAATGATAAATCAAATACATTTTCTAAACATTATCAACCAGAAACTATTGATGATGTAGATTTTAGTAAAAATGAAGACAGTGATGATGAATCATCTAAAAATTCAACATCAAAAATTTCAAAAGACGAGGAATTAGATTTAAACATTGAAATAGATAAAATTCCAGAAAAAATGGATGACCCATTAAACGATGACTCTGTAATTGCAATAAGCGGTCAAACATTTGAACAATTATGGAAATTAAGGAATAAATACTTACAGACTAAAAATGAAAAATATTTACCACATTATAATACCTTTAGATTAATATTAAAAGATTGTTATATTTTTGCAAGAATGAATCCAGAACATAAAACAATATTAATTCAAAGTTTACGTGAGGAAAAATTCACTGTTTGTATGTGTGGTGACGGAGCCAATGACTGTGGAGCTTTAAAAAGCGCAGATGTCGGTGTTTCACTTTCTGCAGAAGAAGCTTCAATTGCTTCTTCTTTTTCATCTGAAATTTTTGATATTAGTTGTTTAATTAAATTATTTTTACAAGGAAAAGCTTCTTTAGTTACATCAATTCAAACTTTTAAGTATATGATGCTTTATTCTCTTATTCAATTTATGTGTGTTATAATTTTAATGATATTAAACTCTTATTTAACTAATTATCAATTTTTAACTAGTGATTTAGTTATTATTTTCCCTATGGCTTATTTAATAAGTAGAACTGAAGCCGAGGAAACTTTAACTTTTCATATTCCTACTGGAGCATTGATTAGTGTGCCAATTGTTGCTTCAATTTTAAGTCAATCATGTTTAATGTTATTTTTCCAAATTTTGGCTTGGGTTTTATTAACTAAAAATAAATGGTATTTTCATAATTGTAATTGCATTGATGATGATATTAAAGATTGTTTAGATAATACTATTGTGTTTTTAATTAGTAATGTTCAATATTTAATTTCTGCTATTGCTTTTTCTATTAGTTATCCTTTTAAAAAAGGAATAAGTAGTAATTATTTACTTGTTTCATGGTTGATTATTTCTTTTACTTATTCATCGTATTTAATTATATTTCCTGATAATTTTAGTAAAAGTCTTTTGGATTTAGTTACTATACCTAGTTTCTTTTTTAGATTTATAATGTTATTTTTGGCTTTTTTGAATTTTATTACTTGTATATTAAGTGAAAAATACTTAGTTCCTTTTATCACTAGAAAATATAAAGAATTTAAATATGATAATCTAAAAAGAGGAATTGAAGGTAAGCAAATAGAATATAATTTAAATCAAATAACTAAAATCAAAAAATTATCATTGTAAAATTTAATAAATTTAATAAATTTAAATATTTAAATATCTAATTAAATGAAAAATATTTATAATTAATATTCATTTTATTAATCATGCTTGGGGATTGGGGATTGGGGATTGGGGATTGGGGATTGGGCCCAATCCCCAAT
>JAEEGK010008961.1_pt1 | contig 23498 bp, 19 predicted proteins | sample 8958771 | NCBI WGS metagenome assembly JAEEGK01 (sample SAMN16246547, study PRJNA631951) | gut metagenome | biome: gut microbiome; feature: rumen; material: SC-attached | host: Bos | place: Iran: Karaj | collected 2018-10
ATGGTGCTTTGTCTGAGTACATCGGAACCTGCATCACTCAGGATGCTGTGACGCTGCTCGATATCAACAACTCTGTTCCTCAGGATATGTTCGAGGAGAGCATCAAGGGCAAGAAGTTCGCTTGTGACAGCTACACTGAGAAGGAGATCTTCATGGGCTTCCACTGTGGTAACACTGCTTCTTCTAAGGTCTGCAACTGCCAGATGTGCTTCCAGCGCATTATGGCTCGCGCTCTGCCTGTTGAGGTAACGAATGGTACCCTCGAGGGTGACCTGAAGCCAGGTCTGGCTACAGTCTATCGTCTGCAGTCTACTGCTGACACCAAGCTCCGTGCTTACATCGCTCAGGGCGAGATTATTCCTGTGGCTACACGCTCATTCGGTTCTATCGGTATCTTCGGTATCAAGAACATGAGCCGCTTCTATCGTCACGTCCTCATCGAGAAGCACTATCCGCACCACGCTGCCGTGATGTTCGAGCACGCTGGTAAGTATCTGTGGGAGGTTCTGAAGTACATGGGTATCCCCGTTGAGGAGATTGACTACAACTTCCCGAAGGGTGACTACTATCCCACCGAGAATCCGTTCGCTTAATTATTTTGATGCATAGATTGACAGCCCGCCTACTTTGACGAGGCGGGCTGTTTTTCAATAAAATTCTAACATTTTAATTAACTTAATAGTATTGTGCTTATGAAGAATTTTTTACGCTTTTCGTTTGTAGCCGTGATGATGATGCTTTTTGGAAATGTTATGGCTGAAGAAGTGGTGGTAAAGTTTGTACCTGCTGAGACAAAGGCCACTGCAACAACCACAGAAGTATCCAAAGATGGCATTACCCTTAGTGTTACAGGAGGAACCATGAATCGTGATGACAATTATCGCGTGAACAAAAGCCAAACATTGACTGTTACCTCTACTATTGGCAATATCAAGATGATTACTTTTACTTCTACAGTTGATAATCCGTCTGATAATTATGGTGCCAAATTTGATGTGGAGAATGGTACTTTCGTTGCTGATGGAGCTACAGGAACTTGGATTGGTGATGCCGCTGTAGTAAAATTGACTGCTACTGACCATCAAGTTCGTGCAACCGAATTTATTATTGTTGTGGATAGTAACGGTACTACTCCTGGTAATAATGACAATCCTGGTGGTTCTAGTAATCTGCTCTCGTTGTTTACCTTTAAATCAGGAAGTTTTAGCGAAACAGAAAACCAGCTGGTGTTCGACTTCAGTGGTGTTGCCGTTCTTGATCAGACTACAGGCGCTACGATAGAGGTAAGCGGTAAGTTTGATTTTGTGTTTGAGAATAATCTTTGCACAAGCAATACCTTATCTCTTACACTTCCTGATGAGGCAACTGCAGCAGCAGCTTGGGCGGCTATTTCTCAAAATGCAGAACAAGATGGTTATACCAATATCAATTTGGATGGCAAGACGCTATCAGCCACATTGAAAGATTTCATTGGTATATCAAAGATCGTCATTAAATCTATGCTGAAGTTGATGTTAAAGGATGAGGAAGACGGCAAAGGCACACTCGAGAGCCCGCTAACTCCAAACTTGGCTAACATTCTGGCTGGTAGTCTTGCAAATAAAGAGATCACAGAATATGATGTTTATATCAAGGGTAAGGTAGCTTCTATCACGGAGCCGTTTGGTGCACAGTATGGAAATGCTACATTCTATATTTCTATTGACGGAAAAGAAGACTTTACTTTCTATGTATACAGAGCCCTGTATTTGGAGAACCAGAAATGGGTTGAGGGTAACACAGAGCTTAAAGTGGGTGATGATGTTATCGTGTGTGGAAAGTTGACCAACTACAGTGGCACCCCAGAAACAGCCCAAGGAAAGGCCTACATCTATTCGCTGAATGGCAAGACCAAGAATGAGGGCGGTAGTGATAATCCTGATACACCAAAGGAGATTACCGTAGCCAAGGCTCTTGAGATTATCGCAGCTCTTGAAGACGGAAAGACAACAAGTGAAGAATATGTCGTAAAGGGTATCGTTACAAAAGTAGATGAAATATCTACAAGTTATGGCAACGCAACATTCGACATCGCGGACAATGCTGGCGATGCTACTGTCCTGAAAGTCTTCCGTGCAAAGGATGCTGAGGGTCAGAAGATCACTGATGAAAATATTGTGAAGGTTGGCGACGAAGTTGTTGTACAAGGTAAACTTCAGAAATATGTTAAGAATGACGTTGTTACTCCTGAGGTTGCCCAGAATGGTAAGATTTTGACCGTCAACGGTCAGTCTACAGGTATTACGGTCGTTAAGGCTGCTCAGGCCGAAGCTCCTCTCTACAACCTCGCAGGTCAGCGCGTTGACGCTAACTATAAGGGCGTTGTAATTAAGAACGGTCAGAAGATGATTCAGAAGTAATCACGCTCCCCTACCCTTTTGGGGAATTCATAAAGGAAACTCCTTGCGGATTTGTTCTGCAGGGAGTTTCTTTTTTCATGCAAAAACGATGCAATCATTTTGCCATTTCGGAAAATCTTCGTAACTTTGCAAATGAATTTGCGAAAGAACAGTAAAGATGGCAAAGAAAGACGGGGAGCTAACCCCGATGATGAAGCAGTTCTTCGACCTGAAGGCGAAGCATCCTGATGCGGTGCTGCTGTTCCGTTGTGGCGACTTCTACGAGACCTATTGCGAGGATGCCGTAACGGCTGCTAAGATACTGGGTATCACGCTGACACACAGGAACAACGGTTACAACAAGGGCGACGAAATGGCAGGCTTCCCCCATCACGCCCTCGATACCTATCTGCCAAAGTTAGTACGAGCTGGCAAACGTGTAGCCATCTGCGACCAGCTCGAAGACCCCAAACTTACGAAGAAGCTCGTCAAGCGAGGCATCACGGAACTGGTAACACCTGGTGTGGCTTTGTCAGACAATGTGCTGAACTATAAGGAGAACAACTTCCTGGCTTCTGTTCATTTTGGCAAAGTGGCCTGTGGCGTGGCCTTCCTCGACATCTCTACAGGAGAGTTCCTGACGGGCGAGGGTACTGTCGACTATGTTGAAAAGCTGCTGGCGAATTTCTCGCCAAAGGAGGTACTCTTTGAGCGAGGCAAGAAACAGCAGTTTGAGCAGAAGTTTGGCAATAAGTTCTTTACCTTTGAACTCGACGACTGGGTGTTTACAGACCAGACGGCACGCACAAAACTGCTGAAGCATTTCCGCGTGAAGAACCTCAAAGGCTTTGGTGTCGACCATCTGCAGAATGGTGTCATTGCCTCAGGTGCCATCTTGCAATACCTCGAACAGACGCAGCACACACAGATAGGACATATCACCTCGATTTCCCGTATCGAAGAAGATAGATATGTGCGACTGGATAAGTTCACGATCCGCAGTCTAGAGCTGATTCATCCGATGCAGGATGACGGTAAGTCTTTATTGGATGTCATCGACAAGACGGTGAGTCCGATGGGAGGCCGTCTGCTGCGTCGCTGGCTGGTGTTTCCGCTGAAAGATGAGAAGCCTATCAACGAGCGCTTGGACATCGTGGAGTATTACTATCGCGAGCCTGATTTCCGCCAGTGCATTGATGAGCAGATTCACCGCATTGGCGACTTGGAGCGCATCATTTCCAAGGTGGCTGTAGGACGCGTATCGCCCCGTGAAGTGGTGCAGCTGAAGACCGCTTTGCAAGCTATCCAGCCAATCAAGACCGCTTGTCTGTATGCAGACAACGAGGCCTTGAAACGGGTAGGGGAGCAGTTGAATCTTTGCGAGTCGTTGCGCGACAGAATCGAAAAGGAAATCCAGAATGACCCACCACAGTTGGTAGCCAAGGGAGGCGTGATTCGCGACGGGGTGAATGCGGAACTCGATGAGTTGCGCAGCATCGCCTATAGCGGAAAGGACTATCTGTTGAAGATTCAGGAGCGCGAGGCCGCTGAGACAGGTATTTCTTCGCTGAAAATAGGCTATAACAATGTGTTCGGCTATTACCTCGAAGTGCGCAATACCTATAAGGATATGGTGCCAGCAGAGTGGGTTCGCAAACAGACGTTGGCTCAGGCTGAGCGTTATATCACGCAGGAGCTGAAGGAATACGAAGAGAAGATTCTGGGTGCTGAGGATAAGATATTGTCGTTGGAGGCCAAGCTCTTCAACGATCTCATTCTGGGTATGCAGGAGTATATCCCGCAGATACAGATCAATGCCAACATCATTGCCCATCTCGATTGCTTGCTGAGTTTTGCAAAGGCTGCTGAAGAGAATAAATATGTGCGCCCTGTGATAGACTCTACGGAGGTCATCGATATCAAGCAAGGTCGCCATCCTGTGATTGAAAAAGAGTTGCCTTTGGGTGAGCGTTATGTGCCCAATGATATCCTGCTCGACAATGAGCGTCAGCAGATCATCATCATTACGGGTCCGAATATGGCTGGTAAATCGGCGCTGCTGCGTCAAACGGCATTGATAGTACTACTGGCCCAAATAGGTTGTTTCGTGCCCGCAGAGGCCGCGAGAATCGGTCTCGTGGATAAGATATTCACCCGTGTGGGAGCCTCAGACAATATTTCCTTGGGAGAATCCACGTTTATGGTGGAGATGACGGAGGCGTCGAATATCCTTAATAATGTGTCTTCAAGATCGCTTGTCTTGTTCGATGAATTAGGTCGAGGAACCAGCACCTATGATGGTATTTCCATCGCCTGGGCGATTGTGGAATATCTCCACGAGAATGCCAAAGGTCACCCTCGTACGCTCTTTGCGACGCACTATCACGAACTCAATGAGATGGAGAAGAATTTCTCACGCATCAAAAACTATAATGTTTCAGTAAAGGAGGTTGATGGCAAGGTGATTTTCCTGCGTAAATTAGAGCGGGGTGGGAGTGAGCACTCATTTGGTATCCACGTAGCAGAGATTGCAGGTATGCCTCGCTCGATAGTGAAGCGTGCTAACGTGATTTTAAAGCAGCTGGAGGCCGAGAATGCTTCCGTAGGCAGCGTAGGCAAGCCCACAGCAGAGATTGCGGCTTCTCGCGAAGGTATGCAGCTCTCGTTCTTCCAACTCGACGATCCTGTGCTTTGTCAGGTTCGCGATGAAATCCTTGGTCTTGACGTGAATAATCTCACGCCCCTCGAAGCTCTCAATAAGCTTAACGACATCAAGAAAATCGTCTCTGGCAAATAAGTGCCGCCTAAATGTTACTTTGGTCCCTACTAAAAGGTAGAAAGTGCCGTTCTCAAAGCCAGTAAGGTACGGACTAAAGTTAAAACCACGTCATTGTTTGTTAAAACGCTGCCATTGTTTATTAAAACAAAGACAGCGTTTAATAAAACTACGTCAATGTTATATCTTTTTGTAGCCCCGTTGGGTCTTTACTTGTTGGGATTGACGAAGTTGATGGGGAGGTTATATTTCGTCTGCACGACTTTTCCATTAAGTTTGCCAGGAGTCCATTTCGGCATTTTCTTGATGACGCGATAGCCCTCTTTGGCGAAGAGTTTGGCGAATTGTTCCTTCAGTTCTTTCTGCTTGGATTCCGTCTCCTGCGAGAATCTGGTTGTATTGAAACGGTTAATCTTGCAGTCGCGGGCGGAAATGTCTGATAATGAACCGTCTTCATTGACGAAGAACGTCATGATAACCTGTCCCTCTACGTCATAATCCTGCGCTGCATCGGGATACTGCACGTTTTTCTCGAAAAATTTCTTCAGCGCTTTCTGCCCCCCAGGGAACTGAGGCGAAGTCTTAGCGATCTCACTAATAGTCTTCTTCGTTCCTGTCGTGTCGTTTTTAACGCTGCTGTCTGTGCTTTGTGCTGTTGCGCCCATCGTCAGGGCTGCAAGCATAACGGATAAGATCGTTCTTTTCATGTTATCTATGCTTTATTGTTTTACTTTCTTGGCTCTGATCATACAATAGACGCCAATGATGATAAATGGTATCGAGAGTATCTGTCCCATGTCGAGTGGGAGAGTGGCCTCGAAGGCTTCCTGGATCTCCTTGGTGTACTCGATGATGAAACGGAAGGTGAAGATATAAGTCAGACAGAAGCCGAAATACCAGCCAGTGCCCACTTGTGGGTGATGGGTGTTAGGTGATGGGTGTTGGCTGCTTCTCTTGTAGATTGCCCACATAATAAAGAAGAGTAGGGCATAGGCGATGGCTTCGTAGAGCTGGCCAGGATGGCGCGGCATTGCATCAACCTTCTCGAAGATAAAAGCCCAGGGGACGTCTGTAATCTTGCCGATAATCTCAGAGTTCATGAGGTTACCCAAGCGGATAAAGCAGGCCGTCGTTCCTGTGGCGATGGCGATATTGTCGAGTACCGTCCAGATGCTGAGTTTCGTTTTGCGGACATAGAGCCAGAGGGCAATCATCAGACCTAAGGTACCACCGTGCGAGGCCAGACCCGCATAACCAGTGAGTTTCCATCCGCCATCGGGCAGGAAATGGATGGGCAGCAGCATCTCTACGAAGCCTTTCAGAGAGGTCAGGTAGTCCTGTGGCTGATAGAAGAGACAATGCCCCAAGCGGGCACCAATCAGGATACCCAGGAAGCAGTAGATAAAGAGGGGATCGAAATACTCATCTTTGATCTTCTGTTCTTTGTAGAGTCGCTTCACCACGAGATAGGCGAGTGCCAATCCGATGATCCACATCAGACCGTACCACCTTACCGTTATCGGCCCTAAATGGAAGGCCTCTAAGTCCGGATTCCAAACTATAAACAACAATTGATTCATCCTTTTTTCCTTTTAAACCACTAATTACGCGAATTGCACTAATTATTAATTCGTGAAATTAGTGTAATTCGTGGTCGTCAATTAAACATTGAATCTGAAGTGCATGATATCACCGTCCTGGACGATGTAGTCCTTGCCTTCGACAGCGAGTTTTCCTGCCTCGCGGACAGCTGCTTCGGAGCCGTATTGGATATAGTCGTCGTACTTGATGACCTCAGCGCGGATAAAGCCCTTTTCGAAGTCGGTATGGATGACACCAGCACACTGAGGCGCCTTCCAACCTTTCTTATATGTCCAGGCCTTCACCTCCATCTCACCAGCAGTGATAAACGTCTCAAGGTTCAGCAGGGCGTAGGCCTTCTTGATAAGGCGATTCACACCACTCTCTTCGAGACCAAGTTCCTCCAAGAACATCTGCTTATCCTCATAGCTTTCGAGCTCTGCGATATCCTCTTCTGTCTTGGCTGCGATGATCATCGTTTCTGCGCCCTCTTCCTTGGCCAACGCCTCTACTTTCTTGGTGAAGTCGTTACCGTCTTTGGCATCAGCCTCGCCTACGTTGCAGACATAGAGCACGGGCTTCGATGTCAGCAGGAAGAGATTACGGGCACAATCCTGCTCGTCTTTCGATTCGAACTCTACGATACGGGCATTCTTACCCTGCTCCAGCACCTCTTTATAGGCCTTCAGCACCGTCACTTCTATCTTCGCATCCTTATTGCCAGCAGCTGCTGCTTTCTCCGTCTTGGCCAGACGGCTCTCGATGGTCTCGAGGTCCTTCAGTTGCAGCTCCGTATCAATGATTTCCTTGTCGCGGATGGGGTCGATGGTGCCATCCACGTGGGTGATATTCTCATCCTCGAAACAGCGCAACACATGAATAATTGCATCCGTCTCGCGGATATTCCCCAGGAACTTATTGCCTAAGCCCTCGCCCTTTGAGGCACCCTTCACGAGGCCAGCGATATCTACGATTTCACAGGTTGCAGGTACGATACGACCAGGATGTACCAGCTCTGCGAGTTTCGTCAGACGCTCATCAGGTACAGTAATCACACCCACATTAGGCTCGATTGTACAAAACGGAAAATTAGCTGCCTGTGCCTTTGCACTCGAGAGGCAGTTAAACAAGGTGGACTTGCCCACATTCGGCAGTCCCACAATACCACATTTTAATGCCATTTTCTTCTATAAACGTTTATTTCGGCTGCAAAGGTACGAAATAATTCATAATTCGTAATTCATAATTCATAATTATTTGATATCTTTGCAACTTTTTGTAAGTTTGTTGCGTCAAACAGACAAAGTGAAACCAAAAAAGAGAAAAAGAATATGAAGACTTATGTATTATTATCGTTGTTGGCAGTGTTGCTTTCAATAAATGGATGTAACGTGAAAATCGATGAGGGTGGTGATATCGTTGAACCCAGTGAAAACATCGTAAAGGCCAAGTATCCGCAGGCGGCTTTCGACAAGGTCGACAATCATGTGGTAGGTACGATTCAGTTGGTTCAGAGCGACCAGAGCCGTGTGACGCTCTCTGCTCCTGAGAACTATATCGAATACTTTGAGTTTGAGAACAAAGACGGTAAGTTGAATATCAATTACGCTGAGAAAAGCGTGAATATGAGTGCGAACGACGTGGTGATTATCATCTACACGCCCAACCTCCGCGAAGTGAATAATTCAGGTGCTGCTGATATCCATCTTGACAGTCTGAAAACCGATGAATTCAAGGCCATTAATTCTGGTGTGGGCTCGTTCGAGTTGAACAATATCAACGCTAAGAAAATCGATGTTTCCTGCAGTGGTGTAGGCAGTATCAATATCGATGGTCAGACGGATGAGGCCGAATACTCCTGCTCAGGTGTAGGTAGCATTCATGCACAGGAAATGAAGGCTCGTGACGTGAAAGCCAAAGTGAGTGGAGTAGGGGGCATCAATTGCTATGCTTCTGACTATATCGACGGGCGCGTTACAGGCGTTGGAGGCCTCAAATATGCGGGCCATCCTGCCAAGAAAGACCTGCATCACAATATGACAGGCGGCATCGATGAAATATAATCAAAAAAGGTCAGGTTTTGATGCCTGACCTTTCTTATTTAATGGGCTTCCAGCCAGTTCTGGCCAAAGCCCGAATCAGCCATAAGAGGCACACTCAGGGGGAAGGCTTTCTGCATCTCTTCGATGACGATGGCTTCCACCTTTTCTTTTTCTTCAGGATAGACAGAGAAGTTGAGTTCGTCGTGTACCTGAAGGATCATCTTACTCTTGATACCCTCAGTCTTGAAACGTTGGTGGATATGAATCATCGCCACCTTGATGATATCAGCAGCTGTTCCCTGAATAGGAGCATTGATGGCATTACGCTCAGCAAAACCTCGTACTGTGGCGTTGTGGGAGTTGATATCAGGCAGATAACGACGACGTCCGAATAGGGTAGTAACGTAGCCCTTTTGGCGTGCAACTTCCTTCGATTTCTCCATGTAGTCGTGCACTTGCGGGAAGGTGGCGAAATAACCATCAATGAGCATCTTGGCTTCATCGCGAGGGATATCCAGGCGTTCTGCGAGACCAAAGACGGTGATGCCATAGATGATACCGAAATTGGCCCGTTTCGACTTGGTGCGCTCATCGCGCGTCACCTCTTCGATGGGTTTCTTGTAGATGTTCGCTGCTGTGGCTGCATGCAGATCCTTGCCCTCCTTGAAGACTTCTATCATCTGAGGATCCTGCGAGAGATGTGCCATCACCCTCAATTCAATCTGACTATAGTCTGCTGAAAAGAACAGACAGCCAGGCTCTGGTATGAAGGCCTTGCGGATCTCCTTGCCATCTTCGCCTCGGATGGGGATATTCTGTAAGTTAGGATCAGAAGAGCTCAGACGTCCTGTGGCGGTGATGGTCTGATTGAATGAGGTGTGGATATGTCCTGTACGAGGATTTATTAGCTTTGGAAGAGCGTCGATATAGGTGCCAATGAGTTTCTTTAAACCTCTGTGTTCCAAGATGTCTGCCACGATTTCATGCTTGTTGCGCAGCTGTTGGAGCACTTCCTCAGAGGTGACGTATTGCCCTGTTTTAGTCTTCTTGGCTTTCTCAACGATCTTAAGTTTATCGAAGAGGATTTCACCTACTTGTTTTGGTGAGGCGATATTAAACTGTTCACCTGCGAGTTCGTAGATGCGACGTTCGAGCTCGTTCATACGGTCATTGAAAGCTTTTGACGTTTCTTTCAAAGATTCTGTATCGAGACAGACACCGTTCATCTCCATCTCTGCCAATACAGGCATCAACGGCATCTCAATAGTATAGAAGAGATCTTCGCACTCGAACTTCTTCAGTTCGGGCTCCAGCTTATTCTTCAGTCGCAGGGTAACGTCTGCATCCTCAGCAGCATACTCATAGACCTGAGAGGGTAGGAGGTCACGCATTGATTTCTGGTTCTTGCCTCGCGGACCAATGAGCTCATCGATACGGATGGTCTGATAGTTCAGATAGATCTCAGCCATATAGTCCATGTTGTGATGCAGTTCGGGTTGGATGAGGTAGTGGGCGATCATCGTGTCCCACATCGGACCAGCAAGATGAATGTCATAGTTGCGAAGCACCTCGAGGTCATACTTCAGATTCTGGCCGATTTTCAGAATTTGCTCGTTCTCGTAGACATCTTTAAAGATATTAACAATTCGCAACGCTTCTTCACGATTTGCCGGAATCGGCACGTAGAAGGCCTCAAATTCTTTCACTGCGAAGCTCAAACCCACCAATTCTGCCTCGATAGGAGAGGTTGAGGTGGTTTCCGTATCTAGACTGAGAATTTCGTTTGTCAAGAAATAATCATGCAGTTTTTGCAAATCATCCTCATTTTCAACGAGTTTGTAATCGTGAGCAACCGTTTTCAGGCTCTCAAAACTCGAATTTTCGCTCAAATTCGCCCCGTCGGCAGGAAATTCTGCAAAGAGATCGAGTTGTCCGTTAACGGGAATTTGCGGTTTTTGGCTTTTTTTAAGAACCCGGTCTGCGAACGATTTCATCTCCAGTTCAGAGAGCAGACGCCCCAATTCTTTCTCATCGGGGTCGACGAGTTTCAAATTTTCCATATCGAGTTCGATAGGAACATCGGTCTTGATGGTCGCCAGGAAGTAACTCATCTTGATATCCTCCACATGCTCCTCCACTTTTTCGCGAAGCTTGCCTTTGATTTCTGATGAACGTGCTAACAATCCTTCGATGGAACCGAAGTCGTTGATGAGTTTCACGGCTGTCTTCTCACCCACACCAGGACATCCTGGGAAATTATCCGCAGAGTCACCCATCAGTGCCAGCAGATCTATCACGGATTCTGTCGATGGAATGCCATATTTTTCGCAGACTTCCTTGGGACCCATCGTCTCATAACCACCTCCATGACGAGGGCGGAAGATCTTCACATTGTCGCTTACCAACTGTCCATAGTCCTTATCCGGGGTCAGCATATAGGTCTCAATACCGTTGGAACCGGCTTTTTTTGCCAAAGTTCCGATGACGTCATCGGCCTCAAAACCATCCACTTGGAGGATTGGGATACGATAAGCCTTTAACAGATGCTTGATGATTGGCACCGCCTTGCGGATATCCTCTGGCATCTCTTCACGCTGTGCTTTGTACTCAGGAAAAGCCTCGCTGCGGAAGGTTGGACCGTGAGGATCGAAGGCCACACCGATATGGGTTGGTTTCTCCTTGGTGAGCACCTCGTTGAGGGTATTCAGGAAGCCCATGATGGCACTCGTGTTCAGACCTTTCGAGTTGATTCGAGGGTTTTTGATGAACGCATAATAACTGCGATAAATGAGCGCATACGCGTCTAAAAGAAACAATTTCTGCATAACTTTCTTAATTTTCGGTGTAAAATTACTTAAAATTCTTCGAATTCCAACGTTTTTTACTATTTTTGTATCGAAATTCTGTGTGAGATGGATTATTTGTCAGTCATACGCAAGCCCATTGAGGGCGAGATGAACAACTTTGTGAGGTTGTTCAACGAGAGTCTGTCACAAGGTGATGGACTGTTGGAACAGGTGCTTTCCCATATCCGTCAGAGGGGAGGAAAACGCATGCGTCCGATGCTAATTCTGTTGTCAGCCAAGAACTATGGAGAGGTATCTGATGTTACTCAGAACGCGGCTCTCGGACTGGAGTTGCTGCATACGGCGAGTCTCGTTCATGACGATGTGGTCGACGAGAGTAGTGAGCGCAGAGGTCAGCCCTCAGTGAATGCCTCTTATAATAATAAGGTGGCCGTGCTGGTGGGCGATTATATTCTCTCAACAGCCTTGCTTCGTGTGGCGCTTTCGAATAATCATAGAATCGTACAACATCTCGCAGAACTAGGACGAACGCTCGCAGCCGGTGAAATCCTTCAACTTTCGAACATCTCGAACCAGGTAATTTCGGAAGAGGTTTATTATCAGGTGATTGACAAGAAGACTGCCGTATTGTTCGAGTCGTGTGCTGCGCTTGGGGCTATCTCTGTTGGTGTCTCTGAGGAGGAGATAGAGAAGGCCAAAAAGTTCGGACATAACATCGGTATGATTTTCCAGATCCGTGATGATATTTTTGATTATTATGATTCTAAGGAAATAGGTAAGCCGACAGGCAATGATATGACTGAAGGAAAGCTGACTCTGCCAGTCATCTATGCCCTGAATCATACAGATATGCCCGCTATGCAGACGTTGGCCAAGAAGGTGAAGGCAGGCACAATCAATCCTGATGAAATCGCCGTTCTTATTGAGTTTACCAAGCAGAACGGAGGTATCGATTATGCTGAGCAGAAGATGGAGGAGTTTGCCAAAGAGGCTCAGAAATATATCGATGAAAGCGTGAAACCTGAACTGAAAGATGCCTTCTCCTCCTATCTCGAATACGTTATCCAACGCAAACTTTAGACATAAGAACATATAAAAAGACAGAATAACAGACTAACAAATTAACCATTTGGCTAAAAATATGTTAGTATGTTATTCTGTCTTTAATTCGTTATTCTGTCTTAGAAGAACTTTGTTTCTACGCCAGTCAGTTCGCTGAGCAACAAGTTAGCCAGTCGGCTGGTGCCTAAACGGAACAGCTCGTTGGTGAGCCATTTCTCGCCCAGGAGCTCTTTAACGATGGTGTAGTAGATAAGTGCATCCATAACGGAATTAATGCCGCCAGCGGGCTTAAAACCAACCATTACGCCCGTTTCATCGTAGTATTCCTTGATGGCCTGACACATGACGTAGGCTGCTTCAGGCGTCGCGCTGATCTTTTCCTTGCCTGTGGAGGTCTTGATATAATCGGCTCCTGAATACATCGCGAGCAATGAAGCCTTTTTGATGTTGGCACAAGATCCAAGATCGCCAGTTTCAAGGATCACTTTCATGGGCACTTCGCCACAGGTCTCTTTCTGCTGCTGGATTTCGTCGCAGACTGTCTCGTAATCGCCGCTCAGGAACTCGCCTACGTGCATTACGATGTCCACATTCTCAGCGCCGTCACGGATGGCTAAGCCTGTCTCTACGGTCTTCACTTCAATCAGGGCCTGCGAAGAGGGGAATGCGCCGCTCACGCAAGTGGGTATCACACCCTCAACCTCCAATGATTCGCTTACCAGTTTCGTAAAGCGAGGGTAGGTGACAACGGTAGCCACATGAGGCATTTGCGGATATTCGTTGGCGAACTTGTTAACCTTCTCAACTAACTGCAGTACACTTTCTGCGGAGTCCTGCGTAGTAAGGGTTGTGAGCTCGATGCTGCCGAACATGAAACGTTTCACTTCAGGTGTATCGTTCTGAGGTACTTTCTCTGCAATGATTTTCTTCACTGCTTCCTTCACTTCCTCGTCAGTAATGTCGAGGTTGTACTTGCCCAGAGCCTCTTCAATCTTGCTCTTCTGGGGCATTTCGTGGTGATGATGATGTTCTGCCATAATTGTTTATTTTAGAGTTAATAATAATGTGATTACGCCATTAATTTCTTGTTGTGGATGTGGCGGAGAGAATCGCGCTGGGTCTTCTTCTCGATGCTCTTTTCGAGTTCCTGAGTGAGGTCAACGCCCGTCTGATTAGCCAGACAGATCAGCACCCATAGCACATCGGCCATCTCTTCTCCAAGGGCCTGTTTGCCATTGTCCTCGCCACGCGGATCTTCTGCCTTCCACGACTGATCGCCGTATCTGCGGGCGATGATTCTCGCCAGCTCGCCCACTTCCTCCGTCAGAACCGTCATATTAGTCAATTCCGAGAAGTAGCGCACGCCGTATTCCTTAATCCAACGGTCTACCAATTCCTGTGCTTCCTTAATGGTCATCTCATTCGAATGATTAAAAACCACAATAGTGCAATCACGCAAAGCATGATGACGATATTCATACGGTTTTCCCTCTGATATTCTTTCCAGTGGAAGGCCTTGTAAATCACTACTAAGAGCCAAAATAGCATACCGATACTACAGGCCCAAATACCTACAGGCAAACTCCAGAGTCGGTGCATGATGCATCCGATAAACATGAGGATAACGCCGGATATTTCTAATTCCTTGAGATAATTCTTCATTTTAAGTTACTCAAATAGTTTGGGACCCATAAAAACTAAAAGTAAGGCCCAGATAATGATAATAATAAACAATGTAGCTATCCACTCGTAATTCAACAGTCTGCTGTTCTTTTTTCATTTCAACAATCCCCAGATAGGTATTATTGGCGAAAGGATCAGAAACACAATGAGAATCCACCTCTTAACAGGAACTGGCAGCAAGTTGAATGCAAACAATATAAGGCCTATGCATCCCCACTTGTAATATGGATTTTTGAAGAATTCCTTGGTGCTCATAGCTGCAGAATTAGAGCCCGAAGAGTGAGAGTCCTACGAGTACTAAGAAGGCGACGGAGATGTAGTTGGAAATCTTGTCGTTTTCCTTCCAATGGATGATGGTCCAGATGCTTGAAAGGGTCATGATACCAAGGCCGATCCATACGAGGATGCCCATGTTCGCAATGCGGCCAATGATGTAGCAGATCAAGGCTGCAAAATTCACGTAATTCGTTAATTGTCTTCTATCCATAGATGCCGTATTTTATGATTGATATTGCTATTCCTTGTTTTTTGTGTCCATACAGATTGTTACAGGGCCGTCGTTCAGCAATTCTACCTTCATGTCAGCGCCGAATTCGCCTGTGCCTACAGTCTTGCCTATGGCCTCAGTAAGTTGGGCGCAGAAGGCTTCGTAGAGTGGGATAGAGTGCTCGTGTGAGCCGGCTCTGAACCAGCTCGGACGATTGCCTTTCTTATAGCTGGCGTAGAGCGTGAACTGGCTGACCACAAGGGCCTCGCCATTAATGTCTAAGATGCTGCGGTTCATCACATCGTTCTCATCACCAAACACGCGCAGATTGGCGATCTTCTTCACCAGCCAGTCTACGTCCTCGATTGTGTCCTCGTCGCAGATGCCCAGCAGAATCAGATAGCCTGGTCCTATCTGACTCTTCACGCTGCCTTCGATGGTGACGCTGGCGTGGGTAACTCGTTGTATAACTGCTCTCATGTGTGCAAAGATACGAACTATTTTTTATTCTACCAAATCTTTTTGATTCTATTCACTTATATTGATGTTCTGCCATCATTCACAGATTCACAATTCACAGTTTATTTTCTATGGGGTAGCCCTAGGAAATGATAGATTTCCATCTATTTTTATATACATATTTATATATATTTAAATAAATATTAACACTCCCCGCGCAAGTTCGGCGGGGTGAGGGCTCGAAAAATTAACTGTGAATTGTGAATCTGTGAATGCCCCCTATTTATGCGGCCTAACTAGGCAACAATTTTTTCCCAGGCAGGGAACAATTGTAACGCTTAATAGTAGTGTTTGCGGGCATTAATACTGACCATCCTTTCTAATCGATTATAGTGAATCTGCTTCGGGATAGCCGATTTACATAAATTAACAATCTGTTTTCTGAGCTAGATTTGTACCGTTTATCACCTCTAAACAAGCTCTTTACCCATAGTAAATAGGCTTTTTATTCTTAGTAAGTGGATAATATTGTCTATTGCTACAATAAGAGAGAACTATCCTCGCTATGGGATTGCAGTATTCTCTCTAAGGCTTTGCTTAGTTCTTTTTATTGCTCTGAAGGGTGAAAATGGTCGTAGATAATCTGTGCTTTTGAGGGCCCAATGATATCAGTCAAGTCTTCCAGTGATGCGGCTTTGATTTGTTTGACCGTTTTAAGGCCATTCAGAAGCTCGTCACGCGTCTTGGGACCGATGCCTTTGATGTCATCCAACTCAGAGTGCAAAGCACGCTTAGAACGCTTGTTTCGATGGAATTCGATGGCAAAGCGATGCACTTCATCCTGTATCTTTGTGAGCACATGGAATAGCTCAGAATCGGTCTTCAGCGCGACGTGAATCGGTGGGAATCCATAGAGCATTTCGTTGGTGCGATGACGGTCGTCCTTGGCGAGTCCGGCAATGGGAATATCGAGTCTCAATTCATCCTGAATCACCTCACGAATCACCTCCATTTGGCCCTTTCCGCCATCAGCGATAATGAGGTCGGGTAGGGGTTGCTCTTCATCGAGCATTCTTCTGTATCTTCGGCCTACCACTTCCTTCATTGAAGCATAATCGTCTGGACCCTCTACAGTCTTGATATTGAACCGTTTATAGTCCTTTTTACTGGGCTTCATTGCCTTGAAAACCACACACGATGCCACCGCATCCGTACCAGATATGTTTGAGTTGTCGAAGCACTCGATATGATAGGGCAGTTTAGGCAGATGAAGCTTGTCCTGCAATTCCTTCATCAGACGCGTCTGCTTCTGTTCAGGATTGAGTTTTTCAGCCTGTTTCAGACGGTCGAACTTGTATTGTTTTCCGTTCTGGATAGAGAGATCGAGCAGGGTCTTTTTATCCCCTCGCTGAGGGATGGTGAAGGTCACGTTTTCCAGTTCGATATTCACCTCTTCAGGCACGATTATCTCCTTCGAATCACTCTTGAATCGCTGCCTCAGTTCGATGATTCCTAATTGCAAAAGTTCCTCGTCTGTTTCGTTCAGTTTCTTCTTGTATTCGATGGTAAAACTCTGGTTGATGCTACCGTTCGAGACGTGGATATAATTGATGAATGCCAGCTTATCGTCGCTTGTAATTGAGAAGACATCTACGTTGTTAATCGTATGGCTGACCACCTCACTCTTGCTGACAAATCCCTCGAGAGCCATATATTTCCGTTTGACCTCTTCTGCCTCCTCAAAACGGAGTTCTTCCGACAGTTTCAGCATCTCTTCTTTGAGGTCTCGCAGCACTTGTCGGGTGTTGCCTTTCAGGATTTCTCGCGCCTGAAGGATGTTCTTCTGATAGTCTTCATAACTCTGCTTGCCTACACACGGACCCATACATTTCTTGATATGATAATCCAGGCAGACCTTGTATTTTCCTGCCTCGATGCCTTCCCTTGTGATCGGCTGACGGCAGGTACGAGGATGATACAATTCCTTAATCAGATCAAGCACAGCATACATTGCTCCCACATGAGAGTAGGGACCGAAATAAGTACCCCATTTTTTATTGATGGTACGTGTTTTGAAGATTCGCGGGAAGAATTCATTTGTGACGCAGATAGAAGGGTAGGTTTTGCCGTCTTTCAACAGCACATTATACCGGGGGTTGTATTTCTTGATGAGCGAGTTTTCAAGTAGCAGTGCATCCTCTTCGGTATTCACTACCGTGTAACTGATATCGTGGATCTTGCTGACGAGTACTTTTGTCTTGAAGCGATCAACCTCCGTGTGGAAGTAAGACGAGACTCTCGCTTTGAGATTCTTCGCCTTACCCACATAGATGATTATATGGTTTTCGTCATAGTACTGATAGCTGCCTGGCTTTTCAGGAAGTCTGCTAACAATACCTTTTAAGTACTCCAACCGCTTCTCGTTTTCTTCCTTCGTCATTTTCGGAATGATGTTTGTCAAACACGTCAATCCCCTTTGTTTACTACTGTTCCGTGAAGTTGTGTTTCACGTGGAACATACTTATATTGTTATAAGTGTAGTCAAGTCGATGCCCTTAAATTCGTCGCGACCATGAAGTCCTTCGTCTGTTATTTCAATGATGAAGTTTACGTAGACCTTCTTTGGGTGGAAATGTTGAACGAGCTTGTATGCCGCCATTGCTGTACCGCCTGTTGCTAATAGGTCGTCATGAATCAGCACAACGTCATTTTCTTCGATGGAGTCGATGTGCATCTCGATGGTATCGACACCATATTCCTTTGAGAATGACTCTTTAATAACCGTTGCGGGAAGTTTGCCAGGTTTACGAGCAAGCACCACACCACAACCAAGTCTTCCGGCAAGTGCTGAAGCCATCACAAAACCACGACTCTCGATACCAACGATTTTTGTGATACCTTTGTCTTTGTAAAGTGCCTCCAACTCGTCGAGCATAATTTTAATACACTCTGCATTCTTGTAGAGGGTAGTCACGTCTCTGAAGTTAATACCCTTCTTTGGGAAATCTGGTATGCAACGCAGATTGTCAATCAGTACTTTGTTATTCATAATCAGTGAGTTATAATTGTTAAACATTCGATTTGTTTCACGTGGAACAATGGACGGGTCTTGCTCTATCTACCTTCCCATCAGCACCAGCATCACGTTGATATCGCTGGGCGAGACGCCTGGAATACGACTTGCCTGTGCCAAAGTCTCCGGCTGTATCTTCATCAGTTTCTGACGACACTCGGTAGAGAGACCTTGCAACTCTTCGTAGTTGAAATGCCCTTTGATTTTGATATTCTCTAAACGGTGCATTTTCTCGGCTACAACTCTTTCACGTTCGATGTATCCTTTATATTTCATCCGTATCTCTGCTGCCTCTGCAATTTCCTCCTTGCGATTATTCGGGCGATTCAGCACCTCTTTTAATTGGGGGATGATTTCAGAAAGGTTGGAGAGATTGAGCTGCGGACGGTTGACCAAATCCACCAGCTTGCAACCAAACTGGAGTGGGGTAGTGCCGAGGGCTTCGAGTGCAGAATTGATCAACTTCGGTTTTATCGCGAACTCCTGACAGAAAGTCTCGATTTCTTCGATGGCTTGTTTTTTCTCCATCCACCAATCGTAACGGTCTCTTTTGGCCAATCCTAATTCGTAGGCTTTTTCTGTCAAGCGGGCATCGGCATCATCCTGTCTCAGAAGTATCCTATATTCAGCCCGCGAGGTGAACATACGATAGGGCTCATCCACACCTTTCGTCACCAGATCATCGATCAATACACCAATATATGCCTCATCGCGATGCAGTACAAATTCCGTCGTGTCTGTTACTGTGCCACAGCAACCAGCCGCCCCAGCCTTCAGCGCCGCATTGATTCCTGCGATTGTTCCTTGTCCGCCTGCCTCTTCATAGCCCGTTGTGCCATTTACCTGACCAGCCATAAAGAGGTTTTCAATTATCTTCGATTCCAACGAATGGTTCAATTGTGTGGGATCGAAGAAATCGTACTCTATGGCATAACCCGGACGATATACCTTAATGTCTCTGAAAGCAGGCATTTTTTTCAATGCTTCTATCTGGACTTCCATCGGCAGTGATGAGGAGAAGCCGTTTAGGTACATCTCGTTGGTATCTTCACCTTCCGGTTCTAAGAACAGAGGATGCTTGTCTCTTTCTGGGAAGGTGATAAGTTTCGTTTCTATCGAAGGACAATAACGAGGACCAATGGATTGTATCTGTCCGTTGTAGAGTGGTGAGTCTGCCAATCCGCTGCGAAGGATCTCATGAACTTCTTCATTGGTATTCACCGTCCAACAAGGCAGTTGCTTCAAGGCTCCGTCTTTATCCATATAACTGAATTGATAGGGCCTGTTTTCACCAGGTTGAATCTCTAAGTCCTCGAAATGAACGGAACGCTTATCGATTCGTACGGGGGTTCCTGTTTTCATTCGGGCTGAAACAACCCCATGACGGGTGATGCTTTCTGTGAAATGTGGTACTGCGGGCTCTGCGATACGTCCTCCGGAAATCATCTTTCGTCCGATATGCATCAGACCATTCAGGAAAGTACCTGCTGTTACAACCACGCAGTTCGCATAAATTTCCGCGCCCCAGATGGTCTTTACGCCGATAGCACGGACGCTAGCCTCGCTGGAAAAAGGCTCTACCAGCAGCTCATCAGCCTGATCCTGCCAGATATCCAGATTCTCTGTTTCATCGAGATGCCTGCGCCACTCCCAGATGAATTTCCCTCTGTCGCACTGGGCCCTCGGACTCCAGACGGCAGGCCCCTTGCCAACGTTCAGCATGCGGAACTGTATCGAGGTGGCATCCGTCACCAATCCCATCTGACCTCCAAGTGCATCGATCTCACGCACAATCTGACCTTTGGCAATGCCTCCGATAGCCGGATTGCAAGACATCTGTGCAATCTTGTTCATATCCATTGTTATCAGACAGGTCTTCGCACCCATATTGGCACTGGCACAAGCGGCCTCGCAACCAGCGTGACCACCTCCGATAACAAGCACATCATAGTTAAAATGCATATCCTTCAATCAATTTCTGAGCGCAAAGATACAAAAATATTTTGTATAATAAGCGAATTTTTTCACGAAAACGTTTGCGTTTCTCATAATTTTATACTATCTTTGTACCCTAAATGTGCACGCATGTACCTAAAAGTAAGTATTTAACATTCAATAATTAATTCAAAATCAACAACTTATGTGGTTAATCAATTCATCAATTGGTAGAAAAGTTGTAATGTCTGTTACGGGCATTGCGCTCATTCTGTTCCTGACCTTTCATGGTTGCATGAACGTGGTAGCGCTTTTCTCGGGAGAGGGTTACAACATGATTTGCGAATTCCTGGGTGCCAACTGGTATGCTGTTGTAGCAACACTGGGTCTGGCTGCCTTGGCAGTGATTCACATCGTCTTCGCATTCATCCTGACTGCGCAGAACCGTACGGCCCGTGGCGACAACCGTTATGAGATTTCGACAACGGTGAATGCCGGTAAGGTGGAGTGGGCTTCGAAGAACATGCTCGTTCTCGGACTCATCATTCTGCTTGGCTTATTGCTGCACCTCTGGAACTTCTGGTACAACATGATGTTCGCAGAACTCATCGGCGCGATGCCCGCCATCAGTCCTACTGACGGTTTCGGATGGATCAAGGAGACATTCTCTAATCCTGTGTTCAGCGTGCTTTACATCATTTGGCTCGTAGCCATTTGGTTCCATCTGACTCACGGTTTCTGGTCAGCTATGCAGACCCTCGGTTGGAACGGTAAGACCTGGTTCTGCCGCTGGAAGGTCATCGGCTTCATTTACGTGACTCTGCTGATGCTCTGCTTCCTCGTAGTGGTTCTGGCTTTCTGGTTCGGTTGCGCACCTTCACTTTGTGATGGTAGCTGCTGTGGTTTCTGCTGCTAATTATCAACGTTTAAAATTCTAGAAGATTATGGCAAAAGTAATTGATTCTAAGATTCCCGCAGGTCCAGTGCCTGAGAAATGGAAGGAATATAAGGCTCACCAGCGCTTGGTTAACCCCAAGAATAAGCTGAAGCTGGATGTGATCGTGGTTGGTACTGGCTTGGCTGGTGCTTCTGCAGCTGCTTCACTCGGTGAGATGGGCTTCAATGTGATTAACCTGTGTATTCAGGATTCTCCCCGTCGTGCTCACTCTATCGCTGCTCAGGGTGGTATCAACGCCGCTAAGTGCTATCAGAACGATGGTGACTCTGTTTACCGTCTGTTCTACGATACCGTAAAGGGTGGTGACTATCGTGCTCGCGAGGCCAACGTTTATCGTCTGGCTGAGGTGTCTAACAATATCATCGACCAGTGCGTGGCTCAGGGTGTTCCCTTTGCTCGTGAATATGGTGGCATGCTGGCCAACCGTTCGTTCGGTGGTGCTCAGGTAAGCCGTACGTTCTACGCTAAGGGTCAGACCGGTCAGCAGCTGCTGCTGGGCGCTTACTCTTCACTGAGCTGTCAGGTTCAGGCTGGCAAGGTAAAGCTCTACACCCGTTATGAGATGGAGGATGTGGTGATTGTTGAAGGCCGCGCTCGTGGTATCATCGCCAAGAACTTGGTTACTGGTAAGCTGGAGCGTTTCTCAGCAAACGCAGTCGTCATCGCTACTGGTGGTTATGGAAACACTTACTTCCTCTCTACCAATGCTATGGGTTGTAACTGTACTGCTGCTGTTCAGTGCTATCGTAAGGGTGCTTACTTTGCAAATCCCTCTTACGTTCAGATTCACCCCACCTGTATCCCTGTTCACGGCGACAAGCAGTCTAAGCTGACGCTGATGTCTGAGTCGCTGCGTAACGACGGTCGTATCTGGGTTCCTAAGAAGATTGAGGATGCTAAGGCTCTTCAGGCCGGAACCAAGCAGGGTTGGGAGATTCCTGAGGAGGATCGCGACTACTATCTGGAGCGCCGTTATCCTGCATTCGGTAACCTCGTACCTCGTGACGTAGCTTCTCGTGCTGCTAAGGAGCGTTGCGACAAGGGCTTCGGTGTCAACAACACCGGTCTGGCTGTGTTCCTCGACTTCTCTGAGTCTATCAACCGTTTGGGCATCGACATCATCATGCAGCGTTATGGCAACCTCTTCGAGATGTACGAGGAGATCACTGACGTATTCCCTGGCGATGTTGCCAACGAAATCAATGGTGTGAAGTACTACAAGCCCATGATGATCTATCCCGCTATCCACTACACGATGGGTGGTATCTGGGTTGACTACGAGCTACAGACTTCTATTCCTGGTCTGTTCGCTATCGGTGAGTGTAACTTCTCTGACCACGGTGCTAACCGTCTGGGTGCTTCGGCTCTGATGCAGGGTTTGGCCGATGGTTATTTCGTGCTGCCTTACACCATCCAGAACTATCTGGCTGATCAGGCTGTATGGCCGAAGGTCAGCACCGATCTGCCCGAGTTTGCTGAGGCTGAGAAGAAGGTGGATGCTGAGATGGACCGCCTGCTGAACATCAAGGGTAAGCGTTCTGTCGACTCTATCCACAAGGAACTGGGTCACATCATGTGGGAGTATGTAGGTATGGGCCGCACCGCTGAGGGCCTGAAGACCGGTCTGAAGAAGATGCACGAGTTGGAGCAGGAGTTCGACAAGAACCTCTTCGTTCCTGGCACTAAGGAAGGCCTGAACATCGAGCTCGACAAGGCTATCCACCTGCGCGACTTCTTCACGATGGGTCAGCTCGTAGCCTTCGACGCCCTGTCTCGTAACGAGTCCTGCGGCGGACACTTCCGCGAGGAGTATCAGACCGAGGAAGGTGAGGCTAAGCGCGACGACGAGAACTACTTCTACGTAGGCTGCTGGGAGTACAAAGGCAAGGGCAACGAGCCCGAGCTCATCAAGGAGCCGCTGGAGTATGAGGCTATTAAGGTACAAACCCGTAATTATAAGAATTAACAGATGACACTAAGAGAGCTTTTTTCCGAATGGAGCAACCCCCAAGCCCTATTTCAGGGTGCCCTCCTATCAGGCATTTCCAGTGTTGTTTTCGTTGTTTGGTATCTTTTGGATGCTGAAATGATTAACAGAGAATTTGTTCTGTATGGTGCTTTAGCTTTGGCTATCTTGCATGTTGTCTGTCGGTTTAAGCTATCAATCATCAATAAAAAGAAGTAAATTATGGCTAAAAACATAAGTTTCACTATCAAGTTCTGGCGCCAGAATGGCCCCAAGGACCAGGGACATTTC